>NPIE01008707.1_pt1 | contig 15470 bp, 10 predicted proteins | sample 8637661 | NCBI WGS metagenome assembly NPIE01 (sample SAMN07420842, study PRJNA396082) | bioreactor metagenome | isolation source: sample BA12 brine-fed electro-methanogenic bioreactor BA | place: Japan: Kochi | collected 2016-12-09 | reverse complement strand
ACTCCATCGCTCCATCACTCCATCGCTCCATCACTCCATCACTCCATCACTCCATTACCGATTTTTTGGGAATACTGAGAAGTTAAACAAATTGCGTTTAACCACACAAACTGGCCTCGAACCGGATTAGTTATGCTGCTTTTGGTAAATCACGATCGGAATGAGCTCAACGGGTGGCGGAAGTCGCTCAAGGAATGGAAGGTTCCCTGCCAATCCACCCAGGAGGGGTTTACCGCTCTCCAGATGGCCGAGTTGAAGAAGACGACGGCCGTGATCTCCCGGGTTGATCTCCCCCTGGTCTCCGGGTTCGACCTGGCCCGGATGTTGAAGAAGGAATACCCGAAATTAATCGTCGCCCTGGTCTCTCCCCCGGGGAGACCCCGCCCCGCCCTCCCTCCGGGGGGAGACAAGAACTGGGAGATCGGTCCCCTTCCCCTGGCCGGTTCCGAGTTCCAGAAACTGGCGGGGACTCTTCTACTCGCCGAGGGTTCGCTTCTCCGGGAGAAGCCGGGATCTCCCCTGTATTCCGGACCCGAGGGATTCGAGGGAATTATCGGACTCTCCCCCCGGATGCAGGAAATATTTTCCCTGATCCGCAAGGTCCGGGACCAGGACGTCACCGTTCTCATCCAGGGAGAAAGCGGGACCGGCAAGGAACTGGTGGCCGATTTTATCCATAACCTGAGCTCGGCCAAAGAGGGGCCGTTGGTCAAGGTGAATTGCGGCGCGATCCCCGAAACGCTCCTGGAGGCTGAGTTGCTCGGCTACGAGAAAGGGGCTTTTACCGGTGCCGACCGACAGCATCGGGGGTTTCTGGAGCAGGCGGACGGGGGAACGCTGTTTCTCGACGAGATCGGCGAGATTCCCCACGCCATGCAGGTCAAGCTGCTACGGGCCCTGCAGGAGCGAAAGATTCGAAGAATCGGCAGCGAGGCGACAGTGCCCGTCTCGTTCCGGCTGGTGGCGGCGACCCATCGGGACTTCAAGCTGCTGCGGGACGAGGGGGTGATCCGCAAGGATTTCTTCTACCGGTTGAACGTCGTTCCCCTGACCATCCCCCCTTTGCGCAAACGCGGGGGGGATATCCCTTTGCTGGTGAACCATTTCATTGCCAAGTATGCCTCCCGATATGCCAAGCCGCCCATCCGGCTTCGACCCGAGGCTCTGGAACGACTGCAGGCCTATGGATATCCTGGCAACGTTCGGGAGCTGGAAAACCTTATCGAACGGCTCCAGGTTCTGTTCCCCGGCAGGGAGATTGCCTGTAGAGATTTGCCCTCGGAGTTCCTCGGGACGGCCGGCGAAGGCTCGGAAGTTTTTCAATGCTTTCGGACTGAGCTCCCCCTCAAGGAGGCGGTGCGTGATTTTGAGCGGCGCTTCATTCAGCGCGTTCTGGAAGAAGAGGGGGACAATCGGACCGCTGCAGCCCGGCGCCTGAAAATATCCCGGAAAAATCTCTGGGAGAAACTGGCCGATAAGTAGCGGGGCGGCACCCGGCATGACGCCTCCGTATCAAGATTTGTCTTTCTTTTTGTCCTTTCCCGGACAAAGTCTTCCCACCCGTGAAAGCACCGGTTGTTACCAAAGGGTAGCGACTTTGAGCTGGTCGAAAAAAAGCCTTTCTTTTCGTTTGCTTGGCAGGAGAGGCGTGTCTCCCGCTACGAAATGGTAACACCTGTCCAGATTCCTTTCGGTAAAAACCCCATCATATCAGTGCCTTTCGTTGGCATCGAACTTGCTGAAACTAACCCGCGGAAAACTCCTTGGTTTTTTTGTGACACTTTTTGGGGTTGTTCACCAACGGTATATCTTGTTTCCTAGCAAAGGAGAGATGGGATGAAACTGACGCGTAGAAAGTTCTTGCAGGCCTCGGCCGCCACCGGCGGAGTTGTGCTGGCGGGTTGCGCAGGAAGAAAACCCGAAACCAGCGCCATGGCCGAAGCCAAGGCGCGGCCCAAGGCCCCCGGTGAAGGTGAGTGGGTCGCCACCACCTGCCAGGGTTGCACCAGCTGGTGTTCGGCGGAGGCGCTGGTGCAGGATGGCCGGGTGGTCAAGGTCCGCGGCAACCAGAACTCCAAGTCGACCGGTGGCTATGTCTGCCCGCGCGGTCATCTCTCCATCGGCCAGATGTACGATCCCGACCGGATCAAGGTCCCGATGAAGCGCACCAATCAGAAAAAGGGGCGTGACGAAGATCCGCAGTTCGTCCCCATCTCCTGGGACGAGGCGCTCGAGACCATCGCCGACAAGATGATGGAACTGCGCAACAACCATGAGACCGAGAAGTTCATGCTGATGCGCGGCCGCTACACCTATACCCGTGACGTCATCTACGATGCCCTGCCGAAGATCTTCGGCTCGCCCAACAACATCTCCCACAGTGCCATCTGCGCCGAAGCGGAGAAATTCGGGGCGTATTTCAGCCAGGGGTTCTGGGATTACCGCGACTACGACCTGGACAATGCCAAGTACGTGCTGATGTTCGGCGGCGATCCGATCGCCTCCAATCGCCAGGTGCCGGTTGCCATCAAGAAATGGGGTCAGGTGCTCGATCAGGCGACCGTGGCCGTCGTCGACCCGCGCCTTTCGGCAACCGCCTCCAAGGCCCACGAGTGGCTGCCGGTCATCCCCGGCGAAGACGGGGCCCTGGCCGTGGCCATGGCCCATGTCATCCTGACCGAAGGGCTCTGGAGCGGGGAGTTCGTCGGCAGTTTCAAGGGCGGCCGGAATCTCTTTGTCGCGGGCAAAACGGTCGACGAAGACGCTTTTGAAGAAATCCACACCAACGGCGTGGTCAAGTGGTGGAACCTGGAACTGAAAGACCGCACGCCCGAATGGGCTGCGCCGATCTGCGGCATTCCGGCCGAACAGATCCGGCGGGTGGCGACCGGTTTTGCCAAGGCCGCCCCCAACTGCATGGTCTGGATGGCCCCCGGGGCCTCGATGCAGGTCCGCGGTGGTTATGCCGCTTTTGCCGCCCATGCGCTCAACGGCCTGGTGGGGGCCATCGACAACCAAGGTGGGGTGCTGGAGAAGATGAAAGCGCCTTACAGCCACATCCCGCTGCACAAGGAGAAGTTCAAGCCTTACATCGATGAGATTTCGGCCAAGGGGCAGAAGAACAAAAAGATCGACCAGCGCGGCTACAAGGAATTCCCGGCGCTGAAAAAAGGCAAGCCGGGCGGCGGGGTGGTCACCAACAATGCCGCTGCCGGTATTCTCAACGCCGATCCTTATGATATCAAGGTCGCCATCGGCTACTGGAACAACTTCAACTTTTCCTGCACCGGTGCCGACCGCTGGGACAAGGCGATGGCAAAGCTGCCATTCTTCGCCCATATCACCACCAACCCGGCGGAGATGACCTGGTTTGCCGATATCGTTTTGCCGGCCGCCTTCCACAAGTATGAGCGCTGGGGTTTTTTGCCGGGCAAAGCCGCCCGTCACAGCTACGTTTCCATCCAGCAGCCGCTAGTCAAGCCGCTTTGGGATGTGCGTATCGACGAGACCGAAATCCCTTACCTGATTGCCGAAAAACTCAAGGCCAAAGGATTTCCCAATCTGCTCGACTACTTCCAGAACGAGTGCAAGGATCCCGAGACCGGCAAATCGCCGACCAACAGCATGGAGTTCGCCCTCTACGTCACCAAGCTGATGACCCAAAATTTCTGGGACCCCGCCAACTACAAGGGTGGCGACAAACTGGCCGGTTGGGAGGACTTCCTCAAAAAAGGGCTCTGGCAGTCGGATCCCTATCCCTTCAAGAAAAAATGGGGCAAGTGGAAGACCAAGACCCACAGGTTCGAATTTTACAGCGAAACCCTCAAGGCTTCTTTGCAGGCGCATGCCGACAAGCACAAAACCAGCATCGATGATGTGCTCCAGACTGCCAAGTACACGGCCAACGGGGAGCAGGCCTTCATCCCCCACTACGAGCCGGCCTACCGCCATGGGGACGAGAAGGAATTCCCCTTCATCTTTCAGGAGTACCGTTCGCGCCTCAACCGCGAGGGGCGCTCGCAGAACCTAGCTGCCTACTACGAGTTCAAGAAGGTCGACCCGGGTGATAGCAGCTGGGATGATGTAGTCAAGATCAACCCGAAGGATGCCAAGGTGCTCGGCCTCAAAGATGGCGACAAGGTCAAGGTGATCTCTCCGGTGGCCGAGATCGAGGGGACGGTCAGCCTCTTCGAGGGGATTCGCCCCGGCACGGTCAGCAAGTGCTACGGTCAGGGACACTGGGCCTACGGCCGTATCGCTTCGCTGGAATTCGGCAAGAGGCCCCGCGGCGGCAGCAACAACCATCTGATGCCGGCTGACTTCGATCGTTTGAGTGGCTCGACCGCCCGCCATGGCGGCGTGACCCGCGTCAAGATCGTCAAGGTTTGATCAACCGATTGGTATAGGAGGCTAATATGCCGAAAAAATATGGAATGGTCATTGACCTGCACCAGTGCGTCGGCTGTGGCGCCTGCGCGCTGGGCTGCAAGAACGAGAACAATACCCCGGCCCGCAGAAACGGCCAGAGCTTTAACTGGGCCGACTTCACCATGAAGACCGACGGTGTGTTCCCCAACACCAGGTACACCCAGATGCCGGTTCTCTGTAACCACTGCGTTGACGCACCCTGCGTCGAGGCCTGCCCGGTCACCCCCAAGGCCATGTTCAAGGCCGAGGACAATACCACCCTGCACAATCAGAACCGCTGCATCGGGTGTCGGCTCTGCCAGGACGCCTGCCCGTACAGCCAGTACGACCTGGACGAGAGCAGCAACCGGGGGGAGAGCTACAGTGTCATCAGCTTCAATTTCCACGGCCGGCCGAGCCAGCCCGAGTGGCAGGACAAGCAGGAACTGATCCCCGGCTGCACCTCCTCACCGGCCGAGATGGCCGGCAAGGCGGGCGCAACCCCCCCGAGCCTGAACAGATACCGGTCCGGAGACTACCAGCCGGTGCGGGCCGACGGGGTTGTAGAGAAGTGCATTCTCTGCCATCATCGAACAACTGCCGGCCTGCTTCCCGCCTGCGTCGACGCCTGTCCGGCAAAGGCCCGCATTTTCGGCGATCTGAGCGATCCAGCCAGTGAGATCAGCCAGGTGCTCAAGAAGCACAAGGCGTTCCGTCTCAAGGAAGACGAGGGAACCGAACCGAGCGTCTATTACATCCGCAGTTACGAGGACCCGACTGTCTGAGCGGATCGATAGCGACACGGCCGGGCGGGGTTTCGCCCGGCCGTTCTTTCCGAACTGGATACACCATGGCAGAGACAAGTATCAAGATTTCGCAACCCGATCTGGCCCGGGAAAACCTCAGCCGCCTGCTGAGCGCCTGCTTTTACCAACCCACGGCCGATTTCAGCGAGCAGCGCGTTTTTGCGTCGATCCTGCAGGCGGCCTCGCTTATCTCGCCGGTTCTACGGGCAGGGGCGGAAGAGCTCGGCAATGCCTTTGAGAAGGAAAAACTGGAGGATCTGCTGCTCGATTACAGCCGCCTGTTTCTGGGGCCGTTTGAGATCTTGGCCAAACCTTACGGCTCGGTGTACCTGGAAGGTGAAAAGGTCGTTATGGGCAATACCACGATGGCGGTTCGGAGCCTGTACCGGCAGGGCGGTTTCGAACTGGCCGAGGATTTCCGCGAGGTGCCCGATCACATCGCGGCCGAGCTGGAGTTTCTCTACCTGCTGATCTTTCGGGGCAACGAGGCGCTTCGGCTGGGGGACGCCGGCGAAGCGGCCGAGGTCCGAGAGCTGGCAGCCCGGTTCCTTGTCGAGCATCTCGGGCAGTGGCTGAGGCCCTTTTGCGAGGCGGTTCGTCAAGGGGCCCGAAGCGACTTCTATCGACGGCTCGCCGGGCTGACGGAGGGATTCGTGGGGATGGAGCTGGAACGGATTGGGGCGGGGAGCGGTGCTGATCGGTAAAGCGGCCCTTGAATTGCTGTCCGCCGAGATGCGGCCGGCGTGGAGCCACGGGCGGTGCGCCCGGAGACGGTTTTCCGCGGCCCGCTGCGGCAAGTGCGTGGAGGTCTGTCTCCATGCCGAGAAGGCACCGGCCGGCCAGGGTCTCCCGGCCGGGCAGGGCTGCACCGGATGCGGCCTCTGCGCCGCGGCCTGCCCCACCGGGGCGCTCGGCGGCCCGGTGGGGCAGGAGCTCGAAAGCGCCCTCGCCACGCTTGCCCAGCGGCACCGGCCGGTGCTGGGCTGCCGCGAGCTGGCGGCAGACGGCGCTCATGCCCGTACCGCATGTCTGGGCTTTCTCGGCAGCGAGCACCTGCTGGCCCTACGGGCCCTGTTCCCCGCAGGACTCACGCTTAATCTGAGCCGGTGCGCCGGCTGCCGAAACGGTTTCATCGTCCCGGTGCTCAAAGAGCTCCTGGCCAGGCTCCAGGCCATCCCGGGCGTGAGCGCCCTCGGCCCGCTCCACTTGGCTGAGCAGGACTCCCCCGGCTGCGACGAGCCGGGAGTGACCCGCCGGGAATTCTTTACCTGGTTCCGGAAAAAATCGACCATCGCCGCGGCCGACCGCCTGGAGCGTCTGCTCGGGCCGCCCGCCGCAAAGCCGGCCCGGGAGAAGGGCCTTCCCGCAGGCCGTGCGCTGCTGTTGAAGACGCTTCCGGCGTTTTCCCCGGCATTGCGCCGCAACCTGGAGGGCCGCCTGTTTCCGGAGCCTTGCTTCGGGGCCGCCTGCATCGCCTGCACCGGCTGCGTCGGCATGTGTCCGACCGGCGCCCTTCAGCCTTCCGCAAAGCCCAAAACCCCTCCCCGAGCTTTCTCCCCTCGCTGCACCGGTTGCCGGCTCTGCACCGCCTTCTGTTCCAGAGGGGGCCTCTCCCTGCGCACCTCGTGAATCTGCCTAGTGTCCCGTGCGGTTAATGGTGTCAATTAATTCTGAGCCATTTTGGGGGCTGCCAAGGCGTCGCCAACGCAGGCCTAGCCATGCGCTAAGTCAAGTTGGCGCAACGCAGGCAGCGCCGAAAAGGGCCAGAATTAGAAGACAGGATTAACCGCACGGGACACTAAATGGTTGCTCGTCCGCGCGACCCTTAACCCGGGGAAGAGGCTGTGCAAACAGAGGCGGTGCCGGCGGTCGGCAGGGAGAAGCCAATGCTCACCCCCTGGCCCGGTACGCTTTGCGCTTCCACCGTTCCGCCATGGGATTCGATGATCGATTTGACGATGTACAGGCCGAGCCCGGTCCCCGAAGGGGTGGTGTCGGAGGGGGCGGCCCGATAGAATTTATCGAAGATCCGGATCAACTGGTCGGGGTTCAGCCCCTGACCCTCGTTTTCGATGCGGAGGCGGAAGCGCCGGTCGGTCATTTCGCCGAGAATGCGGATCCGGCTCCCGGGGGGGGAGTACTTGACGGCGTTGCCGAGAAGGTTTTCGAGCACCTGGGCAAAACGCGCCTGGTCGACTTCGACCACCGGCGCCGGCTTGGGGAGGTCGAGTTCGAAGCGGTGGGAAACCGCTCGGCTCCGAAGTTCCCTGAGCACTTGGTCGACCACCTCGTCGAGCGCGCAGGGCTGTTTGTTCAGGGACAGCCCGCGACCGGCCTCGATCCGGCTGACATCGAGCAGATCGTCCACCATTTTGGAGAGAGACTCGGCCTTGTCGTAAATCAGGCCGAGGAACTCCGCCTGTTCATCGGCGCCGAACCCCGGCTGACTCATCAACAGCTCGGCAAAACCGAGGATGGTGGCCAGCGGGGTCTGGAACTCGTGGGCCGCGGTGGAGACGAATTCGCTCTTGAGCCGGGCGACCTCCCGTTCCGCCGTCACATCCACCATGACCCCGACCAGGCCGGCCAGATTGCCGTCGTTGTCCCTGAAGGTGGCCTTGTTGAACACCACCGTGCGCAACATCCCGTCACGGCGCATGGTTTCGGCTTCGTAGCTGCGGGTCCCCGGGGCCTGGAACAGCGCCTGGTCCTCCTGGTGATGGCGGGCGGACTGCTTGTCCGGCCTCAGGTCGAAAACGGTTTTACCGATGATATCGGTTTTATCCCGGCCGAGGAATTCTTCAAAACCCCGGTTGCAGCCCAGATACCGCCCCCGGGTGTCCTTGAAGAATACCGGGTTGGGCAGCTCATCGAGCAGCGTGGTGAGAAAATCGAGCTGGGCGGCCAGTCTCCCTTCGGCCCTCTGGCGCCTTTCGACCTCTTCGGCCAGCTCGCGATTGCTGCCCAGCAGTTCGTTGCGGGTCCGGTTCAGATTCTGGCTCATGCGGTTGAACGAGCAGGCCAGCATGCCGATCTCGTCCCGGCCGGCTGTGGGAACCTGCTGCGTCAGATCGCCGCCGGCAATCGCCTCCGCCGCCCTGGTCAGCTGCCGGATGGGCCGGGTGATGGCGCCGGACAAGGGAACGGCGATCAGGGCCCCAAGCACCAGCAGGGTCAGGGTGATGGCCAGCACGTCGCCGGATAGCTGGGTGACGGTCTGATCCACATAGCGGGCCGACATGCCGAGACGCACCTGGCCCAGTCCCCCCCGGATGATCGGCACCGCCACGTCGTAGATGGGACCGTTTTCGGTGACGATCTGGCGGACGTGGTAACCCTCGCCCGGCGGCACGTCGTTGAGGCCGAGCAGTTCGACGGGGAAGGTCTCGCCGAAGGTATGGGCGAGCACCTGGCGGCGGTCCTCACCCAGGAAAAAGATGTAGGCGATATCCTCTTCGGTGTTTTTCTGCTTGTAGGCGGCAATTTTCAGGGCCAGCCGATCCTGGGCCAGAATGGCGCCGGTGCTGTTGCCGGCGATGTGCTTGGCGATGGAGACGCCCCGTTTCTGTAATTCCTCCGCCAGCTTGGCGGAAAATCCGACCTTGATGAACGCCGCCACGGTCAGTCCCAAAAAGGTGAGCAGGCCGATGATCGACACCAGGACCTTGATGCGCAGGCTGCAAACCCGCCTCATCGGGAACCTCCCTCCGGCGAATGCTGCTGCTCGGCGATAAACCGGCGCATCTGGCAAATCGAATCGTATCGGGCATCGTCGGTTTCTATGAAGCGTTCGATGTTCATCCCTCTAAGGATCTCCCGCCCCTCTTCCTGCCGATGCACCTCAAGCAGGATCTTTTTCAGCTTCTCGCGGGTGTCCGGGTCGAGGTGCGGGCTGGCGACCACCGGCGGGATGCCGAAGGGGGGGGATTTGGCGATAACCTTGGTTTTTTGCCGGAGGGACGGGTCGGTGAGGACCAGATATTCCCAGATCAGGCTGTCGACCGCGGCGCCGTCGACCATCCGGTCGGCCACCGCGTGAATGGAGCGGTCGTGGGCGTAGGTAAACAGGTAGCTTTTGAAAAACGAATCGGGGGTCTCGCCCATTTGAGCCAGTACATGAGAGGGGGCGATCATGCCGCTGTTGGAGTGGGGGTCGGAAAAGGCAAAGGTCTTTCCCCGCAGATCCTCGTAACTGCTGGCCGAGCTGGCCGCAGGCACGATCAGGTAGGAATGGTAGACGGCTTGTCCGTTGACCCGGGGCGCGGCCAGCAGTTCCAGTCCGAATTTTTCCCGGCCTTCGACATAGGGGCCACCGCACACGAAGGCCGCATCCACCTCGCCGGTCTGCAGCAGGTTGTTGACCTCTGCGTAGCTATTGGAGTACAGGGCCCGGATCCGTCGTCCCAACCGTTTCTCGATATAGCCGAGCAGGCGGTGGTAGTAAATATAGCCGTCCTCGGGCGTGATCATCGAGCCGACGCTGATGGTCAGGGGCGGCTCGTTCTCGGCGGCCGGCAGCTGCTCCAGCGGCTGTCGGTTGGCCAGCCGCACCACAGCCGGCGTTTCCTGCTCGGTGCAGCCACCCAGGGCGATGAAAAGGGCGGCAATGGTCAGAAACAGTGCACCGGCCAAGGCAGCGGTTCCGGCAAATCTTTGTTTCGTTCCCATGGTTTACCGCCCTTCTCGGGGTGAACCCGTCAGCCCCGGCGGGCAAGGCCGGAGTCGGTGGAAAAACCGTCGGATCCTCAGTGGTCTGGTGGGAAAAATGCCTTCTGCATGGGGTAAAATGCAACACTTACTTTACAAGGTAGATAGGTTTTCGGTCAATACCGGAAAAATGGCTGGCACGGAACACGGGCCGGCCAACGAAAAAAAGGCCGGTGCGCGGCACCGGCCCAAGGGAGGAATTGCATTGTCGTCAGGAGACGAAAACGGTCTTTAGCGGTGGCCTTCCAGGTCGAAAAATTTTTCGGCCAGGGTATAGAGGAACAGGCAGACGGAGATGGCACCGACCACGATGCCGATTTCGGTCATCGATGGGACATAGCTGAGCAGGCCGTTGGTCAACTCGCTGACCCCTTCGCGCATGGGAACCAACTGGCCGGCGATGACCAGATCGTAGCGCATGAAGAAAATCCCCAGGGTGCAGAGCAGCCCGGCAATCATGATCCCGAACGGGGTGCGGGTCTTCTTGTTGAGGAGGATGGCGACCGGAATAATCATCCCGATCATGACCTCGAAGCCCCAGAAGTTGAAGGCCAGCGGACCGCTGATCACGGCCAGGGTTGCCTCGTATTTTTCGGGCGGTTCCCCGTAGAGGCCAGGAATGATCTTCCAGGTGACGAAGAAGATCAGGATCATCAGGAACAGCGCCTGGAGCTTGCCCAGGGTGTTGAGAAACTGCGGGTATCTGGCCGGCAGCTGGATGCGGCGGAACTGGTAGTTGTAGTAGACGATGAGCGAGATCAGCGCCCCGCCCGAAACCAGGGCCGAGAGGATGAAGTAGAGGGGCAGAAACGAGCCGTGCCAGTAGGCGCGGGCCTCGAGCAGGCCGAAGACGCCGCCCAGGTTGGAGTGGGCGGTGACGGCGGCGATGAAGCCGAGCATGCCCATGGTCATGGCCCCCTTGTGATGGTTGCGCATCAGAAAGTAGAACTCGCCGATCAGCAGTACCAGGTAGAGCCCATAGAGGGTTCCCATCCACCAGATGGGCGAATGGAGGTTGGGGCTGATGACCGCGTAAAGGGCCATGCGCAGGGGGTGGTTGAGTTCCATGGCGATGGTGCCGAAGCCGGTCAGCAGGGTGATGATGGCCAGCAGAATGGCGCGGCGACCGATGAGTTCGAACTGTTCGATGCCGAACACGTGGCCGAGACTCGAGACCAGGCACAGGCCGGTGCTGGAGACGACGAAGAAGACGTAGGTCGAGATGAGAATCCCCCAGGGGATCTGCCGGGTTACGTTGTAGACGTGGGAATGCCCCTTGACCAGAACCATGGCGACGGCCACGGCCCCGGCGATCATCCCCGCGCCGAGCAGGGCGAACCACAACAGTTCGCCGGGACGTTTGGGAAGTGCAAGTGTACTCATGGATTAGCTCCGTTGTTTGATTAGTAAGGCGTGACCACTGACCGCTGCCTTTAAATCAGATAAAACAGAAACGGCTTGGTCCCCATCTCGGGTTTGAGAACCCGGTGGGGGTACTTGGCCAGCAGCCTGGAGGCCTCGCTGTTCGGATCGTTGACGTCGCCGAACACCCGCACTTTGGTCGGGCAGGTCTCCACGCAGGCCGGCAGCCGTCCGGCATAGACCCGATGGGCGCAGAAGGTGCACTTGTCCACCGCCTCAATTTCTTCGTTGTAGTAGCGGGCGTCGTAGGGGCAGGCGGTCATGCAGTATTTGCAGCCGATGCACTTCTTGTCGTCGACGGTAACGATGCCGTCCTGGTTGACCCCGGTGGCGCGGGTCGGGCAGACCCGCTTGCAGGGGGTGTTCGCGCAGTGCATGCACTGGCCGGGGGTGAAGCTCTGTCCCAGGTTCGGGTACTTGCCGCGCAGCTCTTCCTCGGTGACCCAGTTGCGGTGATTCTCCGGCCCGAGGGGGACGTCGTTCTCCGCCTTGCAGGCCACCGTGCAGGCCTTGCAGTCGATACACCTGCGGGTATCGAGCACGATGGCGTAACGCTTGGTTTTCATAAAAGCTCCTATTTACCGCAGGGAGCGCTGAGAAACATTCTGAAGAAATCGTGTGGTTCTCTCTGCGCTCTCTGCGGTGAAAAAACTTTGAATACGGTTTTTAAGCCGGCAGAATTTCCACAAAGGTCTGATGCATGGCCACGTTGCCGGAGATCGGGCAGACCTTTTCCTCGATCAGGGCCGCGTCGCAGCCGCCCTTGCCGTGAATGTTGCGCAGCCCCCTGGAGAGGACCCCGAAGCCGTGGGCCATGTAGACGCTGTCGGGGCGGATCTTCTCGGTGACCTCCAGCTTCAGGACCTCTTCGCCGACGGTGCTGCGGACCCTGACCCGGCGGCCGTTTTTCAGCCCCAGCTTGCGAGCCTCCTCGGTGTTCAACCAGAGGGTGTTCTCCGGCATGATGTCGTGCAGATAGGCGTTGTTGGCGGTGGTGCCGTGGGTGAAGTAGGCGTGGCGGCCCACCAGCAGGCGGTATCTGCCGCCGGGAGCCCTCTCCGGCGGGCTGTAAACCGGCAGGGGGTCGAGTCCCTTCTCGAGGTACTTCTCCGCGTAGATTTCGATTTTGCCGCTGCGGGTCTTGAGGCGCTTGTTCAGGGAGGTGCCGTAGCGCGGTTCGGTGTACTCGTAATAGACTCCCTTGGTCTTGAGCGCTTCGAGAATTTCGGGGTTGTTGTGGGTCTGGTGCTCGAGATGTTCCTCGATGGTGAAATCGAAGGATTCATGGATTTCATCGCCCAGCCGTCTGGCGATCTGCTGCATGATCCACAGATTCGGCTTGCTCTCGAACATCGGCTCGATGGCCGGCTGGCGCCAGGCCACTACCGGCACCGGGCCGCCGAGGCATTCGGCCGGGTCGAGGCGCTCCAGGTAGGTGGCTTCGGGCAGCACCACGTCCGAATACCAGGCGGTGTCGCTCATGGTGATGTCGATGGTGCAGATAAACTCCATCTGCTCCATCATCTTCAGGGTCTTGGCCCGGTTGGGGACCGAGGCCAGGGGGTTCTGCTTGTAGACCATCATTCCCTTGACCGGGTAGGGCTTGCCCTCCAGGACCCGGTCCCGGAACGGAACCCAGGCCCCGTCTTTTTCCGAGAGGTAGGCCACGCTGTTCTGGTCGAGGCGCGGCGGGACGTCGTCATACCAGGGGGCGAGGTAGTCGTGCTTGGCGAGCTTGATGCACGCGTTGGGCACCAGGCCGCCCTTGACGTCCCAGTTGCCGACGATGGTATTGAGAATCGCCATGGCCCGGCGCATCTGGGTGTCGTTTTCGAAGAAGGAGGAGCGCCGTCCCTGGTAGTAGACGGCCCGCGGCGCCGCATCGGCGAACTCGCGGGCGATGCGGCGGATGTCGGCGGCGGGGATGTCGCACTCGGCCGCGGCCCATTCCGGGGTATAGGGTTCGATGTGGGGCACCAGCTGGTCGAAGCCGACGGTCATCTTCTCGATGAAGTCGTGGTCGTAGATGGCTTCGGTCACGATGACGTGGATCATGGCAAGGATGAAGGCCATGTCGGTGCCGGGGCGGATCGGGTACCACTCGTCGGCCTTGGCCGCGGTCTTGGTAAAACGCGGGTCGAGGTAGACGATCTTGCGCCGGCCGCCGTTGCCCTTGAGAGCGTCGATGGAGTCGGGGGTGATGAGTGCTTCGCTGCGGTTGGCGCCGCTCATCAGGATGAAATCGGCGTTGAGTACATCCGGCGTCGGGTTGGTGCCGAAGGTGGCGCCGAACCCCTGGATGTTGGACGAAAGGCAGAGGGTCGGGTGGCGCAGAGTGTTGGGCGAACCGTAGCACTCGGCCAACTGCAGGAAGAAGTGTTCCTGAAAGGTTCCCTCGGTGGAGGCGAACAGGGTTCCGGCCCGGGTGTATTGGTCCGCCAGGTCGTTGAGGTTTCGGGCCACCAGATCGAGGGCCTCTTCCCAACTGGCCCGACGCCACTTGCCCTCGCCGCGCTCGCCGGCGCGGATCAGGGGATACTTGAGACGGTCGGGGTCGTAGACCACCTTGGTTCCCGCGTTGCCCCGGGCGCAGAGCATGCCGCGGCTCTTGATGAAATGGGGGTTGGGGTCGAGCTTGTGGATGACGCCGTCGCGGACCCGGGCGATCACCCCGCATTTGTTGACGCACATGCCGCAGCTGGTGAAGACATCCCTGGTCGGCAGGTCGATCGTTTCGCCGATCCTACCATCCATGGCCAGCGCCCGCAGCACCTTGACCTGCGATCCGACCGCGGCCGTGGCCAGGGCGCAGGACGACATGCCCAGGAAGCGGCGGCGGCTAACTTTTTTATCGATGAGGCGTGTCACGGCCTTCTCCTTCTTGCTGTCTCGGTTAGATATCCAAGGATTCGAATGTTTGGATGTTTTGGCCTTTAAAGAGGGGGGAAGACCTCTCCTTCCCCCTCCGCTCTGGTCCTGCGGTTATCAGAACTTGATGGTCAGCGAAGCCGTGGCGTCCCAGGCGGTATCAATCACCGGGAACATGGAGAACTCCTTGCCGTCCTGCACGTCCTCGACCTTTTTCGGCAGGCCCACCGGCGAGCCGCTGCCGGTGTATTCGTAGTCGTAATAGAGGCCGCCGAGCTTGACGAACATGTTGGGGTTGACATCGAAGATGTAGTAAGCCTCGCCCACGTGGCCGCGGGTGGCCAGCTTGCTGCCGATCACGTCGTCCTGGGCCTGGGTGAAGGGGGTCCAGTACTTGGAGCCGTAGTTGTATTCGAGGCCGAGTTTGCCCAGGGGGACGGGAACCTGAACGCCGACGTACACCGAGTAGCCGTCCCGATCCTTGCCGAGGCCGCGGGTGGCGTAGTCGCCGGTGAATTCCAGGTCAATGACCGGTTCCCCGGCCAGACTAATGTCAATGCCGGTGACTTCCATGATGGGCACCGCGTCGGAGAGCAGGCCGCCCATACCCATGGGGTTGAAGTTGTTGTTCGCCAGGGTCCGGGTCCAGGCTCCGGAGAGGAACCATTTAAAACCGTTATCCTCCTCGCGGATATAACCGATGCCGCCCAGCAGCATGTCGCCGATGTTTTCCTGCCCCTGCAGGTGGGATATGAAGGCTCCCCGGTTCATGCTTTCGGGGATGCCATCGCCATTGTTGTCGGCAAAGGGCAGGACGGCCAAGCCTTTGAAGGCGTCGGTCACGTCCTTGGCGCCGAACAGGGTGAACTGCAGGAAGTTGTTGCCGTCGTTGAGGGCGTCGATATTGAAGCCGCCCAAGTGGGTATCCTCGAGATCCGTCTCGGCGAACAGAGAGCCGTGGCCGAATTCGGACTCGAAGCCCTGGCCGTAGCAGAAACGCACCACCTGGCCTTCCACTCCGGTAATCTCCCCGAGTTTGTAGCCGATGGTCAGGCCGTCGAAATTGAAGTTGACCAGGTGGCCTGAAGGGGTTCCGCCGCGCAGCTCGTTTTCACGGATATGGGTCGGGGGGCCGTAGGTCGAGGGCCGGCGGCCGATGGAGAGGTAGAAGTTGCTGCCGCCGATGTTCTTCCAGTCGAAGTAGGCGCGCTCGACGCGGACGAAGTCGCCGGTGGGGTTGCCGCTGTTGGTGCCGTCCAT
>NPIE01005576.1_pt1 | contig 15474 bp, 13 predicted proteins | sample 8637661 | NCBI WGS metagenome assembly NPIE01 (sample SAMN07420842, study PRJNA396082) | bioreactor metagenome | isolation source: sample BA12 brine-fed electro-methanogenic bioreactor BA | place: Japan: Kochi | collected 2016-12-09 | reverse complement strand
CCGAAACAGGTTGACACGTTCCGATCTCGCTGGAGCCTTCCCCGTGCTCCGCTCCGGGGTGACTTCAGAGACCGCATTGCGTTTGGTCTGGTGTCGCTTGACGGAACAGCCACCTGGTCCGATACTGTCTAGACTGGCTAGACAAGAGGCGCCCGCCGATGGATTGGAAACTCGCCGAAGCAAAGAACAAATTCAGTGAAGTGGTCAGGCGCGCGCTGACCGAAGGGCCGCAACGCGTTACCCGCCGCGATGATGCGGTGGTGATTCTTTCCGAAGCCGATTATGAGCGGCTGACGGGTCAGCGCCCGGGCTTTCGGGACTATCTGATGAGCGGGCCGACGCTGGCCGACGTTGATCTGGAGCGCGACCGGTCGCCCATGCGCGAGATCGGCGGCCTATGACAGTGCTGCTCGATACCTGCGTGTTGTCCGAGATTCGCCATCCTCGCGGCAACCCCTCAGTTCGCAAGGCTGTTCTGACCTTTCGAGACCGGGAATTGTTCATCAGCGTCATCACGCTGGGGGAACTGACCAAGGGTATTGCGCTGCTGGACAAGGGGAGGCGACAGCAGGATTTGATTGCCTGGCTTCATGGGCTGGAACAGCACTACGCTGACCGGATTCTGGATATCACCAGCGACATCGTTCGCGTTTGGGGCGAGTTGAGCGCCGCGGCGCAACGCAATGGGCGCGTTGTGTCGGCGACCGACGGGCTGATCGCCGCGACCGCCCTGCATCATGGCTTTCAGGTCATGACTCGCAACGTCGACGACTTCGCTTCGACCGGGGTTCGAATCCTCAACCCCTGGATGCCGCCCGGCGTCCACGAGGCGTAGCCGGACATCAAATGACAGGCGCTTCACTTTCCTGGCTTGACCTCACCGCCGCCGACCGCGACAAGGTCCGGCGGGTGCTCGACCTGTTCAGCGAGCAGGGCACGGTCGACGAGCTCGGGGTTGGCAGTCTGCGCGATACGATTTCGAATGCTCTGTTCCCGGGCACTTCGGTGCTGCATACGCGGCTGCGCTATGTGCTGTTCATTGCGTGGATTTATCGGGAGCTGGAATCCTGGGGGCCGGGCTACGACGTTGCGCATCATGCCCGCGAGATGGAGGTTGCGCTGATCGATGCGCTGGCCGCGAGCGATGACACCGCAGGCGTGATCGGGATCGATGCCGGCGCCAATCTGGCGCGGCTTGCGAGCAATGCGTACTGGGCCCTGCTGGTGCACTGGGGGCTGTTCGTCCCGGCGAGACCACAGTCCTGGTATCACCGCAATTTCGACGATCTGGTTGCAAAACAATCGCATGTTGCCCGAGCCGACGATCCCGGCGTGATCTGGACTCGGCAGCCGACCTGGCACCCGCGGATTCCCGGTGCTCCTTCCGACTTCCCGGCAACTGCCGATTTCGCGCTGACGGCCGAGGAGTCCGACTTTGTGCTCGGACGGATTCTGGAGCGATGCGGCGACACGGCGCTGGCCTGGCTGGCGCAGGAAGGTTCGACCGAGCTGGCCGATAAGTTATGGGACGAGCCTGCGATCGGGCATGCGCCGGCCGAAATCCGTCAGCTTGTGGAACTGGCGCGCCGCTTCTCGCTGCACATCCAGGGCGCACCGCTGCTCTACAACCTGCTGCTGGCCGAGATGCGCCACGGGATGCAGCCCTCCGACGGCGATGCAAAGCTGATCGAGAAGTATCGGGCTGAACTTGCCGAATGGGCTGCATGGGAAGCTGAAGAAGAGCCCTTCAATCCCGACCGGCTTTGGGCGCTGGTGATGCGCGAGGGCGGGCGGCTGAAGGATCCGCAGCGCCGCTTTGTCGAGACCTGGGCGAATACGATCCGCGAGCACGGGCCGGAGGCAGTGGCCGACTCGGACGACCTGCGGCAGCTGATTCGCAGACGAGAGCAGCAGCTCAAGGGGCAGCGGGCGCGGGTCATCAACGACGGCCGGCTGCTGGACTGGAGCGGGCGGACCGGCGTCGGACGGATGCAGTTTCGCTGGCCGAATGTACGACAGTTGCTCGTTGATTTGCATGAGGGGCTGGGGTGATGGCGGTTGCCCGGAGCGATAGCCCCCACCCCGGCTCTCCCCCGCGCGCAGGGGAGGGAGTGATTCGGTGCAGTTCCGGGCGACTGAGGGATTTTGATGCTGTCGCCTGAAGCGCGGACCGTCGCGACCGAGATCCTGCGCCCGCCGGCCGGCTTTGCGCTGGATCATGCGGCGATCACCACGTACTCGCTGGAGCTCGACGTGATTCTGGCGCTGCCGCTGGCGGTGATGGCGCAGTCGGATCAGAGCGTTGAGGATCTGTTGGCCGATCCGATGCTGACGCTGGAGGCGCTGCGTGAGGCCGGGCGGCGGCTGGATATCTTCGTCGATGAAACCCGCATTGCCGTGCCGCATACGAATCGCGACCTGTATGCGCTACTCGAGGATTGCGTGCACCCGGCACGGGCGGTCAACGGCGGCGCCTTCCACCCCAAGGTCTGGGTGGTTCGATTTACCAGCGAGTCGGAAGATCCCGTCATTCGGGTTGCTGTTCTGACGCGCAACCTGACCTACGACCGTTCCTGGGACACGGCGCTGGTCACCGAAGCGTCACCGGGCAGCAAATCGGTGCTCGAACCATCCGAGGCGCTCGGTCGCCTGCTTCGCTCACTTGCCCATTCGGCAGTTCACGGCCTGGATCCATCCCGCTCGCAATTGCTGGAAGAACTGGCCGGCCAGGTTGAACGAAGCGCTTTTCCAGCCCCCGATCGATTCAAGAACCCGGTCTACTTCGAAGCCTTCGGCCTCGAGGCGGGTGAAACCGAACCCTGGCACCCATGGGAACAGGGTCAGAACGTACTGGCAATCGCCCCGTTCGTGAACCGGACCGGACTTGACCAGATCGCGGCTTTCAGTTCCGGTCATCGCACACTGATCAGCCGGCGCGAGGCGCTGGACGATATTTCCGAGGCCGCGCTTGAGTCCTGGAACGAAATCATGGTGCTGTCGGATGCCGCCATCGACGAGCCGGAAGACGCGGTCGGCGCTGGCTCGGATCTGCACGCCAAGCTGATCGCGCTGGAGCACGGGCAGCGCGTGACCTGGTATCTGGGCTCGGCCAACTTCACGCACGCAGCCTACACGGGCAAAAACGTGGAGGTCATCGCCTCGATCAACGGGCCGGCCAACGCGCGCCACAAGACCAACGGCTACGGCATCACGCAGTTCAGGGAATCCGGATTCCTGAATCTGTGCGAGCCGTATCGACGTGCGGAGAAACCGCCGGAAGAGGCGGCGCTGAAAGCGGCCCGAGACACGTTGGAGCGTGCACGCGAACAACTGGCGCAAAGCGATCTGCGCATCGTCTGCAAACGCGACGGTGAGAATGACGGCGACAGCAATGCATGGCGCTGGACCGTGGACGGTGAGTTTGCCGTGCCCAATGGCGTCTCGATCATGGCCTGGCCCGTGTCGGTTCGGGAGGAGCAGGCGCGAGAGTTCAGACCCCAAATATCCTGGCCACTTCCGGTGGCGCGATTGACGGCATTCGTTGCCTTCCGGATCAGCGTAGAGGCTGAGGTCGACGATGTGCGGTTCGTATTGAAACTGCCGACGACCGGCATGCCCGAAGGACGCGTATCGCACATTCTGCGCGGTCTTATCGATACGCCGGAGCGATTCCTGCAGTTCCTGCGCGCGCTGCTCGGCGGGCTGGAAGGGATGACCGACTGGGCCACGGGAGATGCCGGTGCTGCCTGGCAAGGCGACTGGGGCGCCGGCATCCATGGCGAGACATTGCTCGAAGATCTGGTGCGCGCCGCGGCCCGCGACCCGGAACGCCTGGCACCCATTCGGCGGCTGATCGCAGACTTGCAATCCTCGCCCGAAGGCCGCGATATCGTGCCGCCGGAATTTATGGAGATCTGGGATGTTGTAGATGCCGCTGCAGCGCACCGTTGTACCGAATGAACAGAAAAACTCAGCATGGACCAAAAATGGTACACTTCAATCCCGGCTTGACGAAATGAATCTTGAGGTTGTCTTTTTTCGCACTGCCAACGGTCGGGAACCGGTGCGTCAATGGCTCAAGAAGCTACCCCGAGAAGACCGAAGATCAATCGGCATCGACCTGAAGACGGTTCAATTCGGCTGGCCGCTGGGTATGCCGCTGGTACGGAAGCTTGAGTCGGGAATATGGGAGGTCAGATCGAACCTCGATTCGCGGATTGCGCGCGTACTGTTTACCGTAATTGGCGACAGAATGGTCCTGTTACACGGGTTCATCAAGAAAGCGCAAAAGACGCCCACAACGGATCTGGAACTTGCGCGTTCGCATAAAGCGGACCTGGAGAATTGAGATGAGCAAGCACATCGGAAGCCGATTCGATGATTTTCTCGAACAGGAAGGCCTGTTGGCCGAGGCCGAGGCGGTCGCGATAAAGCGTGTGATCGCCTGGCAGATCGAACGCCTGATGGAGGAAGAAGGATTGAGCAAATCCGAGCTGGCACGGCGCATGGGCACAAGCCGATCTGCGCTGGAGCGACTGCTCGATCCGTCCAACCCTTCGGTAACGCTGCTGACCATTGAACGGGCAGCAAAGGCGCTGGGGAAAAAGGTACGCGTGGAACTTGCGGCCTGAGACCAGCAGGCAATTTCTCTCGTGAAACGCCCCGACGTCGAAGCCATCCTGCGCCCGCTGAAACCGTTTCAGCGGCGGACGGTCGAGCATGCCTTCGAACAGCTCTTCCTGACTCCCGATAGCAGCGCCCGATTTCTCGTCGCCGACGAGGTGGGGCTGGGCAAGACGCTGGTCGCGCGCGGCGTTATTGCCAAGGCCATTGATTACTACTGGGATTCGGTCAACCGGATCGACATCATCTACATCTGTTCCAACCAGTCGATTGCGCTTTCCAACTTGCCCAAGCTTCAGGTCGCCAATCAAGGTGAGCGTTCGTTCGCGCTGGCGACCCGGTTGACAATGCTGGCAAGCGAGCTGGCCGGAGAACCCGGACAACCCTCGCTGGCCGACAGCAAGCTGAACTTTGTCAGCTTTACGCCGGGAACGTCGTTCAATCTGGGGAACTCGGGCGGCCAGGCCAAGGAGCGCCGCGTTTTGTTCCATCTGCTGGATGGAATGATCGAGCCGCGGATTGGGCTGAAGAACCTGATGCAGGGCGGCGTATCACGCACCCAATGGTGGCGAGACACGCTCGATTACGAGCCCTTGCCGCTCGATACCGGCATTCGTCTTCGCTTCCAGGCGCGCTTCCTCAACGACCAGTCGCTGCAAGCCGACATCGACGAGACAATTCAGACCTGGTTCAAGAAAATGCGCGAGCGCTATCCGACGGAAGCACGGGTGGCGCGCAATCGGATTCTCGGCAAATTGCGTCGGATGCTTGCTGACATCTGCGTTCAGGCGCTGCAGCCGGATCTGATCATTCTGGACGAGTTCCAGCGCTTCAAGAGCCTGCTGGAAGCTCGGAACGGCCATGTGGATCCGGCCGGGGAACTTGCTCAGGCGCTGTTCAATGCGCCTACGCCTGAGGGGCACCGGTGCCGAACGCTGCTGCTCTCGGCCACACCGTACAAGCTCTACACGGCGGATGCCGAAATCGAACACGAGGACCATTACAAGGACTTCATCGACACCACGCGCTTTCTGTTCGGTGAATCGGAAGAACGGGTTCAGTCGATGAAACAACAGCTCGCGCGATTCGGAAGCGAGCTGAAACGCGCCGCCCAGGGCATGCCGCACGATGTGCCCGCAGCCAAACGGGAGGTTGAGAACACCCTGACCTCGGTGATGGCGCGAACCGAGCGGATCATTGCCAGTGAAGACCGCGACGCCATGGTGGTTGCGCCACAAGTGGATCTGCATCTGAAGCATCAGGACGTTCGTCAGTACATGGCCGCTGATTCATTGTTTCGCGCCGTTGGCAATAGCGATCCGATGGAGTTCTGGAAGTCAGCGCCGTACCTGCCCCACTTCATGCATGGCTACAAGTTCAACGAGCATTTCGACGACACGCTGGAGTGGTTTCCCGAGAAGATTTCGAAGGTGCTGGCTCAATATCCCGATGCCTTCCTGAGCAGCGAGGCCATTGATCAGTGGCAGATGATTGATCCGGGCAACGCGAAACTGCGTGAACTGGTGCACGACCTGCTCGACACCGGCCTCTGGAAGCTGTTGTGGATTCCGCCGACGGTCCCGTACTGGCCCATGAGCGGCGCCTTCCACGGCCAGGAGACTCGAACCAAGTCGCTGCTGTTTTCGGCATGGAACGTTGTGCCCGACGTCGTCAGCGGCATTCTCAGCTACGAGGCCGAACGGCGCATGGTCGGCGGCAGCATGGCGTCGTATAAAGACCCGGATGACCAGCAAAGCCAATTGCTGGATTTCGGCTCCGCAGACTCGCGCAATCGCCACCGGCTGCTGTTGCTGCTCACGCCCTGCCTGAAACTGGCCGACGAAGCTCATCCGCTGGCTGCCGACGACAACGACGCCCGGGATTGGGTGCGCATGCGGGTTTCCGACCTGCTCTCGGAGCTTCCCGAGCCGGATACCGGGCCGATCGATGAACGCTGGGAATGGGCGGTGCTGCGACTGCTTGACCCCGGCATCGACAGCTTCCTGCAGGCCTGGCGGGATGAAGATGTCGACCCCAACGCGCCGACACGCCCGGATTCGGTTGCCTTCAGCGGTCACATCGACGATCTGCTCGCGCTCGACCCCGCCGAGCTCGGGCGACGTCCCGGAGACCTGGCAGAACTGGTCACCGAACTGGCGCTGGGCGCACCCGGCATTCTGGCGGCGCGCTCGCTTGTGGCCGCCGGTCTGGACGACAGCGAGCGAAGAAAGCAGGCCGCGCAACTGGCGTATTCGTTCTGGAAGCTGTTCAATCGCCCGGCCGTCATCCGGCTGCTGAAACAGGTCGCTGGCGACGATGACACGACTCGGCGATCAAGTCCGTACTGGCGATTGGTGCTGCGCTACTGCATCGACGGCAATTTGCAGGCTGTGCTGGATGAATACTGGCACTTGACCTGGGAACAACACGCGTGGTCTGAAAAAGAGCCGCTCGAAGAAATCAGCAAGCGATGCGTTCGGCAAATGGCCGATACCATCGAACCGCGGCCCTCGCGCGTCCAGGCAAAGTTCTATCAAGGCAACGGTTCGTCGGTCACGCAGAGCATCATCCGGTTTCGCGCGGTGGTTGCGCTGCGGTTCGCCAGAATCCAGTCCGACGAAGGCGCGATCAGCCAGGATGCCGTGCGCGCATCATTCAACAGCCCGTTCCGACCATTCGTGCTGGCAAGCACTTCGGTCGGGCAGGAAGGGCTGGACTTCCATCCCTGGTGCCATCGCTTGATTCACTGGAACCTGCCGGGCAATCCTGTCGACATGGAGCAGCGTGAAGGACGGGTACACCGGTACAAAGGCCACGCGGTTCGCCGCAACCTCGCCCATTCGTTTGCCAACGAGGCGCTTGCCGTCTGGCAATCGGGTCCCAATCTTTGGGACGCGCTTTTCGACCTGGCCGACGCAGATGCGAGAAACAAGGGTCTCAGCGATCTCATCCCGTACTGGATTGCTCCAGGCAAGTGCAAGGTAGAGCGTCGCGTACCGTTACTACCGTTCACCCGCGAGGTAGCTGCATTCCGTCAGCTCAAACGCCAGCTCGCCGCCTACCGCGTGGTGTTCGGCCAGCCGCGCCAGGAGGAGCTGCTCGGCCTGCTCGACCGCGCAGAAATCGACTTGGATGAACTAAAGCAATGGACCATCTCGCTGGCCCCGCCGGGCACAAGTATCGCGCCAGCGATCACAGATCCGCGAAGTCGCGCCGAACGCTTCGTCTGGAAGTCAGGCGATCTGAAGTTCACCAGCAATCCGCCTGCCAAAGATGAAGAGAAACCATAATCCCGCCTGATGCAGTGGCCAGTGCAATCGACCCGGATGCTTGCCTGCTTCCGCTTCGAATCACCGGCACTGAGCCGACTGTGGCGCATCATCTGTTGCGCCCGGAAGGATGTGCTGCAAAATCACGTGGTGGAGCTGAATCCACTTGAGTACAGCAAAAAACGATTCCGAGATCGACTGGCAGCAGTGCCTGAAAGCTTGACGTACAGATTTCTGTACGTTAAGCTTCCCCCATGAAAACCATGAGCTACACAGATTTTCGACGTCACTTGGCCAACGCCATGGATCAGGTGAATGAAGACCATGCGCCGCTTTACGTCACTCGTCAGCGCGGCGAAGGTGCCGTGTTGTTGTCGGAAAAGGATTACGCGTCGATCGAGGAAACCCTGTATCTGATGTCCAGCCCGCGCAACGCCGCTCGTTTGACCGAAGCGATCGACGGCTTGCAGCGCGGAGACGGTGAAGTGCGTGTCCTTATAGAGTGAACGTCAGTTTTCATGCGCATGCCTGGGCCGACTATCTCCACTGGCAAAAAGCCGATCCGAAAAGACTCAAACGCATCAATGAGCTTATCCGTGCGATTCAGCACGATCCATTTCGGGGTGTCGGAAAACCGGAACCTTTACGGGGAAACTGGTCCGGGTTCTGGTCGCGCCGGATTGATCGAGAACACCGGCTCGTTTATGCCGTCGAGAACGAAACCTTGCTGATAGCGCAGTGCCGGTTTCACTACTAGCAGGATGATGGAAGCAGCCAGTCCCGGGAATCAATTCAACGGTGTTTTTGGCGATGGCAGCTACAAGCCGGCCAGTATTTACCCATCAGTTGCATAAATTTACGAGTGAGAGAGCCCGGAGAGTAGTGTTTGCGGGGTGTGGCGCGGAGATTTTTCAACCGGAGCATAGTTGACTCTATGTGAGGATTGAAAAATCGAGCACGCGCCCCGGAAACGCTGCTATACCGGGCAGCGCAGCGTTCTCGCGCCGGAAATTTATGCAATAGATGGGTTTACTCAGCGACCTTGCCGAGTTTGCGGTCAAACGTCACCAACGGCGCGCGCAATTCCAGCGCCAGTTGCAGGTAGGCAGCGTCGTATGCGGTAAGGCCGGCGCGTTCGGCCAGCTCGAACTGCGCCTTTAAGTCGACGCGGCAACGAGTAGGGCGCAATGCTTCGAGATCGACCAGTGCCTGCCGCGCAAGCGCTTGCCTGAGATCGCGCCGGCGTCGTGCGTCTCCGCGGCCCGGCAGGCCGGGTCGAGCAGTTCACCCTGGAGGGAACGATGGTTGGCCCGGGCGCGAGCGCGCAATCTTGCAACTACGTTCTCGGGCACGTTCTTGATCGAAAGATTGGGCACGGCGCAACTCCGGTTCTGAATTGGCTCCATTCTGGCGCCACTGGGGGCCAGTGGCAAATTTTTGCGGGTTCCTGTGCCCCGGATCGCTTCAACGTGCGCTCACGGTCCGGCTGGCAATGCGGCGCGATGACGCCATCCTCTCCAACCGCCCGGCTTTATCCTTCCTTCGTTTCTGCTTGAGAAGAAAGGCTAGTTGGTTGCTGCGAAAGATCCTGTCGCTGGTTGAAAATTAGTGATCTGGCACGCACGCGCCGTTCTACGTTTACTCGATCGGTACATTTCCGCCACAGCCTCGGCCTGTTCGGCCAACGCTGTTCGCAGCTCTCTGGGTTCGATGACTTCCAGCGAATCGCCGAATCCCGTCAGCCACCAGCGCAATTGCCTGGTGTCGACGACGGTGGCGGTCAGCTCAACGCGGCCGTCATCGAGGGTTATGGAGGTCTGGTTCGCTGCGATCCGCGATTCGAGCAGGTGCTCGGCGGCATAGGCGTCGACGCGCAGGACAAGCCGGATCGTGCCGGTTTCCACGTAGGAAAAGCCGCCCGCGGCGATGTAGGCGTCGAGATCGAATTCATCCGGTTCTTTTGCCGGCGCGTCCATAACGCGGGCAGACTGAATTCGGTGCGCGACCAACTGCCGGAGGTCAGTGAAGTCACCAATTGTCACCAGCAGGTAGATCACCCCCTCGCGCAGGACAAGCCCCAATGGATGCACCCGCCACCTTCCGGACTCGGCTCTGCCCCGGCTTCGGTATTCCACCTCGAGCTGAACACCGTCGAACAGCGCTTCGTAGACGGGTGCGAGTACGGCTTCGGGCACTTCTGGGGTCTGCAGCGAAAAAGCTCTCGGAATGATGCGAACCCGGTCCTTCCAGCGCGAAAACCTGTCCCCGACCAGTTGTTCCAGGTAGTTACGAGCGGCAGCGAAACGCGGCTCGGCCTCGCGCTTGACCGCGATCGGAAGAAGCGGTTCGAGATGCTGCTCGATCAGTCGCCAGGTGAGCGCCGAATAGTGATCCTGCGCCGGGATCGACAGATCGGGGCCACCTTCCATCCAGCGCCAGCGCCGGACAACATCGCCTTCGCGAACCAGCGGGAACTGTATCGAGAGCCGGTCCAGATCTCGCTGGACGGTGCGCAGGCTGACGCCAAACCCGCGTTCATCAAGACGCCGGCGGAGCTCTTCGGTCGTACAGCCCGTCCCACGTCGCGGGACGAGTTGCAGCAGCGTGATTTGGCGGAGGGTGGGGTCAGGCATGCGATATCCGGAATTCAGCTCTATCGGCAAGCTCTACCAATGTCATATCCATCGAGCCGATAATCTTTTTCGACATTGATCCTTTTTCATCGTGCTTAAACGATCTCCCACTTATCGGATTCCTCTGAGACGCGCCTCACTCGCCGCAGGTGTGTTGTGACCGGCAGTCTCTGGTGCCACAGTTGGCCTTTCTCTTCCGTCGTTTTCTTTTGATGCAACATCCAATCGTATGGTTTATCGAAACAATCAGCATCAAATTCGTGTAGCGAAGGACAATCTCCCGGCGACATTAACAGGAATTGCCAATTGATGAAATTGAGACCCCGGCCAAGTGCGTCATATCGAATCAGTGTCAGCTTTTCTCTTTTGCTCTTAATCTGTGCCGAGCCCCAACTTGAATCCAGCTTTGCCTCGACAAGAACGAGCCGAAATGGAAACTCCCAACGGCGATCAAACCAGGCAATTAGTAAATCGACATCTTGCTGATTTTTCTGGATCGGCCTTTCATTCTCGCTTTCTCCTGGAGAAGCCTTTTCGCATTGCCACTGGTTATCGAATTGAGCTTCCAGCTCTTCATCACTCATTTCTGCTGTTGCCAATGCCGCGTAAAGCCAGTTCAGGTGATAATCCATACCGATGAACATCTTATCGGCGTTTGGTCTGGTCCCACCATTCGAAATTTTTCGCCATAGCGCATTTGAGATTCTTGGCGTTTTCGGATCCTCGCATAGCGCGAACTTCATCAGGTGATCGCGCTCCTTTCGATTGAACATCTTGAGTTTTTTGATGATGTTCGAAGCTTTGGTTTCCTGGCTTGGTTCAGTCATTTCTGTTCTCCTTCATTATTCACGGCGATTTCTTTCAGGGCGTCGTACAGCTCCACCATCGCAAGCGTGTCCTGCCTGCAGTAGGCTCGAAGCTGGTTGAAAGTCTTCTCGCGTTGTTCCGAATCGCTGATTCCCAGGGCGTTTTCATAAGCCATTGCGGCGGCCATGCCGTCGGCAATGTCCAGGTCCGACCAGCCCGCTTCCGGGTTGACCACGGGCAGCACGGCCTTGATCGAGAACGAGCCGTGCAAATCGGGGTGGTAGTAATTTGCGCGCACGACCGGCAGCAGATCCCAGAGGCGGTCGAGCAGCGACTGGAGCGGCGCGGCCAGGTTCGGGTTGGCGGCGATCAGATCGTTGATCATTTGACGATCGTAGCCGGAATAGACGACGATTCTGCCCGAAGTCCCGAGGTCGTCCAGCAGACGCTCGGCGATTGCGCGACGCGGGTCTGAATCGATTTCGTGTAGATACTCGTGATGCTCGAGTTCTCCATCGGCTGCCCGGCGATGCACGGAATACAGAAACGGAATGGCGTCGAACGGGCGTGTTCCGGCATATCTTGGCAGCGCCGGTTGAAAGGCCTCGAAGTCGAGGAAGTATGCCGGCGTGTCCAGATTCTCCAGGACTGCCTGCAGGCCGGGTGATATCCAGGGCCTGCCGTCGATGATGGACCTACGCATCCGCGACTGGAGTTCGTTGAGTGCGAAATCGTCCGGGATTTCAGCGATCTCCTCGATTTCAGCGCGCGCCAACTCTTCTCGCTGAGGTGCACGCAGCCGGTAGAGACTGGTCACCGGATAGTCCGGCACCGGCAAGCCCGCGCTGCAGTTGGCGTAGTAGGGGCATTCATAGGGCGAAAAGCAGTGATCGCCGATGCCGATCTCCGGCGGGTGCCTTGCGGCGAGCATGGCCTGGAATCTGCTTACATCGGCTTCGATTCCGGCATGCGCCTGGATGCAGAACTCGGTTGCGTCGCCGAATCCGAACAACCGTTGCAGGTCGTAGTCGCCGCCCTCGTGGACGTATGCACGGTTCAGCACCAGCACGCCGGCGCTCGTGATGTCGAGGCCGGCACCTATCGCGGCCCAGTACTGCACCGCCACATCCTGAAGGAAGACTTCCTTGTCCGGGCGTGTGGAGGCCTTGACCTCGACCAGATCCCAGGCCGAGCCGTTGCGAACCAGAATGTCGACACGGGCATACAGCTTCTTGTGCTCGATCGCCGCCTCGTAGATTGCCGGAACGCTTTCGTCGCCCATTAACCGCCGCGTTTCGGCAATAGCTGCCTCGCGCTCCCAGGGTTTGTAGCCGACCATGACACCGCCGGGATAGCGCTTGCAGGCCAGTTCGCCGATGCGCGTTCCGCGATCGAAGATTGCCTGCTGCGTATCGCCCCAGGCCGTGGCCAGTTCGCGCCGATAGACGTCGTTCCACAACCTGAGTTCGCACTGCTGACCGGCGATGAACCGGCTCTTGCTCAGGTTGACATTCACTTCCAGCCTCCAGTGCCGCCGTGGTGACAGCAGGTTTTGCAAGCGGCGGGGCGCGCGGCCTCCAGGTCGGGTCGATTTCTTTCGAACAGTGCCATCCAACACCCTTTTCGGAATGATTATGTCCGAAGCGTACCGGACACCAGCGACAGAATCTGTCGTGCCTCTCCCGCATGCTCGCGTTCGATCCAGAAAAAAGGAGTATTGGATGCTGAAACGTGACTATGGCGACGATGCCACCCAAACGACCTGCGCCACCGGAGAAATCGACAATATTCGCCACCTGGCGCGGGTCTGGGCGGCAAGGATTCTCGACCGGATGGGACGGCCCGCCCGCCATTCGCGACTTGAAACGGATGTGCTTATCGAACTCGGCTTGCTCGAAGACAAGTATTCCAGGCAGCAGGCCCACGAGGTTCTCGATGACCGCGAACGCGTCCGGGCGCTTCGCCGCGAGCTTGAGGCCATTGACTGGGAGGCGCGCGGCCACTTCGCCCGAAACCTCCAGTTCATGGTCTCGCGCTTCAGGCTTTCTGAACCCGATTGCGCGGTACTGGCTTTCCTCGCGATTTGCTCGCGGTTCGAATGGCTACGGACGCTGGTGGAGGATGCCGCCTGCTGTTCGCATCTTGGCAGCCCGGCCGAATGCGCGGCAGCGGCGACGGGCGTTTCCATCGAAGCGGTCTGGCACGCTCTGCGCGGCGAAGGTCGTCTCTGCCGTTGCGGCTTTCTGGAATACCAGTTTCGCGCGTCGGTGGATCCGATCGATCTGCCGAACCTCGAAAATGATATCCGGCTCGGCATCTGGCAACCGGACTTCGGCGAAGGGTTTCTGGAACGGCGCTGCATGCGCTCCTCGGCCATCGGTGCAGACCAGGAGCTCCAACCCGATCAATTGTCGGAAAGTTTCAGATACATCCTCGAGCTTGTCCGGGCGATGCTGGACGGGCGGGCCGCCGCCGGCCAGATCCTGGTCCACGGCAAACCGGGCACCGGCAAAACGCAGTTCGCGTTGCAGCTTGCCGAATACCTCTCGGCAACCCGGTTCGAAGTGCTGGAGAGCCGGCGCGGACATCATCTGAACGCGGCGGAACGACTGCACTGTTTTCTTGGTGCGCAGGAGTTGCTGCGTGAACGTGAACGCTGCCTGCTTGTTTTCGACGAATCCGATCAGGTGCTCGCCGGTTCGAGCGGCTTCATGTCCAGCCGCAGCCACGATTGGGACAAGGCCTGGCTGAACGCGATCGTCGAGGGTGCCCCGGTCCCTGGCATCTGGATCGCCAACGACATCGAAGGGGTCCATGCTGCCACGCTCCGGCGATTCACGATGATCGCCGAAATGCCCGAGCTGCCGGAGCCGGTGCGCGTCGATATTCTTCGAGACAAGGTCAAGGACTTGCCCATCGGCGAGGAATGGATACAACAGGTGGCAAGGGCGCAATCGGTCACACCTGCGCTGATGGAGCAGGCCGCGCGCGTCGGTCGCGCGCTGGGCGGGGCGCCGCGCGAGGCCATCGAAGCGGCGATGACCCAGACGCTCGAAGGCCACTGCCGGGCGGCCGGCGAGTCGTTCGAGCCATCCAGGGCCCCGAACGGGGCGAGCGTCGAACTGCCTTATTCCGTCGAATGGCTGAACACTCGGCCCGAAATCGCGTCAATCGTCGATGCGGTCGCCTGCACAATCGATCCGGCCGGCCGTCTGCTCCTCCATGGGCCTCCGGGCACGGGCAAAACGAGACTGGCCCGCGCCCTGGCCGAACGGGCAGACCGGCCACTACGGGTCGTGTGTGCCTCGGACCTGCTCGACCGCTATGTTGGCGCCACGGAAAAGAACATCCACACGGTGTTCGAAAGCGCCGCGCGGCACAAGCAGGTGATACTGCTCGACGAAGTCGACAGTCTGCTGGCAGATCGCAGCAACGCGGTGCGCACTTGGGAGGTGAGCCAGGTGAACGAACTGCTGGCGCGAATCGACGGCTTCGAGGGGCTGTTACTGGCGGCCACGAACCGACCCGAGATGATCGACGACGCCGTGCTGCGCCGGTTCGACGTCAAGGTATGTTTCGACTACATGAAGCCTGCGCAAGCCATGCAAATGCTCAAGGCGCTGATCGGCAAGCATGACGAAATCAACAGGGAATTGCGGGACACGCTGGCCGGGCTGGACCGCCTCACGCCCGGCGACTTCCGGACTGCGGTCCGCCGTCTTCGAATCACCGGCACGGCTGCGACGCCGGAGACGCTGGTCAACGCAATCGTTGAAGAAGTTGCCGGCAAGCCCGACAACCACCGCCCGATCGGCTTTACCGCAGCTGTCGGTTGACCGGAGCGATGGCTACGGTCACTCGGGCAGCATCAGGAGCCTGTCGGGTTGGGGTTTGGAAGAGCCGTCAGCGGCATAATCAAACCTGAGGTGCAGGTGTCTCAGCCGTGATTCGAACAAAGGCAAATGAAGCCGCAGATGAACGTGGAAAACTACGCAGTAATCGATTTCGCGCCGCCAAACCGAAGCTGCTGGACACCCACTCCAGGGTGTTCACTCCAGGGTGTTCCCACCCCCTTCGAGTTTTCGCCTGCCCGCAGGCTCCCCCGCGCGAAGCTGCTGCGAAGCTGCTGGACACCCACTCCA
>NPIE01001046.1_pt1 | contig 15474 bp, 8 predicted proteins | sample 8637661 | NCBI WGS metagenome assembly NPIE01 (sample SAMN07420842, study PRJNA396082) | bioreactor metagenome | isolation source: sample BA12 brine-fed electro-methanogenic bioreactor BA | place: Japan: Kochi | collected 2016-12-09 | reverse complement strand
ATGAGTTTCGAGCACGTATTCAGTCTGACGGTGTCGGGGGTCACCGTCGGCATGATCTACGCGCTGATCGCGCTGGGCTACACGATGGTCTATGGCGTGCTGCAGCTGATCAACTTCGCCCACGGTGAGGTGTTCACCGTCGGCGGCTACATTGCGGCTTCCACCCTTATCTGGATCGGTGTCGACGCGAGCACGCCGCTGTGGGTGAAACTCGGCTACTTCGCGCTGGCGCTCGTGGTCTCTGTCGTCGTCACCGCCACGCTCGGTTGGCTCATCGAGCGGGTCGCGTACCGACCGCTGCGCGGGCGCTCGCGGATCATCCCGCTCCTCTCGGCCATCGGCGTGTCCATCTTCCTGCAGAACCTGCTCATCGTCATCTTCGGCCCCGAGCCGATCATCATGCCGACCGCGATCGTGCCGGCCGGCTTCGTGAACGTCTTCGGCGCCCGCGTGCGCATCCTGCAGATCATCGTGATCGCCGTTTCGTTGCTCTTGATGGCGCTGCTCACGTGGATCGTGAAGGGCACGCGCATCGGCAAGGCGATGCGGGCGACCTCACAGGACCGCGAGGCTGCGGAGATGATGGGCATCGAGACCAACCGCACCATCTCCTTCACCTTCGTCATCGGCTCGGCGCTCGCCGCGATCGGCGGCTTCATCGTGGCGATGTACTACGGCTCGCTGCAGTTCGACACGGGATTCCTCTACGGCCTTAAGGCGTTCACCGCCGCTGTCCTCGGGGGCATCGGCAACATCCCCGGCGCGGTCGTGGGTTCGCTCATCCTCGGCCTGGCCGAGAACTGGGGCGTCGGTCTCACGCTCGGCTTGCTCGCGTGGCTGTTCGTCGTGGGGCTCGCGCTCGGTCTCTACATCCAGATGGTGCATGCGCCCCGGCGTCGCATCGACCACATCGCCGACGAGTTCCGCACGCCGGAGTACGAGGGCCGCCTGAAGGCCGTCTACCGGCTCGCGCCGGTGGTGGCCGTCAAGACGCTGCTCTCGGAGCGCACCGACGCGCTCGTGCACGTCTCGGCACGGCACGCGGTCCAGCTCATGGCCGGCAACCTCGTCCTGTTCGCCTTCGCTGTCGTGTTCTTCATGAACGGCGATGTGCAGTTCTCGTCCAAGTGGCAGCACGTCATCTCGTTCGCGGTGCTCATGGCCATCCTCATGTTCCGGCCCTCGGGCATCCTCGGCGAGAACATCCAGGAGAAGGTGTAGCCATGGCCGGGACATTCAGGCGCGTGGCGGACGTGTTCGGGCGGATCCCGCGGTGGGTGTACATCGTGGCCGCGCTCGTGCTGGCGATCGTGTTCCCGATGCTCGAGCAAGCCGGGCTCATGCAGACGCTCTGGCTGCGCCTCGGCACGAGGACGCTCGTCTATGTTCTGCTGGCGGTCGGGTTGAACCTCGTGCTTGGCGAGACGGGGCTACTGCACCTCGGCTACGTGGCGTTCTTCGCCGTGGGAGCGTACTCGACGGCCATCCTCTCCTCGCCGCGGCTCGGCATCCACTGGAACTTCTGGGTGATCATCGTGATCGCGACGGTGCTCGCGATGCTCTTCGGCTTCGTCATCGGCATGCCGACCCTGCGATTGCGCGGAGACTACCTCGCTATCGTGACCCTCGCCTTCGGCGAAATCACGCGCATGACGTTCAACAACTGGGAGAGCGTGACCAACGGCCCCGGCGGCATCCCGGGCATCTTCCCACCCAACCTGTTCGGGTGGGTGGTGGACAAGCCCGCCGAGTTCTTCTACCTGCTGCTCGCCAGCGTCGTCCTCGTCGTGTGGCTCCTCAACAACCTCAAGAAGTCGCGCGTCGGGCGCGCGTGGAACGCGCTCCGGGAGGACGAGATCGCCTCGCACCACTCCGGCGTGCGCCCCACGCAGGTCAAGATGCTNNGCGGTCGTGCTCAGCTCGGGTATCGCCGGTCTGGCGGGCGCGATCTTCGCCTACTACCAGCAGTTCATCAACCCGACGTACTTCCTCTTCATGCAGTCGACGATCGTCGTCTGCATGGTCGTTCTCGGCGGCATGGGCTCGATCCCCGGCGCCATCGTGGGTGCGGTCGTGCTCGACGCCACGCCCGAGATCATCCGCCAGGCGTTCACCCAGTGGCTGCCCGACGCGCTCGGCTCGGACTTCCTGCCGGGCGTGCAGACGGCGTTGCAGACCGATTTCGACCGCTATCGGATGCTCATCTTCGGCCTCGTCATCGTGTTGATGGTGATATTCCGGCCCGAAGGGCTCCTGCCCGATCAGCTCTGGCGCCGCGAGGTCCACGACGAGGACCCGCGCGACCAGGAGCACACCCGCCAGCACCTCTTCGACTTCGAAGAGGGCGAGAAGGACCTGGAGGTGTAGCGGATGGCCGAAGTCGTTCTCGATGTCCGCAGCATCACCAAGACCTTCGGAGGCCTGAAGGCGGTCAACGACCTGTCGTTCGTCGTGCGCGAAGGCGAGATCGTCTCGCTCATCGGGCCCAACGGCAGCGGCAAGACGACCACGTTCAACCTGATCACCGGCCTTTACGAGCCGGACTCCGGCGACGTCTTGCTCAAAGACGAGTCCATCGCCGGTCTCAAACCGGGCCAGATCTACGAGCGCGGCATCTCCCGCACGTTCCAGATGCTGCGGCTGTTCTCCAACATGAGCATCCTCGACAACGTGCTCGTCGGCATGCACGGTCGCACCAGGGCGAACGTCATCGACTGCATGCTGCACACACCGCGTATGCGCCGCGAGGAAGCGGAGTCCGTCGCGCGGGCCAAGGAGATCCTCGGCCTGTTCCCCGGCCGCTTCCCCGCGAGCCGACACTCGCAGCCCGCGCTGTCGCTCTCGTACGCGAACCGCCGTCGCCTGGAGATCGCGCGCGCGCTCGCCGGCGAACCGGCGCTCTTGCTCCTTGACGAGCCGGTCGCCGGCATGAACCCCGCCGAGAGCCTCGAGGTCATGCGGCAGATCCGCGACCTGAGGGACATGGGCTACACGATCCTCATGATCGAGCACGACATGAACGTCATCATGGGCGCGTCAGATCGCGTGATCGCGATGGACCACGGCGAGAAGATCGCCGAGGGCGCGCCCCAGGAGGTAGCGAACGACCCCGCCGTTGTGGAGGCGTATCTTGGCAAGCGAGGCGCAGACACCGCTTCTTGAGTTCGTGGGCGTCCATACGCACTACGGACGCATCCCGATCCTCAAGGACGTCAACTACCGGGTCTACCCGGGTGAGATCGTCTGCCTGCTGGGCGGCAACGCCTCGGGCAAGTCGACGACGATGAAGACCATCCTCGGCATCGTGAAGCCGACCACAGGCAAGGTCTTCTTCGACGGCGAGGACATCACCGGGCTGCGCACCGCCGAGCGGATCAAGCGCGGTATCGCGACGGTGCCCGAGAACCGGCGTCTCTTCCCGCACCTCACCGTGCTCGAGAACCTTGAGATGGGCGCGTACACCCGCAAGGACGCCGAGGGCATCGCGTCCGACCTCGAGCGCGTGTTCGAGCTCTACCCGCGCGTGTACGAGCGCCGCGCGCAGCGCGCCGGGACGCTCTCGGGAGGCGAGCAGCAGATGGTGGCGTTCGCGCGCGCGCTCATGTCGCGACCGCGCCTCATCATCATGGACGAGCCGTCCATGGGGCTCGCCCCGGCACTCGTCGACCAGTCGTTCGACACCATCGCCGAGATCAACAAGCAGGGCGTCTCGATCTTCGTGGTCGAGCAGAACGCCACCGCCGCGCTCTCCATCGCGAACCGCGGCTACGTCCTCCAGAACGGCCAGGTCGTGATGGAGGGCGCCGCGCGCGAGCTTCTCGAGAACGAGGAGCTCAAGCGCGCCTATCTCGGCGGGTAGGGAGCGCTAGAGAGCTTCCTCGGCCAGGTGCCCGGCGAGGGTGCGGTAGATCTCCACCATCGCGAGCGTGTCCTGCCGGCAGTAGCCGAGAAGCGCTTCGCGTACCGCCTCGGCGCGCTCGGCAGGCGTTTCGGGCGCGAGCAACTCCTCGATGGCGAGCATCGCCTCGGCGCCGTCGGAGACCGCCAGCGAGGAGTAGGCGGGCAGATCGGGCGCGAGCAGCCTGACGGCGATCTTGATGCTCCACTTCCCGCCCCCGAACGCGGGGTGGTCGCACGCGGGCTTCACGACGTCCCTGCCGAGGTCGAGCAGCGAGAGCCCTCCCTCCGGGCGCGGCAGGTCGAGCCGCTCGCCGCGATCGAGCAGCTTGCCGCCGAGCCGGTCGTAGAGTCCCGGCAGCGTCGCGAGCAGCCGCTCGCGCAGGTGCGGGAAGCGCACGCCGAGCTCGACGAGGCGCGTGAGCTCGTAGCTGGAGTAGTGCACGAACGTGCCCGTATCGCCGAGTGCGTCCAGAAGCGAGGTCAGGAACGCCTCCGAGGGGTCTTCTCCCGGCGTGGCGAAGAGCCCCTCGTTGTGCGTCAGCGTGCCGTCCGCATCCAGCCGGTGGAGCGACCACTGCACGGGGATCACCTGGTACGGGCTCGTGCCGGGGAAGAGCGGCAGGGCGGGGTTGATGGTCTCGAAGTCCGCGAAGAAGAGCGGGTGCGGGGCGCGCTCGAGACGGCGGAGCGCCGAGGAGTCCACACGGACCGGGACGTCGCTCTGGTCCCCGTCGGAGGCGTCTCGCGTGCACCACGCAGCGAACTCGCACTCGTAGGGCGTGGTGCACTGACGGCCGCACGCTATCTCCGGCGGCCGGGGGAGCGCGAGGACGCGCATCATCTCGGCGACGAGCGGCGCGACCGTCTCGGCGTACGCGAACGCGTCGGCGGTCACGTCGGTGGCCGCGAGGATCGAGTGCGGGTCGTACTCCCCGCCGGGGTAGACGTAGCCCGTGTCCAGGTGCATGAGCGTGACGCGCCGGACGTCCACGCCGGCGCCGCGCAGCACGTAGGTCTGCACGCCCACGTCGGGCTGGTGCTTGGCCGCGTCGTAGCGGGTGGTGGACTTCACCTCGATGAGCTCCCAGCCGCCGTCCTCGAGCTTGTGGAGGACGTCCACGCGGACCTTGATGTCGTCGTAGGTGAACGCCGCCTCGAAGATGTCGCGGACGCCCTCGGCCATGAGCCGACGCGTCGTGGCGACGGCCTCGCGCTGGTGGAAGTGGTCCTCGGCCACCAGCACGCCGCCCGGGTAGCGCGCCTGCGCGAGCGCGCCGACGCGGTTGCCGACGGCGAAGCGCGCCTGCAGCGCCGGCGGGGGCGGCGTCGCCAGATCGCGCCGATGCACGCTCAGGTAGAGCCGCAGCGGGCACTGCAGCCCCGCGACGAAGCGCGACTTTGAGAGCCGGTCGGTGAGGTCCATGGGTGCTCCTCGGTCATCTGGACTGCGTCCAGCATAGCGCGGCGGTCTGACACGCGCGGGCATCGGGTGCGTTCCTCGACGCGGTCCGCGCCTCGTGCGACGATAGCCGCCGAGGAGGGACGTATGGCCGGCTTGCTCATCATGTTCGCGCTGCTCGCGGGGGCGGGCGCGTACGCCGTGGGGTACGCGTTCGTGGCGCCGCGCGACTCGTTCCTGCGCTCGGTCCCCGGCGGCATCGTGCTCGCCGCGTGCGTGCTCGTCGCGCTCGTCGGGCCTCCGTCGATGCTCGGCGTCGCACGCTCGGCATCCGGCGCCCTCGGCGACGGCATCGACCCCGCGCTCTACCGCGCGCTCTGGCTCGGGCTCGCCACGCTCGGCCTGCTCGCGGGCATGCGTGTGTGGCGGATGCGTCCCGGTGGCCGAGGAGGACGGCTTTTCGCGCTCGACGAGTCGCCGTCCGGTCGCGCCGCCGCCGAGCTCCCGCTCGCCGACTCGCTCGAAGCCGCGCTCGACGTGCTCTCCCGTGAGCGCGTCACCATGCGCGACGTACCGCGCCTGGCCGAGACGATCCGCCATGCCGGCGCGCGCTTCTTCCACCAGATGCCCGAGCGCCAGAGCGAGCTCTACGCGCTCGTCACGCGCCACGCGCCGACCGAGGTGGCCGCCGAGGTGACCGGGCTGCTGCTCGAGGGCGCGGGGAGGCGGTGAGCGGGGGTCCAGGTCCTGGCATGTCAGCGTGTTCCGCTACACTGGCCATAGCTGACGCACAGGGGCAGCGTCGGCGGTCCAGCCCTTCGTCTCCCGGGGGTTTGCATGCAGGTGCCTCGTCCTGGCATGTTCGCCATCGTGCGCAATCGGCGCGGAGTGATCTCCGCGGTCGAGCCCTTCGATGGTGAAGACGGTCGCTTGCACGTCGTTCATGTCGACTACAAAGACGAGCAGCTCCCGCCCACCGAGCAGCTGATTTGGGAACTTGAAGTGGGCGATACCCCTCAGCCGTGCGCCCAGCTTCTCCAGCCGAACGATCTTCCCGACCCCTCGCGTTCTGGCGCCATGCCCGTCGAGGACTTCGATGCCCTTCTCCGCGCCGCCCGCTGGACGAGCGCGATGCCCTATCTCGACCCCGACGGTTCCGGCCCCCTCGACCGCCTGCCGATCTCAAGCCCGTTTCACGGCGCAGTCGAGGTCGAGGACTACCAGCTGGTTCCACTCCTCAAGGCTCTCCGGATGCCGAGGGTCAACCTGCTGATCGCGGATGACGTGGGTATCGGCAAGACGGTCGAAGCCGGCCTAATCCTGTCCGAGCTGCTCATCCGCCGCCGGGTGCAGCGGGTGCTCATACTCACCCCGGCCTCCCTGCGGCTGCAGTGGCGCGACGAGATGAAGGACAAGTTCGCGCTCCCGTTCGACTTGGTGGATCGCTCAGAGACACAGGCACTCCGCCGTCGCCTCGGCATGGACGCCAACCCGTGGCGCACGTTCCCGCGCATCATCGCGTCGTACCACTACCTGCGTCAGCCTGATGTGCTGGCCGAGTTCGAGGCCGCGTGCCGCACCCCCGAAGGCTCTCCGCACCTTCCGTGGGACCTCCTGATACTCGACGAGTGCCACAACCTCATGCCCTCGCCTTTCGGAGAGGACAGCCATCTCACCAGGATGCTTCGCAGCATCGTGCCGCGCTTTGAACACCGGCTCTTCTTGTCAGCCACACCGCATAACGGCCACACGCGTAGCTTCACGGGGCTCCTTGAGTTGCTCGACCCGGTCCGCTTCAGCGCCACCGACGAGCTCAAGCCTGCCGAGCGAGCACGCGTGCAGCAGGTGGTGCTGCGGCGCCTCAAGCGCGAGATCAACGCTCGCACCAACCCGCCGAAGTTCTGCACGCGTCTCGAGCCGCGGGCAATCATGCTCGTGCCCGGCGCACAGGAGCAGGCGCTCACCGAGGCGTTCGATGACTTCCGTGTCGCGATGCGCTCGTGGATCGCAGCCGGTGACCGAAGGCGTCGCAGGGCAGGCAGTTTCGCTGTCGAGATCCTGGGCAAGCGCCTGCTGTCGTGTCCGGTCGCGTTCGCCGAGTCGTGGCGTCGCTGCAAGGAGGGGCTCGAGGAGCGCGCCGAGGCCGTCGAGACCGATGTCGAATCCGCGCGCAAGGAGATCGAGCGCGAGACCGGTGACGACCGCGAGACGCAGGAACGAGAGGCGGTCGCTGCTGGCGTGGTCGGCGCTTGGCTCAAGAAGGCCGCCTCCCAGGTGCGTCCGCAGATCGACGCGATCGATCGCGCTCTTGACGCTCTTGGCCTTGCCGGCGCCTGCGGCGAGGACTGCTCTGCGCTCGACCCCACCGCTGACGCCCGCCTGGAGCAACTCTTCGTCCTGATCGAGCAACTGCTCCGGCGCGACGGCAAGTGGCGCGATGACGAGCGTCTCGTGGTCTTCACCGAGTACAAGACCACGCTCGACTACCTCGCGCGCCGTCTCCGCGAGCGCTACGAGCCGGACCGGATCCTCGCTCTCTACGGCGGCATGGACGAGATCGAGCGCGATCAGGTGAAGCGCGCGTTCAATGACCCGAACGAGCAGGTGCGTATCCTGCTCGGCACGGATGCCGCATCCGAGGGTCTGAACCTGCAGCGCACCGCTCGCTACCTGCTCCATTACGACCTGCCATGGAACCCGAGCAAGCTCGAGCAGCGAAATGGCCGGCTCGACCGCCACGGTCAGGCGCGCGATGTCCAGATACTCCACTTCGCCAGCGAGTCAGACGACGACCTCAAGTTCCTTGCACACGTGATGCGCAAAGCCAACGACATCCGCGAAGACCTGGGTTCCGCCAACGAGCTTTTCGATGAAGCTGCGCACCGTCGGCTCATCGATGGCGAGAACGTCGCCATCGTGCAGGATGACCTCAACAAGCGCATCCTGCTTGCTCAGGGCCGAGCCAAGATCGATGCTGACGACACCGCCACCACGACTGCCGAGGACGTGGCCGCCGCCCAACAGCTCGCGGCTCTTGCCGCCGAGCTGGATCTCGACCCGGATGCAACGCGCGAGACGCTCGAAGCGGCGATGGCGGTCCGTGCTGGAAGGCCGCAGCTCGAGCAGAGCAACGAGCCCGGGTGCTGGCGTCTCACCCATCCGGATCTGCCGGGCTGGATCGAGGTCATCGACGACAGCCTGCGCACGAGCGGCGGTCGCGGCGGTCGCGGTAGCCTCATGCGCCTGGCCTTTGATGCTGAGCCGTTCCTCGAGCACGCAGGCGAGCGCACGGTGTTCAATCCACGTCCCGACGTCGCGATGATGCACCTGTCGCATCCGATGCTGGATCGGGCGTTCTCTGCGTTGTCACGCCATCGCTTCCCCGGCACTGGCGTCGAGGTCTCTCGTTGGGCCGTCCGTGAGGGGGGCGTTCCGACAGGCGCCGATGCGCTTGTGCTGCTCTCCGTGGAGGAGATCGGCGTGAACGACCTGCGCGAGACCTTTCACCACTGGGTGCGGACCATCGCGCTTCCGATTCACAGCGGCGAGCTCGCCGAGCCGCTTCCGCACGCTGCGGCGATCGAGCTCCGGGGCGCCGTCGCTGTCACCGACCCCGTCCGCATCGACCGCGCCGCAGAGCTCTTTGAGGATGTCCGTCCGGCTCTCAAGGCGCTCGTCTCTCGTCACGCCGAGCAGCTCACCGCCACGCTCATGCGCGAACTCGAGGCCGAGGGAGCGCGCGAGCGCGAGGCCGAGCTCGAGCGGTACCGGTCTCGCAGCGCCGAGATCCTCTCGCTCATCAATGAGAACTCGCTTGCCAAGCTCGAACGTGAGATCGCCAAGCTCAAGCAGCTTCGCGATCAAGGAGCGCTCTTTGATGAGGAGTCGCGTCTCGACGACCTCGCTCGCTCCATCGAGGAGAAGCAGGCCGAGATCGAACGTCGCCGCCGCAACTACGAGGAGGTGCGCGACCAACTCGAGCGCGAGCGCGAGCGCATCACCAAACACTTGTTGCCCAAGCGCTATGCGCTCGCGGGCGAGGCGCAGGTCTTCCCCGTGTGCGCCGAGATCCGTCTTCCCGCCGAGGGAGGTGCGCGATGAGTGCCGATCAGCTCTCTCTCGCCGGATCCCGAGCCGCTGCGGCTGCCGCTACCATCCCCGGCTGGGACCTCCTGCGTCACGGGGGTCTCCTGCTCGATCCGGCACGTCTGAGGCGCATCGCCGAGCACGTGCCTGCGCCGCTCGACAGGTACTGTGAACGGGAGCTGCGCAAGCGCTTCAGCGCGCTTGCCGACGAGAGTGCTCCTGCCTCCGACGTGATCGCATACGTCCTCGAGCATGCGTGCGGCTTCACGCCGCGCGATGGAGCCGAGTGGTTACGCGGATCGGCAGTTCCCGCGGAGTACAGTCGTCGCGCGGTCACCGGAGAGACCATCAAGCCTCGTCACCTCTGGCTCGCCGAGAATGGCGCCGTGCTCCCGGTCTTCATCGATGACGAGAAGCACGTCGGTGTCGGGCGCGGCAGGCGCGCGACCAGCCACGTGGTGCAGTGGCTTCGCGGCAGCGGTCATCGCCTTGCGCTGCTCACCAACGGTCGCCAGTGGCGCCTGATCTTCGCTGGTCTCGACTTCGATGCGTTCGCCGAGGCGGACGCCGACCTCTTCTTCGAGGAGGGCGGTCCCGCCCCGCAGCTCGAGGCGCTCCGCACACTCCTGCAGCCGACATTGTGGACGCCGCCCGCGCCTGACACGCTTGCGCCGCTCGAGCAGGCCGTCCTTGACTCCCGCAAGGGACAGGCCGAGCTCTCCTCCGTGCTCGGGGAGCGCGTCCGCGAGGCCGTGGAGGTGCTCGTGCAGGCGCACGGCGAGCTGCTCACCGAGCAGGGCGGCGACATCCCGCCCGCCGACATCTACCGTGCCGCTGTCCGAGTGATCATGCGGCTCGTGGTGGTGCTCTTCGCCGAGTCACGCGAGCTGCTGCCGCGCGAGAACGCCCTCTACCACAGCTCCTACGGCCTGGGCGGACTGATCGAGCAGCTCTCCAAGCACGCGCACCGGTCGGGCGGTCGCCTTGCGCGCAGCCACGCTGCCTGGCCGCGCGTGCTCTCGCTCTTCCGCCTCGTCTACCAGGGCTCGTCGCACCCAGCACTGCCCGTGCCCGCCTACGGCGGTACGCTGTTCGCGCCCGGTGACCCGCAGAGTGCCGAGGGGCTCTCCCGCGCGCTCGCGCTCTTCGAGACCGGCTGGCGTGACCGTCAGCTCATGCCCGACCGCGACGTGCATCGCATCCTCGAGCTCATCACTCGCACCAAGGTGAAGATCCGCCAGGGTCGCACCAGCACCTGGGTGTCGTCCCCGGTGGACTTCTCCGACCTCTCCAGCGAGTACATCGGCATCCTCTACGAGGGGTTGCTCGACTACGAGCTCAAGCAGGCACCGCCGGGCGACCCGGTCGTGTTCCTTGCGGTGGGCAACGCGCCCGCGCTCTCGCTCTCGCGCCTCGAGGCGATGGACGACCGCGCCATCAAGGGTCTGCTCGACAAGATGAAGGACAGCGGGTCCGCCGAGGCCGAAGAGGAGCCTGCCGAGGCGGATGAGCCGGCCGAAGATGATGATCATGATGATAGTGATGAAGCTGCAGCGGATGAGTCCGCTGACGGTCAAGCCGCGGATGATGTCGATGGCGATCAGGATGATGATCAAGAAGATCATCACGATGCCCGCCACACCACGCGCCTGCGGGCGCAGGAGTGGGCACGCCGTGCAGTGCTGGCAGCAGGACTCGTGCGTGCGCCTCGGGGTGCTCTGACGCCGGAGAAGCGCCTTGCGCATGAGTCTCAGCTAGCAGCCAAGGCCCGCCAGCTGCTCGACAAGCGCGGCGTGGTGCTCCCCGGCGAGTGGTACGTGGTGCGCTGGGGCGGGACGCGCAAGGGCGCGGGCACCTTCTACACGCGCCCGGGGCTCGCGGTGCCCACCGTGCAGCGCACGCTGCGTCCGCTCGCCTACGACCCGCCCACGCACGCCGACGGAAGCCCAAACACCGACGCGCCGCCCACCGCCTGGAAGCCCAAGCGCCCCGAGGAGATCCTGGGCTTGAAGGTCGTCGACCCCGCGTGCGGCTCGGGCACGTTCCCGGTGGCCGCGCTGCGCTACCTCACCGAGGCGCTCTACGAGTCGCTGCTCTTCCACGACCGCGTCTCCGACGACCCCGCCCGCGAGCGCGCGGTGGTGCGCCTCATCGAGCCGCCCGAAGGCGAGCCGGTGCCAGAAGAGCGCCTCGTCCACGAGCTCGTGCCGTGCCGCACCATCGATGCCGAGTTCGAGCCGCGCCTGAAAGCCCTGCTTCGCCGCCACGTGGTGGAGCGCTGCATCTACGGCGTGGACCTCGACCCGCTCGCAGTCGAGCTCGCGCGCCTCTCCCTGTGGATCGAGACGATGGACCGCAGCCTGCCATTCAGTTTCCTCGACCACAAGATCAAGTGCGGCAACGCGCTCGTGGGCGCCTGGTTCGACACGTTCCGGCACTACCCAGTGATGGCATTCAAGAACCGCGAGGGCGGTGACAAGGGGCACAGCAACGGAGTGCACTTCGCCAAGGACGCGCGCACGAAGGCCCTCAAAGCGTTCGCGTCCGGCCCGCTCAGGGCCGACCTCGCGCGGTTCCTCTCGGGCCCCTCGCTCTTCGACCCGCGCGACGCCGCCGCCGAAGCCTCGACCGTGCACGACGAGGCGCTCTCCCTGCTCGCGCGCCTGCACGAGCTGCCCGTGCACGACACCGCCGAGCGCGCCCGCATCTACCGCGAGGAGCTCGTGGGCTCGCCCGCCTACCAGCAGCTCAAAGACGCGATGGACCTCTGGTGCGCGTGCTGGTTCTGGCCTGCCGACGAGCTCGAGTGCGCCCCGCTGCCCGCCACGCTCCAAGCGCCTGCCGGGGCGACCCGCGCAATCGCGCGCCGCATCGCGGCCGAGAAGCGCTTCTTCCACTGGGAGCTCGAGTTCCCGGACGTATTCCGTGAGAGCGGCTCGGGCTTTGACGCGGTGCTCGGCAACCCGCCGTGGGAGACGCTCCAGCCCAACTCCAAGGAGTACTTCAGCAACATCGACCCGCTCTACCGTTCCTACGGCAAGCAGGAGGCGCTGCGCAAGCAGACTGAGTACTTCGCCGAGGAAAGCGTCGAGCGCGCGTGGCTCGACTACACCGCGGGCTTCGCGTGCGATTCGAACTGGATGAAGTACGCGGCGAACCCCTTCGGCGACCCGGATGGAGCCGAAGCGAGCTCCGAGCGCTTCGCCATCTCGCGCGGACGCGAGAACGACGCGCTGCACGCCCGCTGGCGCGAGCTTCGGCGCGCAAGCCGCGGGTACGCCGACGCCGCGCACCCGTTCCGCCACCGGGGCGAGGGCAAGGCATACACCTACAAGCTCTTCCTGGAGACCGCGCACGCGCTGCTTGCTCGCGGCGGGCGCCTGGGCTTCATCGTGCCTTCGGGCCTGTACTCCGACCATGGCACGGGCAGCCTGCGCGAGCTGTTCCTCGACCGGTGCCGCTGGGAGTGGCTCTTCGGCTTCGAGAACAAGGACGGGATCTTCGACATCCATCGATCCTTCAAGTTCAACCCCGTCATCGTCGAGAAGGGCGGGCGCACCGACGCGATTCGCACGGCGTTCATGCGCCGAAGCCTCGAGGACTGGGAGCGCGCAGAAGAGTTCGTCGTGCCGTACACGCGCGAGCAGCTCGAGCGCTTCAGCCCCAAGAGCCGCGCGATCCTTGAGATCCAGTCCGCGCGCGACCTGGAGATCCTCGAGAGGATCTACGCGAACTCGGTGCTCCTGGGTGACGACGGCCCCGACGGGTGGGGCGTGAAGTACGCGCAAGGCGACTTCAACATGACGAGCGACTCGAAGCTCTTCCCGCCACGCCCGGTCTGGGAGGCCAAGGGGTACCGGCCCGACGAGTACAGCCGATGGCTGCTCGGCCGCTGGCGCCCGATCGAGGAGCTCTGGGCCGAGCTCGGCGTCGACCCCGCGCGCGTCGTCCCGATCGGCGTCGAGCTCGAGGAGTGGCTGTTCGACGCCACCGCCGGCCCCGAGCGCCGCGAAGCCGAGGCGCGCTTCGTGCACGGCCACATCCTGAAGCCCGGCGACGTCGCGCGCACTGCGTGGCGCCTGCGCTGCGCCCAGCCGCCTTACGACGCGCTACCGGTGCCGAGGGCGGAGATCCCAGCGGGCATCGTGCTCTCGCGCGAGGGCGACGCGTGGATTCACGAGGACGAGATCGAGGACGTGGCGCTGCCGCTTTATCAGGGCGTGATGGTTCAGCCATTCGACTTCTCGGCCGCTGAGTGGGTTTCTGGTACCGGTTTGAACGCCAAGTGGGAGAGGCTCTCCTGGGGATCCAAGTCAATCAGGCCTCAGTTCCTCATGAGCCAAGCTGATTTCAGAGACAGGACTCCCGCGCGCAGGCTTGCGGTAGGCTTCCGAGACATTGCGAGGACCACTGACAAACGCACAATGATCGCGGGCCCCATCGGTGACTTCCCGGCTGGCAACAAGGTACCGGTACTGACTCCCGCAATCTCCGCAGAAGGGCTCCTTGCTGCGCTGGATTCATTCGTGTTCGACTGGGTCCTTCGGGGTCGTCAAGGCTCGGCATCGATCAACTACCACATCCTGGCGGAGACTCCGCTACCGCACCCCGACGGAAGGCATCTGAGCCAGGCGGCGTACTTGAGCACCAAGCTGGGACTGGCAAGCCAGGTATTCTCCTCGGTGCTGGTCTGTCACTCACGCCCTGCCCCAATGAGGAGCCTCTGGGCGATGGACTCAGCCGAGCGCCTCCGTGTGAAGGTCCTACTGGATTCCCTTCTCATGGGCATGTGGGGACTCTCGACTGGCGACGCCTTGGCCATCTTGCGCGAGTGCGACGGTGCAGCCAGCGCCACCGGAGCCGACCCCAAGGGCTTCTGGCGGGTCGACAAGGACAAGGACCCCGAACTGCGTCATACGGTGCTCACGCTCGTCGCCTTCCACGACCTCGAGGAGAAGATCCGCGCGTGCGGCGGCGACCGCGACGCCGGGATCGAGGCGTTCCTCGGCCAGAACGAGGGCGAGGGGTGGATGCTGCCGGAGACGCTTCGGCTCGCCGACTACGGCCTCGGCCACGACGAGCGCGCGAAGCACCCGCAGCCGGTCGCGAGCCGGCTGGGGCCGCGGTTCTACGACTGGCAGCTCGCCCAGAGCGCGGAGGAGTCGTGGCGCGAGTGCCACCTGCACGCGCGCAACCTGCTCGGCGAGCAGGGCTACCAGGAGCTGCTAGACGAGATTGCGGCGCGCGAGCGCGGCGAGGAGCCGGGGCGCTCGGAGGCGCCACCGGCGTCGCTGCTGGACGAGGGCGGGCAAGGGGCGCTGTGGTGAGGTTGCTCTCGCGGCGCCGAGACTTGGAGTCTGAGAAGCCTGCTCGGCAGTCGGCTCTGGCGAGCCGTGACGCGTTTGTGCGGGAAGTTGCTGCAACCATCGCTCAGCGCCACGGCAAGGGCACGGAGTCCTTCGTGTTCGGACTGTCTGGACGATGGGGTGAAGGCAAGAGCTTCTTCCTTGAGCAGTTGCGCTACGAGTTGAAGGATCAGGGCTTCGAGGTCATTGACCTGAACCCGTGGAAGTACGCCGCTGACAGAGTGGCGTTCCTCCGCTCCTTCCTACTGCGCCTTCTTGACACGCAACGACTGCACCAGCGGCTGGCCTCCGCCGGACGAGCGCTCACGGATCCTGGTCGATTGTCGCGACGCGTCAACCGGGCATGGGCGGCACTTGATCCGCTCGGTGCCGTCACGCGCCGCCGCCTCAGGGTTGACGTCAGCCGGCAGTCAATCTCTTGGACTCGGTTGGTGCTGCTTGCGCCCGTGTTCTATTGGCTGTTCTCGCTGTTGTCGTCGGACGTCGGTGGTGATACGCAGCCCTGGCGAAGGTGGCTCGCCGCCGTTCCTGCAGGCCTTGCCATCTGGTTGGTTCAAGGACTCGTGGCAAGCCAAGTCAGCACCAAGGCTGCTACCGCGCTTGATGACTTCGATACGATCACGTCCGCAGCGCTTGGTGTGCGCAGCGACCAGGGGCAAGGCCGAACGGCTGTGAGGAAGGTCGTCGTGTTGGTCGACGACCTTGATCGGGTGACCGCGCGCG
>NPIE01004998.1_pt1 | contig 15477 bp, 12 predicted proteins | sample 8637661 | NCBI WGS metagenome assembly NPIE01 (sample SAMN07420842, study PRJNA396082) | bioreactor metagenome | isolation source: sample BA12 brine-fed electro-methanogenic bioreactor BA | place: Japan: Kochi | collected 2016-12-09 | reverse complement strand
CTCTCGGTGCCGTTCGAGAAGTACGTCATCGTGGACAAGGCGACGTATCAGAGCGCGCTCACAGACCAGACGCTGCGCGGGATGATAGCGGCCGTGACGGAGAGCAATCTCGAGGCCGCCGAACTGCAGGATATCGCGGACTTCGCTGACCGCGTCTTCACGGAGAACGTCGCGCTCGTCCCGCTTCCCGTGAAGCCGATCAGCCTGGGCGACCAGACGTTCTTCGAGCCGCAGCGGGAGGAGGTCGCCGAACTCCTCTACTCGTGGTGGGGTGTGAAGGTGGGTGCCGAGGACACCATGGTGCGGGTGATCGTGTACAACGGCGCCGGGATCCCAGGCATCGCCGGCGAAGCGGCGCAGGAACTCATCGGCGCGGGCATGCGCGTCGTCGACACGAAGAACGCCGATCGCTTCGACTATGGCCAGACGCTGATCGTCGTGCAGAACGGCGACACCGCCGCCGGCGAGCGCGTGCGCGAGGTCCTGCGCGTCGGGGAGATCATCGACCAGCCCTCGGACCAGGACGTCGCTGATATCATCGTCATCATCGGCCGGGACTACGTACCGGCCGATGCCGAACAGACGGAAGGGTGATCGCGCTGGACCCCAAGGACCTGGCGTTGTTGGCAGCGGATGCTGCCGCCGAGAAGAAGGCCGAGGACGTCATCATCCTGGATGTGGCGTCCACGCTCGTCATAACGGAGTACTTCGTGCTCTGCACCGGACGTAACGACCGCCAGGTCAGAACGATCGCCGATGAGGTCGAGGCTCGGTTGAAGGCGAGCGGACGCCCGCCCATCGGCCGAGAGGGCGAGCGCGAAGGCCGCTGGATCCTGATCGACTTCGCCGACGTCGTGGTTCACGTCTTCCAGCCCGATGAGCGCGAGTTCTACCGGCTCGAACGGCTGTGGGCCGATGCGCCCCGTGTACCGCTGCCGCCCGAGATCGCGAATCCGAGTCCCCGGGAGGCGACTGAGGCGTGACCGACGGCGCCCGGCGCTTCTGGGTGTCGATCGCGCTGATCGGCGTCGCGATCGTATGGGGCGCGACGTTCGTCGTGGTCAAGGACGCCGTCGAAGCCTACCCGCTCTACGCGTTCCTCGGATGGCGGTTCGTGGTGGCTATCGCCGCGTTCGTCGCTCTCTTCCCCAAGGCGGTCGTTCGTGTGAGTCTGCGTACGCTCGGCGCCGGACTGCTCGCGGGGCTCATGCTCACCGCCGGCTACGTGTTCCAGACCTGGGGGCTGCAGGACACGAGCGCCTCGAAGGCAGCGTTCATCACGGGCATGTTCGTCGTGATCACGCCGCTCATGCAGGCGGTCCTGCTGCGGCGGGTGCCCCGCGTGTGGACCATGGCCGGCGTCGCCTTCGCCGTGACGGGGCTGTGGCTGCTCTCCGGCACGTCAGGCGGGGGCTGGAACGTCGGCGACACCCGGACGCTCATCTGCGCCACTGCCTACTCGGCGCACATGATCGTTCTCGGCAGCATCGGCCGTGAGCACGACGTGAGCGCGCTGACGCTCGTGCAGCTCGTCACCGTGGCGGTCTTCTGCAGCGGCGTCTCGCTCCTCACGGAGCAGGCGCCCGTGCCGTCAGGCGGGAGCCTCATCGTGGCGTTGCTCGTCACGGGTGTGCTCGGCTCGGCCGCCGCCTTCCTCATCCAGACGTACGCGCAGCGCTTCCTCTCACCGACGAGGACAGCGCTGATCCTCATCAGCGAGCCTGCGTTCGGCGGTGTGTTCGGCTGGCTGGCAGGGGAGGTCCTCGGGGTCCGCGGGCTGGCGGGCGCCGGGATGATCCTCGCCGGGATGCTCGTAGCGGAGCTGGCGGGTATGCGCGAGGCCCGCGCAGCGCAGCTCGTGCTGGAACCGAGCATCGAGGGCCCGCCCGTCGTGCTCGTGGACGAGGATGTCGTGTCCGCCGAGAAGGAAGCGTCGACCGCTCCCGATAGCGGCTGAATCGGCTGCTTGACCGGCCCCTTGCGCTTGGTATACTGTGCGTTGCGCCTTTTGGGCGCCCAGCGAGTGGGGCCATAGCTCAGCTGGGAGAGCGCATGGCTGGCAGCCATGAGGTCAGGGGTTCGATCCCCCTTGGCTCCACCAATAGAATCGAACGACGCCCGCCCTCGTGGCGGGCGTCGCGGTTCTCGCGGTATGCTTCTGAGTGGTGCCAAGGGAGCGGGGGAGACCATGCGCATCAAGACGATGGCGGCGGCGCTCGCGTTGGTCGCACTGTTGGCCGCGACGGGGTGCGATGCGGCCGCATCGGAAGTCACCATCGATGACCAGGATGACGGCGGCTCGGTCCGTCTCGGCATCGGGCAGGTGCTCGTCGTGCGGCTTCCCGCGAACCCGACGACAGGCTTCACGTGGGCTGCGGCCGAGATGCCAGGCTTCCTCGATCCGCTCGGGGAGCCGGTGTTCTCGCCCGAGTCGGACGCGCTCGGTGCGGGCGGGATACAGGAGTTCCGCTATGCGGCGAGCGAGCGCGGCGAGGGGACGCTCACGCTTGAGTACGCGCGGTCATGGGAGGACGAGCCCGCCGAGGACGAATACGCGGTGACCGTGACGGTGAAGTGAGGCGCGTCCTCCTCGGCCGACGTGCCATGCACCCGCTCCTGCCGTAGAATGGTCTGCACTCGCGCCTCGGCGCGCAGGCAGGCTCGCGACAGCACGGGAGGTAGTCGGTGACGCGTCAGTACGCCCCGCACGAGTTCGAGGAGAAGTGGCAGTCCGTGTGGGAGTCCGCGCGGCTGCATTCGGTCGCCGAAGACCCCGATCGACCCAAGAAGTACGTCCTTGAGATGTTCCCGTATCCTTCGGGCGACATCCACATGGGCCACGTACGCAACTACAGCATCGGCGACGTCGTGGCACGCTACTCCACGATGCGCGGGATGAACGTGCTGCACCCGATCGGATGGGATGCGTTCGGCCTGCCCGCCGAGAACGCCGCGATCAAGAGCGGCACGCACCCCGCGACCTGGACTTACGGCAACATCGAGAAGCAGGCGGCGTCGTTCAAACGCATGGGCTTCTCCTATGACTGGGACCGCACCGTCGTCACGTGCGACGAGGACTACTACCGCTGGGGGCAGTGGATCTTCCTGAAGTTCTGGGAGCGCGGGCTCGTCGAGCGCAAGGCGTCGCCGGTCAACTGGTGCCCGGGCTGCAAGACGGTTCTCGCAAACGAGCAGGTGCTCGCCGGCGGCGTGTGCTGGCGGTGCGGCAGCGTCGTGGAGAAGCGCGAGCTCGAGCAGTGGTACTTCAAGATCACCGAGTACGCACAGGAGCTCCTCGATTCGCTTGATGAGCTGCCGGGATGGCCCGAGCGCGTCAAGACGATGCAGGCCAACTGGATCGGCCGGTCCGAGGGTGCGGAGGTGGACTTCACGCTCTGCGACGCTGACGGCGAGCCGACGGATCAGACGATCACCGTGTTCACCACGCGGCCCGACACGCTCTTCGGTTGCACGTTCTTCTTGCTCGCCCCCGAACACCCCCTCGTCGACGAGCTCGTGGCCGGCACCGAGCACGAGAACGCCGTGAAGTCGGTGGTGGAGATCTCCGCGCGGGAGACCGCGATCGATCGCGCTGCGGGCGAGGTCGAGAAGATCGGCGCGTTCACCGGTCGCTTCGTGATCAACCCCGTGAACGGTGAGAAGGTGCCCGTGTGGGTCAGCAACTACGTGCTGATGGAGTACGGGACCGGCGCCGTCATGGCTGTCCCCTGCGGCGACCAGCGCGACTTCGAGTTCGCTCGCACGTACGGGCTGCCGATCCCGCCGGTCGTGCTGGCCGAGGACGACCCGCTGCTCGCGGAGCTCGCCGGGGAGCGCGGTCGTGCGATGGACGATGTGCCCTGGTCGGAAGCGTACGACGGTCCCGGCGTGATGGTGCAATCGGGCGCATTCACCGGCATGCCCGGCGGAAAGGACTCCGAGGGCATGCGCGCGGTGACCGAGTGGCTCGCCGAACGCGGCGCGGGGCGCTTCTCGGTCAACTTCCGCCTGCGCGACTGGCTCATCTCGCGGCAGCGCTACTGGGGCAACCCGATCCCCGCGGTGCACTGCGAGAGGTGCGGCCTCGTGCCGGTGCCGGAAGACCAGCTGCCGGTGCGCCTGCCGCTCGAGGTCGACATCACCAAGGGCGAGACGCTCGCGGACCATCCGGAGTTCTATGAGACGACGTGCCCGCGGTGCGGTGGCGCTGCGCGTCGCGAGACCGATACGATGGACACGTTCACATGCTCATCGTGGTATTACCTCCGCTACTGCGACGCGCGCAACGGCGACGCGATCTGGGACGTGGACAACGTCGGCTACTGGATGCCGGTCGACCAGTACATCGGTGGTATCGAGCACGCCATCCTGCACCTGCTGTACTCGCGCTTCTTCACGAAGGTCTTCCGCGACATGGGCCTGTGCGACTTCGGTGAGCCGTTCACCAACCTGCTCACGCAGGGGATGGTGAAGAAGGACGGCGAGGTCATGAGCAAGTCGCGCGGGAACGTCGTAGCGCCCGAGGACATGATCGCCGAGTTCGGCGCTGACGCGCTGCGCGTCTACATCCTCTTCATGGCGCCTCCCGACAAGGATCTGGAGTGGAGCCAGGAAGGGCTTGAGGGCGCGTACCGGTTCCTCGGCCGAGTGTGGCGGTACGTGGCTGAGGTGGCCGAGCGCACGGCGGACGCCGGGCGCGGGGGTGGCGGCGACCAGTCGGCGAACGCGACGCTGCTGCGCGAGCGGCATCGGGTGGTCGGGAAGGTGACCGAGGACGTCGAGCGTTTCCAGTTCAACACCGCGCTCGCCGCCATGATGGAGCTGCTCAACGCGGCGGGCGACTACCGCCGAGCGGTCCCCGACAACGCGCGCGACGCGGCGCTTGAGCGCGAGGTGGCCGAGACGCTCGTCCTGCTGCTGGCGCCGTATGCTCCCCACATGTGCGAGGAGCTCTGGCGCGAGATGCTCGGGCGTGACCGTTCGGTGCATCGCGAGACATGGCCGGCGTACGACGCGTCGCTCGCCGTGGCCGATGAGGTCGAGATAGTCGTCCAGGTGAACGGCAAGGTGCGCGGGCGTGTGGTCCTGGACGCCTCGGCCAGCGACGAAGAGATCCGCTCGGCCGCGCTCGCGCTGCCCCGCATCATGGAGCAGACCGAGGGCCGCACCATCCAGAAGGTCGTCGTGGTTCCCGGCAAGCTGGTGAGCATAGTCGTGAAGTAGTCAGCCGTTGGTCAGCGGGCGGTCAGGCCCGCACGTTAGGTTCGTACCCGACGCCCCTTCCGTCATCGACACTGCGGAAGGGGCGTTGCTGTGGATCGTACGGCGCTCGACACCGTCGTGGAGACGTTGCGGCGGCTCGGGCTCACCGGTGTGACGCGCCGGCACGTGCTCATCGGCGCAGCGGTGATCGCGGGCGGAGCGGCCGTGGTGCTCGCGGTGCTGTCGTCGGGCGATTCGGGCGAGGTCGCCGTGTTCGGCTTCGAGGAAGGTGGCGTATCGCCGCAGTTCGAGCAGGCCGAGGAGACCACTGCCGACGCCGGCGTACCGAGAATCGTGCTGCACGTAGCAGGGGCGGTCCGCCATCCGGGGGTCTACGAGCTGCCCGAGGGGGCGCGCGTGCACGACGCCATCGAGGCCGCAGGCGGCGCCCTCGCATCGGCGGCGCCCGAAGCGCTCAACCTCGCGAGGATCGTCACGGACGGAGAGCGGCTCTACGTCCCCACCTCCGACGAGGTCGACGCCGTCGTGGCCGAAGAGCTGCCGCCCAGCGGCGGTGCGGGTGCATCGACGGCGCCGGGCGGGAGCGCGCTCGTAGACATCAACCGCGCTGACGCTGCGACGCTCGAGCGGCTGCCGGGCATCGGGCCGGCGACAGCGGCGAAGATCGTGGAGGACCGGGAGAAGAACGGGCCGTTCAAGACGGTGGATGATCTCGCTCGCGTGAGCGGCATCGGCGCCAAGAAGATCGAGGCGCTGCGGGACTTCGCGACCGTGGGATGAGTGCCGCCATCGACACCCCGAGGCCTGCCTTTTCTCGAATCGCGTGGCTTGCGGCGGGGCTGTGGGTGGGCGTCGTCGCGGGCGAGATGGCGTGGTGGGCGGGGCGCACGGAAGGGGGTGCGGTCTCGTGGGCGCCGATGCTCGGCGTGGGGGTCGTGGTGGCCGGTGTGACGCTCGCTGCGCGTGCGGCGTGGAGACGGTGTGTGGTGCTGCTCGTGGTGGGCGTGGTGTTCGGCGCCTGCTTATCGATGGCCGAAGGCGCCCGGGTCGCTTCTGACGGACAACTACTTGCCGATGCGGGTGCCCGCGAGTGGATCGGCACGGTGGTCGCCGATCCGCGTGACGGCGTGTTCGGGTCCTCGGTGAAGCTTCGGTTGTCAGGTGGGCCCGCCGACGGTGCGCTCGTGTCCGTCGGGTGGCCTGACAGCGTTGCCGTACCCGAGCTGGGCGAGCGCGTGGGCGTCTCGGCGATCTTCACCCCGTACGGTTCCGAGGATATCGACAGGCGAGCGCTCCGCGCAGGGCTGGCGGCGCGCGGCAGCGCCTGGAAGGCTGAGTCGCGCGGTCATCCGGCCACGCCTGCCGGTGTGGTGCTCGGCTGGCGTGCCGAGCGGATCAGGCGACTGCCGCCCCTCAGCGCGACAGCATCTGCGCTCGTGCGGGGGATAGCGCTGGGTGACCGTCGGGTGCTCGCCGGCAGCGTCGTGGAGCGCCGGTTCCAGACGCTCGGCCTCTCGCACGTGCTCGCCGTCTCAGGGCTGCACCTGGGACTCGTCTGCGGCGCGGCAGCGTGGCTTGCTCGGGCATGTCGGGCGGGGATACGGGCGGTGTGGGTCGTTGCTCTTCTCGCCGGCGCGCTCTTCACGATCGCGACCGGCGGGCAGGCCTCGACCGTGCGCGCGTTGTCGATGGTGGCGGTGGGCGCCGCGGGGGCGTGGGCCGGCGTCCGCCGCGATGGCATCGCGACACTCAGCGCCGCCGTATGCGTATTGGTGCTGTCGCGGCCCTGGGGCGTGTTCTCCATCGGCCAGCAGCTATCGGTGCTGGCGGTAGGGGGACTCATGGTGTTCGGACCGCTTGCAGGAGCGTGGGCCGAAGTTGCCGCGCCCGGTCGCCTCGTCGTCCCGGCGCGCGTTGTCGCGATGACGCTGGTGGCCCAGGCCGTGACGCTTCCGGTTACGGCGGCCGCGTTCGGCATGGTATCGCTCGTCGCTCCGGTGGCCAACGCCCTCGTGCTGCCGCTCGTACCGGCCGCTCTCATGACGACGCTCGTCGGTCTGGTGCTCGAGGGTTTCAGCCGCCCGCTCGGCTGCCTCGTGCTGAAGGCTTCAGGCTGGGTCTTCGACGGCGTGGGATGGCTGGCGGAGGTGCTCTGCCGAGTGCCTCGGCCCGCCATACTCGTCGGTGCGCCCGGTGCGCTCGGGCTTGCCGCGCTGATCGTGACCGGGACGGCGCTGTGGCGGTTGTGGCCGCTTCCGCGCGCGCGGGCTTCCGCACGCCGACTGGTCGCGGTCTGCGTGGCGTTGACGGTGGTCGCCGGTGCCGGGCTGCCGGGGCCAGGGGAGTACAGCATCACCATGCTCGACGTCGGACAGGCCGATGCCCTCCTCTTGAGCGGTGGGGGCGGGCGCATACTGGTCGACGCCGGCGCTGACGTGCGGACGGCGCGTGCGGCTCTCGCACGGCACGGCGTCCGTAAGCTCGATGGGGTCGTCCTGACGCACCGGCACGACGACCACACCGGGGGTCTTGCGGGCGTCGCGGGGGTGATCGAGGTCTCATGGGTCGGCCTGCCGGCCGTTCCCGACGAAGACTGGGAAGCGTGGAGGAGCGAGGTTCTGGCACTCTTCCCCGAAGCGCGGATCCTGCGGCTCACACGAGGCATGCGTGTCGGGCTTGGCGGGGCATCGGTGCGTGTGCTGTGGCCCATCGAAGGATGCACCACCGACAACACGAACGATACGAGCGTGGTGCTCGAGATGACCGTGGGAGGCTTCTCGGCAGTCCTCACGGGCGATGCCGAACAGGCCGTGCAGGCCGAGCTGGCGGCGTCGGGACTGCTCCATGACATCGACGTGCTCAAGGTGCCGCACCACGGCAGTCGCAACGGCCTCGACCCGGCAGCGGCGGCCGCATGGGATCCCGAGGTCGCTCTGGTGAGCGTCGGGCAACCCAACGACTTCGGCCACCCATCGCCTGAGGTGATGGCCACGCTTCGTGCGCTCGGCGCGCGAGTCTGCCGCACGGACGAGCTCGGCGACGTGATCGTACGTGTCGGTCCACGCGGCTACACGTTGGAAGCGCGTGTTGTGTGCGAGAATGGACGGGACGCGTCGTCGGCGCGTGCTATCAGGCAGACATCCGGGGTCGAGGACGAGCATGGCTTCGAGCGCGCTTGCGGGTCTCAAGCCCGTCTATCTCATATGGGGCAAAGAGGAGCTGCTCTTGGAGCAGGCGATCGCTCGTCTGCGCGCCCGCGTCGCGGAGGTAGCCGACCTGGACTTCAACTTCGAGCAGTTCGATGGCGCCACGGCAGAGGCAGCCACCGTGCTGGCGGCAGCGAACACCCTGCCCTTCGCATCCGACCGCCGCCTCGTCGTCGTGCGCGATGTGGACAAGATGAGCGCTGACGATCAGGCGCTGCTCGCGCAGTACGCGCTCGATCCCGCCGAGACCACCGTGCTCGTCTTGGTCGCCACCACAATCAACCGCTCCTCGAGGCTGGCGAAGGCGGTCGAGGCGCTCAGCGGGGTCTCCGAGTATGAGGCGCCGCGAGCGCGCGAGTATCCCGCGTGGGTGGTGAAACACTTCGCTGCCAGAGGGCGTGACCTCGACCGCGAGGCGGCCGAGCTGCTCGTGCGCGCCGTGGGAAAGGACCTCCGGCGGCTTGACACGGAGGCCGAGAAGATCATCGCGTACGCGGGGGAGCGGCGGCAGATCGGCAGAGAGGACGTGGAAGCCGTCGTCGCCCAGACGGCGACCACGTCGATCTTCGAGTATCTTGACGCGCTCGGCGCTCGGCAGGCCGCCGCTGCGTTGCGGCTGCTCGATGAACTCATCGAGGACGGCCAGTCGCTCTTCGCGATCCAGGGCATGACCCTGCGCCATCTTCGCACGCTCATCAGCGTCAGGTCTCTGCTCGATCGCGGTCTTTCGACCCGCGAGATGATGAAGACGGTGCGCGGCGCGGAGTGGCAGGTTCGGAACCACGTGCGTCAGGCGCAATGTTATGAGGAGGGTGAGCTTACGGGGGCGCTCCGTGCCGCCGCGGAGTTGGAAACGCGATTGAAGACGGGCGCCGGAGACCCCCGCGTGCTCTTCGAGCGGTGGGTTATCGAGACGTGCGAGCGTGATGGTCCTCGCAGTGGGGCTTAGCGCACGTGAATGGGCATTGACCAGCGTGATTGTACGCTGGTACGGTAGTTGCGGTACCGTCATGAGGACAGAGTCAGGCGTATCGGAGGCATCACTGAGCCGTTCTTCCCAACTGCGCCGCTGTATCGCCGCGGGTATCTTCACGAGCGCGCTCATAGGAGCGTTGCTCGTGCCTGCGCTTGCGTTCGCCTATCCCACCGATGATGGTCCATTTACCTGCAACCAGTGCCACGCCACCGACAGCGTAAGCGGCACCGAGGACTGGGAGGGCAAGGGACCGCACGGGTACTATGCCGAAACCACCCAGAAGTGCGAGGTATGCCACACCGTGCACGCCGCTCCCGGTGACAGCATCCTGCTTCTCACTGGTCCTACTGTCTCGGCGTCCTGCCTCAACTGCCATGACGGTACCGGCGGGGTTGGCCCGTACCATGCGATCGAGGCGCGCGGCGGCTCGGTCGTGGCGTCTCACACGGTGGAGACGACCACCGTCGTGCCCGGTGGATCGACCGAGCTCTCAGACGTGCTGAGCTGCTCGTCGTGCCATAGCGTGCATCGCACAGGCACTGTAGCGCCGTTCTACCGGGACAGCGGGTACGCGTTCGCCTCCCAGCAGCTGACGCTATCTGACTGCCTCCTGCGCAGCGATGTGAACACCGACACGCCTGGCGCCTTCCCCGTGTACGGCGCGCAGTGGTGCGCCTCGTGCCACGACGAACGGCATTCGCAGGCGGCGAGCGTGAACAATCATCCGGTGGAGACGAGTTTCTCGTTCGGCTACGGGGAGGTCACGAGCACTCCCGGCGCCGAAGGACCTGCGCGTGCGTGGGGTTCGGAGGAAGCGGCGCTCGGTGGATACATCCTCGGCATGGGACAGACGAACGGCGGGTATGTGATGTCGCCGGTCGATGCTTCGCCGGACGGCCGAGTCGAGGCGCGCCGCGCGCCGCTGTGCATGCAGTGCCACGAGGACGCGCGCAACGTCGAGTCGACATACACGGCCGACTATACGGGTGATGACCCGTCGGCGGACAACCCGCTTTTCCTGAGCTTCCCGCACCAGGGCACGAACCCGTCGTTCCTTGTTGAGACGGACGACGACCTGTGCCTCAACTGCCACGCGGTGACGCTGCTTCCGTAGGCTTTTGCTCTGCGGGTGCAGTGTCGAGATCTTGGAGAGCGCATCAACGACACGAGAGAAGGGCCGGGGTGAATCCCCGGCCCTTCTCTCGTGTGTGGATGATCGTGCCCCGAGGTCGGTCTACTCGAGACCCTTCACCTTGCTCATGACGCCTGACTTGCGATTGGCCGCCTGGTTCTTGTGGATGACGCCCTTGCTGGCAGCCTTGTCGAGCGCGCGCGAGGCGGCGCTGGCGGCGGCGACCGCTGCGTCCTTATCGCCTGCGGCGACAGCCTCATCGACCTTCTTGATCGCTGTCTTGACAGCGGACTTCACGGCCTTGTTGCGCTGACGCGCCTTCTCGTTGGTGATGTTGCGCTTCTTCTGGCTCTTGATGTTGGCCACGTTCTGATTCCTTCCGATGGTCGTGCCCGTCGCAGTGGGGTGTCGACGAACCCGAGTAGAGTACCACACGCACAGGGTGTCGCCAACCGCGCCATCGACCGCCTCGTGCCCGGCTACTTCGCCCGGGCGGGCGGGGACAAGAAGACATTCCTTGCGGGTAGCGCGCATGCAAGCCTCCCGACGACGAGCGAATCTCAGGCGACGTGCTCTGCGTGCCACGCATCGCACGGATCACCGTCGAGTGCGTTGGTCCTGACCGGCGAGGTCGCGAGCGCGACGGTGACCGGCAATGACCAGTCGCTTTGTCGAGCCTGCCACGTTGACTCACGCGGCGCCTACCAAGGCTCGGCGGCGTACGGCGCATCCCTCCACGGAACGGTGACGTCATCCGGCAAGGCGGCGACGGCACTATCGTCATCGTTGTCGGCTCCCGGTTCATGCCGGCAGTGCCACGACCCGCATGGCTCAGTGAATCCCGACTTCCTGCTTGCGACCGGCACCGAGCTGTGCGTCTCCTGCCACGACGTCGCCAGTGCCGTCTATCCGGCTGACTACAGCTACCGCGGGGGAGCCGCATTCGACGCATCCGGCCACGACGGCATCAGCCGGTCCGTAGGCTTCGTCATGCTCGGCCCCTCAAGCAGCGGTTTCGGTGCGTGGGAGTCGCCCACGCTGCCCACGCCGTCATCACCGGTATACCGGAGGTCGTGAACGGCCAGACGGTGGCACCCGTTTCGAGCAGCGCGCAGATAGCGCAGTTCTGTCGCGCCTGCCACAACGGCACGTCCTACGAGTGGCACGACAACGGGAGCGGAGGCTGCTGGTGCCACTATGTGGACAAGTACGAGCCGTACTACCACGATGACGCGTTCGACCTCAACGACAGCATGGACTGCCTGATGTGCCATGGTCACGGCAAGGCTACGAGCCACCCCGGTGTTGACTGCGAGGACTGCCACGGCGGGACGACTCAGATGCGCGGTGCCCGCGGGTTCTGAGGGCCGGGTCGAGCGGCTGAGGGAGCGACGGCGCTCGTTCCCTCGGCCATGCCCGCCTGCTACACTACGCGTCTGATGACTGAACCCGCCTACATACGCAACTTCTCGATCATCGCGCACATCGATCACGGCAAGTCCACGCTTGCCGACCGGGTGCTGCAGCTCACGCATACCGTGGACGAACGCGACATGATGGACCAGGTGCTCGACTCGATGGACATCGAGCGCGAGCGCGGCATCACCATCAAGGCGCAGGCGGTCCGTGTCTGGTACGACGCCGAGGACGGGCATCAGTACCAGCTGAACCTCATCGACACTCCGGGTCACGTCGACTTCACGTACGAGGTGTCGCGTTCGCTCCAGGCGTGCGAAGGCGTGCTGCTCGTGGTCGACGCCGCGCAGGGTGTCGAGGCGCAGACCGTCGCCAACGCCCTCATGGCGATGAACGCGAACCTCGAGATCATCCCGCTCATCAACAAGATCGACCTGCCCGCGGCCGAGCCCGAGCGGGTGCGTCACGAGATCGAGGAAGCGCTGGCGATTCCCGCCGACGAAGCCGTGCTCACGAGCGGGAAGACGGGAGAGGGGGTCAAGGAGGCGCTCGAGGCGGTCGTGCGGCGCGTTCCCTCCCCCCAAGGCGACCCCGACGCTCCGCTCAAGGCGCTCATCTTCGACAGCTACTTCGACGCGTACCGTGGCGTGGTCGCCCTCGTGCGTATCATCGACGGCCGTCTCGCCAAGGGCCTCAAGGTGAAGATGATGGCGACCGGCGTCGTGACCGACGTCGAGGAGGTCGGCGTGCGTCGCCCGGCCAACATGCCCGTGGACGAGCTCGGCGTGGGCGAGGTCGGCTACCTCATCACGGGGCTGAAGGATCCATCGCTCGTGCGTGTTGGCGACACGGTGACGCTCGCCAAGCACGGGGCTACCGAGCCGCTGCCGGGCTATCGGGAAGCCAAGCCGATGGTCTTCACAGGGCTCTTCCCGATCGACGGGGACCAGTACCCCGACCTGCGCGACGCGCTCGACAAGCTCAAGCTCAACGACCCCGCGCTCCTCTACGAGCCCGAGTCCAGCCACGCTCTCGGGTTCGGCTTCCGGGTGGGCTTCCTCGGCCTCCTGCACATGGAAGTCGTCAAGGAGCGGCTGGAGCGCGAGTTCGACCTGGACCTGCTTGCCACCGCACCGAGCGTCGAGTACCACGCGTATCGAACGAACGGCGAGCTCGTGGAGGTCCACTCGCCCCAGGACATGCCTGACCCTGGAGGCGTCGAGCGCATCGAGGAGCCGTACCTTCGGGCGACGGTCCTCGTGCCACCGGACTTCGTGGGCGCGGTCATGGAGCTCTCGGAGAGCCGCCGCGCGACGTTCAAGGACATGCAGTACCTCTCGGCCACCACGGTGGAGATGCACTACGAGATACCGCTCTCGGAGCTCATCATGGACTACTTCGACCAGCTCAAGAGCCGGACGAAGGGCTATGCGAGCCTGGACTACGAGTACATCGGATACCGGCCGAGCAGTCTTGTGAAGCTCGACATCCTCCTCGCGGGCAAGCCGGTGGACGCGCTGAGCTTCATCGTGCACAAGGACAAGGCGTACCAGCGTGGCCGGGTGCTGACCGAGAAGCTGCGCGAGATCATCCCGCGGCAGATGTTCGACGTGCCGATCCAGGCCGCGATCGGCGGGAAGATCCTCGCGCGCGAGACCGTGAAGGCCAAGCGCAAGGACGTGCTCGCGAAGTGCTACGGGGGCGACATCACGCGCAAGCGCAAGCTGCTCGAGAAACAGAAGGCCGGCAAGAAGCGGATGAAGAACGTCGGCAACGTCGAGGTGCCGCAGGACGCCTTCATGGCGATCCTGAAGGTGGATGAGTAGCTCCGCGGACACCGCTGTTCCTATGCCTGGGCATCTCTACGTGCACGTCCCGTTCTGCCGCTCCAAGTGCTCGTACTGCGACTTCTTCTCGCTGTCCGACGCGTCAGACGCCGCAGCGTCGCGCTGGCTCGCTGACGTGCGTGCGGAGGTACGCGCATGGGCATCGCTCGGAATGCATGGCGCGCTCGAGAGCGTCTATGTCGGCGGCGGCACGCCAAGCCTGCTGGCCGAGAAAGTCGCGACGCTGCTCGCGGGTGTCTCGGCAGATCTTGCGCTGGCGTCCGGCGCCGAAGTGACCGTGGAGGCGAACCCCGACTCGCTCGACGAGCAGGCGCTCACGATGATGCGCACAGCGGGCGCGACGCGCGTGAGCGTGGGCGTGCAGTCGTTCGACGACACCGTGCTCGGGATGCTCGGCAGACGTCACGACGCTCGGCAGGCTGTTGAGGCGTGCGAGCGCGTCCGCGGCGCTGGACTCGCGCTCTCGATCGACCTCATCTGCGGCGTTCCCGGGCAGTCGCTGACATCGTGGGCCGAGACGATCGCGACGGCGCTCGCCACGGGCGCTCGTCATGTCTCCGTCTACCCGCTGTCACTGGAAGAGGGGACGCCGCTCGCGGTGGCAATCGATGGCGGCATCGTCGATCCGCCTGACCCGGACGTCGCCGCCGACATGATGGTGCTCGCCGAGGAGTCGCTCGCGCGTGCGGGGCTCGCGCGCTACGAAGTCGCGAACTACGCGGTCCCCGGAGCGGAGTCGCGCCACAACCTCGCGTACTGGTCGGGGGTGTCCTACCTCGCGCTCGGACCCGCTGCGCACGGCATGCTCGACGCTGAGCAGGCGCGCCACACCGGTCTTATCGGTTACGACGCGTTTCCCGATGCCGCCCGCGTTCGCTGGTCCAACGCGCCGGACCTGGGGTGGCGCGCGCTTCCGCGCGAGGTGGAAGTGCTCACGGCCGACGAGGTGGCACGCGAGGACGTCATGCTCGGGCTGCGGCTCGTGAACGGCGTGGCAGAGAGAGACATCCGCGCAGCCGGCGTGACGAACATCATGCTGGACCTGGCGGCCGATGGGCTCGTCGTGCAGGTCTCGGACCGCTGGCGGACCACGACGCGCGGGTGGCTGCTGGGGAACGAGGTCTTCGAGCGCGTGTTGTGCGGCTAGCACCGACATCGCCGTTTTCCGCACGTCGGGGCAGTGCGACATCGGGCACGTATGCGCGACTGGAAGGTTGCTCCTCTCCGTAGTATCCTTTGAAAGGATTGCGAAAGCTGAAGCTGGCGAAAGGGGCGGCCAGCGCAGGGGGTTTCTCATGCGGACCGCTGGCACCTGGATCGTCCGATGCACGGCAGCGCTTGTGCTCCTATTCGGTGTGGTGATGGTCGTTGGTGGCCCGCCACCTGCTTCCGTCGCGCGCCTCGAAACCATCGGTAGCGCAGACCGTTCATCCGCATCCGTGCTCCGAGCGCGATCCGTACACAAGGCAGCTGTATTGATGGCTCGGCTCGGGATGACCATCGACCCGCCACCGCCTGACGACTCGGTGGCCGAGACCAAGAGCGAGCACCCTGCCACCACCCTCGATACCGACGGCCTTTCGCTCACACGTGAACGCCGCCCCGCGTGGAGCGACATCACCCCGCTGCCCGGCGCCTCCACGGAAGACCCCGGGTCCGGTGCTCCGCCCGACACCC
>NPIE01044388.1_pt2 | contig 15486 bp, 12 predicted proteins | sample 8637661 | NCBI WGS metagenome assembly NPIE01 (sample SAMN07420842, study PRJNA396082) | bioreactor metagenome | isolation source: sample BA12 brine-fed electro-methanogenic bioreactor BA | place: Japan: Kochi | collected 2016-12-09 | reverse complement strand
AACTGGTGCTAGACAGTTACGAAAGAGATTGCATACAATACATTGCATATATGCGTTCGTAATGCAAAGAAACATGAACGGAGGACCTAATGGCCGTCGGACAGCGCCCAGGAGCAACCATGGACATAGTTTGTACAGGATAACGCATGAAGATATGTATCGCTTATGCAACCGCTTCCGTTTTCATGGTTGCTCTTATCGCAGTTCCGCTGGCGTTGCTTCGTTCGGAGTGCGTCAACAACCTTGTGAATCATCCTGATTGGAGCGTCTCCAAACTGCGTGTTGAAATGGAACTGATGGGTAGACAAAGCTATCTGACCGGTACGCAGGCGCTGGCAGGCAATCGGCTTCATCTGGATGCGTGGCATGGCTATCACGAGCTAATCAACCGGCAGTCGTTCCGACCCGAGGCAGTGGAATTTTCTTTTTATCTTGCTGATGACGCCTGGTTGTGTTTTATTTTCAACCGCAGGCGGGTGTTCGAATACGACAATGAACAATACAATGCCTTGCGTTTCTCGACCAACCCACACAAACCCAGTGCTTACCTTTCTGTTAATGCCGCAGGTGAGTTCCTGGATAAAACACCCATTGATACGGGTTCGTTGTTACGGGCGAACGCCCGGAATAAATGCAACATTTCATGGGAAGGTTCAGGCATTGCCGTAACCCTGAATGACCATGCAATAGGGGTGTTGAACTGCCCTTCCATTGGTAGCCAGCATATTGGTTTTAGGGGCGGCGCCAATCCCGCTTCCGTTGACTATGTGCGCGTGGAACAAAAGGAAGGGAAGCCATACAGGACTTACTTTAGCCGATACGAAGGCTTGAATCGAAAACGCATATGGACCTCAATCATTCGCCATTCGACCTGTATTGCGCTCATACTATTCCTGGCTATTGGCGTTATGTATTTTGTTACACGCCAATTACGCACCGCGGCTGCGGTTGTTATTGCCGTTTGCGCAACCATTGCGCTAACCCTATGGCCCTGGCTGGCTTATGATCGGTACATCATGGCGCGACGCTATCCCATCGTGGACAACCAGCTGATTGATGTCGAGCGCGATGCCGTGGAGCAATGGACGCAATCCGTCAAAGAGGCGCTAAGCGCTCGTTACCCGATTGATGAGCACCCCGAAGGCGACACGATTATTTTAATTGGCACCTCGCAAACCTGGGGAAGCGGGGCCAGTCTGCGTGCGCAAAGCTGGGCCAATCTGCTTGAAAAATATCTGTGGGACTTAAACGACGGCATCGGGGAAATAGCTGTCATGAACGCCGCGGTTCCAGGCTCGAATTCCGGCGAGCTGTTGCCGCTGTACCAGGAGTTTCTCAGCCAATACAGACATGATGTATTGTTGATTTCTCTTGGCTGCAATGACAAAGATTTGGCGGCATTTCAGGAGAATCTTGCACAATTTTTTGCATTGGCGCGGCAGCATGGGGCGCATCCGATGCTCCTCACCGAAGCGCTGAGCATGGACCAGGCTGCCGAAGGACCGGAATTTACGCCTGATATGGGCAAAATAGCCCAAGCGCACGATGTGCCGTGGCTTAATCTTCATGAAGCGCTCCGCGACAGACATGATGACGGGTTCTTGTGGTGGGACGTGGTGCATCCGACCTCTTTTGGCCATCGCTGCATTGCTGAAATTATCATGCCCTTTGTAATGACCAACTTCCCGTAACGCCTTTGAACAGCAGCGGTCATGGTTGTTTTCTCCATGAAAGGCGCGTTATTCAGGCGTGATGTTTCGCGGCTGTCTGCGATAAGTACAATCGCGGAACCAACAATCAGCGCAGGAATTCGGAAAACCCGGCGCGGGGACGGCGCCATCCAGGACAAAGGCGCGAAGGGTGCGCATCTTCTCGCCGTTCCAGATGTCTTCGAAAGATTGTGTTGTCAGGTTTCCCAGAGCGCTGTCTCGAGAACAAACAAGACAACAGGGAAAAACGGCGCCGTCGGCATTAACCACCAGGGTATCCCACATCTGCCGGCACTCAGTGACAACAGCCGCTTCCACGTCGCAATCAGCATTCGAAACAGGCCTGGCGCCGTATTTGGACAGCACTTGTGAAGCGGTCCATTCGGCGCGGTCTTGTTCCGGCATACCCAGATTCTCTTGTACGAGAAAACGCACTCCCAATGATTCCGCGATACTTCGTGCGTCGTCAATTTCGTGCTGGTTGTATCTGCTGAGCAGCATTTTATAGACGATCTCAGGCGTGTCGCTCTCCAGACGCCGACGTGTTTTCGCAAGTAGCTCCATGTTGCCAATAACCCGCTTGAAATCACCACCCACGCGATATTTCTCGTAGACCTCCTGACTGGCGCCGTCCGCCGAAACCGTGACCTCGGCAATGCCCGAAAGAATAAGCGCTTCCATGAATTGTTCATCATGGTCGCGCACACTGAAATTTGTATGGATAACGACACGAATTCCCTTGCGCGCGAAAAATCGGATATAGTCAAGCAGATGAGGGTTCAGCAGGGGCTCGCCCCAGTTAAACAATCCGACTTCATAAAGCGACGATAATGGCAGGTTTTGTACAATGCGCTTGAAGGTATCTGGCGTCAACAGTTCTTTTTTCAGGTTCCCGATTCCATTCACCGTATTACAGAACCGGCATCTAAGATTGCAGACTGGTCCTGTGTCCAGATTCATATACACCGGATAAGCTTGTGACCATAGGACGCCCTCAGCCATTTCACGCTCTGCAATGCGCAGCTGGCGCCGGGCGCCCCAATAGCGGCGATACCGGCGCAGACGCGCCACACGTCCGCCATGAAAAAGAAGGCGCAAGCCCCGGTGATAGTTGCGTTTGAAAAAAGATTCATTGTCCATGACCTATCCATTTCATGTGAGTATTCAGGAACTGCATGATCCGTTCATCGCATGGAATTTATGATACAATCGCCTCTTGTATTGTTCTTCGGCATCAAACGCGGAAAGGATGCCTTTGTGGCATATATCCAAAACTTGTCTCAATTTGCTCTGGTCATGCTCGGGAAGTTGCCCAGGGCTGCCTTATTTGCGGTAGACCTCATTGCACAGATCGCTGTACGATATAAAGCAAAGGGACTAAAGCCGGCATGGTGTTTTTTCCGTTACTATGTGAACAATCTCCGCGTCAGTTTCTGCAATTGCCATTTTAACACACAGCGTGTTACGTGTCCCTGTTGTGGATGGCAAGGCTATGATTTCATACCGATGGACGGCGGCGTATTCTGGGCGCCGCGCATGGTGTGTCCAAACTGTCTGGCCTATGACCGGCATCGCGCTTTCCACCTGTATGCGCATCGCCATGATGATCGCTTATTGCAAAAGGGAGGCGTAACGTTACATTTTGCGCCAGAACGCTATGTGACGCAGTTAGCGCAACAGAATAACGCACACCACTATCTAACCACGGACCTGGACGCCTCCAAACTGCGAAAGAACAACGAAGACTCGTTTCAGGCCGATATACTCAAATTGCCGCTGGCGGACAATTCAATGGCCACCATTGTCTGCTTTCATGTACTGGAGCATATAAACGATGACCGCTCGGCGGCCGCGGAATTATACCGTGTATTGAAGCCTGGCGGATGCGCCTACATCATGGTGCCCTTGAATCTTGCATTGAGAACATCCCATTACTATGGGAAGCCCAATCCGGATATTTTTGATCATTATTGGGCGCCCGGGCGGGACTACCAAAGCCATCTCAGTATCTTTGACCGCTGTCGGGCGGTGACGCCTGGCGAGTACCTCTCCAAAGAAGATATCTTTCGTTATGGAACGCCGCCCAAGGAAATCGTTTTCGTGTGCGAAAAAGACCTCCCACGGGAATGAAGCAAAGACAATAGACATAACAAATCGGCTTTTTTCTCTTCACGGGCTTGTGCGCTGGAACTGAAAGTACTGTAATGCTATTTTCAATACGAGTTCTATTTCTGATGCTGTGCATCATCATACCCGCGATAAATAACGCTCCTCCTGTTGCGGTCATTATATGTCCCGTAATAGCGCTTCTAGCCACTAATTTTTTCTGCCTTGCCGGCATCATCATATTGTCCCTGACGCTCCTGGTTAATTTTACCGACTCCACCTCTTTTGCGCCAGTTGCCCTGATTCTCCTGGTACTTACCGGGTTCTTTTCTTTATGGGACAGGTTTGGCGATTCCCATGGCCGCTATGAACAGCTGTTACAGCGGCATGCAACTGTGATGCGGACAATCTACGCGCTTTTATATTTTGTCTTGCTTTGCTATATGCTTCGCCGCGATTCAGACTTGTTACTGGGCGTTGTCTTGTTCGCAATACTGCTGTTCTTACATACGCAGCGTAAATTCTTACATTTTCGCCTGAACAGGGTTGTCTTTTATGATATCGTCCTTTTTTTTGTGGTCGGTATCGTTTCCATAGCCGTACTTGAGATCGGCGCGCGCATGTTGTTCGGACCACCCCCTCCGAGAACAGGCGGCGGCCTTTTCATGGCCCATCCAAAATACATGTTCCTTCTTAATTCGGGGGGTAGTGTAACGCCCCGGATTCAGGTTGCCCTGAATACCTTTGTTCCAATACGCTACGAAATAAGCGCACAGGGGTTTCGTGACCGTGTTTTTCAAGCGAAAGAATCGAACGAATATCGCGTGCTGCTTCTTGGCGATTCCTATACCATGGGCCATGCCGTGGAGGCCTCGCAAACCATTCCCGCACACCTCGAGCGCTTACTTGAGGCGTCTGCCTCCGTGCCGGTAAGCGTGGCAAATGGCGGTGTGAATGGGGCGGGACCGCTGCAGGCCTTGGGAATGTTGCGTGAACGCGGTCTGGCGTTACAGCCTGACGCGGTACTGCTTCAGCTGTTTCTCTACAATGATTTTGATGATTGCCTGATGACCGTGGATAAGGCCCAGCACAGTTTCTATAGCCCATTCCGCAGGCAGGTTGAAATTTTGCAGAACCAGTCCTTTTTCCCCTTTTGGCTTGAACGCCAACTACGGAACAAATCAGCGGTCTATTGGCAGCTGGCGCTCAAGACACAGCTTGAAACGGCCTGGGTGAGTGATTTCCTGACGTCGTTCCGGCTGTTTGCTGAACCGCGAAAGATCACACAAACGCCCCTGACGCCGCATGTGCCGCCCTATTTGGATATTAACCGTGAGCATTGGTATCCTGAGTTGCATGAGGGCCTGGAGTTGTTGACACATTATGTCGAGCAGATACAGGCGCTATGCCATGAGAATGACATTGCCTTCGCTGTATACTGCATACCACATCACGATGAAGTCAGTACGGAACGTTGGCGCTGGTCGGTGGAGGCTGCGCGTAGTGGCCTCTCTTTCGAGCGATATAAGGCCATACAACGTGTAGGGACCGCGCTCGAGGCCAAGGGTGTATCGGTCGTTTCCGTACTGGACGCGCTCGGGGCATATGAAACGCAAATAGACAGGATTTACTATCTTTATGACGGTCACTTGACGCCTTTCGGAAATCGCGTTGTTGCAGAGGTACTGTATGCGTACTTGCATGATACCCATGTCTTCGATGAGCCGTTGCCTCGTCATCACAAGACAGCGGATACCACGTATTTTATAGAGAAAGAGTAATCGCTATCGTCCTGGCCGACGCATCCACGGAGAATAGACATGGCCAATACCCTAATCGAGGAAATATATGCCAGCGGGAAGGTGCTTGACGCCGACGGCATGCCGCGTGACGCTTTTCCCGCGTCGCTACCCTATCCGGACGGGAAGGCCTTGCACACCGTCATAACGGACACCAAAAGTTTGCGCACACTTGAGATTGGCATGGCCTACGGCGTTTCAACGCTGTTCATGTTACAGGGGTTGGACGAGAACGGCGGGGGCGCGCATACCGCAATTGACCCTTATCAGCAGCGCTGGTGGGAAGGAATTGGCAGGCTGAATGTGGCGCGCGCCGGCTTTAAGAGCGATTTTCAGTGTATTGAAGCGCCCTCCTTTGAAGCCTTGCCGAATCTGGTGGCGGAAAAGCAACAATACGACTTCATTTTTCTGGACGGCAACCACCGCTTCGAGTTTACGTTAATTGATTTCTTTTATGCGGACAAGCTGCTTCAGGTAGGCGGGTGGATGATGCTGCATGACGTCTGGCTGCCGTCCATACGTAAGATACTGTCGTATATCTCTCGAAACGAACGTGAATACTATGCCGTGGCCCCAAAATTTAACGGCCCATCCTGTCGAGGGCTTACATTTTGGCGCATATATTTGCAAACACTGAGAAGCGCGCCATTTGACTTGCTTCCCGCATATTTTTATGCGATGCGCCGTTACCATCGCTATTGCGTGCTGCAAAAAATACGCGCGCACAATCCGGAAGCGCTGGATGCGGATTGGAACTACTACCGCCCCTTCTAGGGCGCCTGCTGAAGCGATTCTGGAGGCATGGGTTTTGATCAGCGGTTTCGGGTGCGTTTACGTGTTGCGCGAATCCATTCGGTGCTTTTTCGCCAGGTATGCGCCATACCGTGTTGACGGAGGCTTGAAAGAAAACGCCAGACCATTGAAACGTCAAAGGGACGTACTTCGTTTTGTTTATTGGCGCAAACGATTCCTTCAAGATCGGTGCGCATTTCTTCCGTCTGCCAGACGAAATGGGAAGGGCAATAGGCGCAAAAGTCTGGATAGTCGCGCGTCAGCAACCGTTCGCGTATGCGTTGAAACCACGGGTTGGTCCAAATGTCCTTTAAGGAAGCCTGGCCCAGATTATCTGCCGATTCATCCCAGAAGGCGCAGCAAGGCCCGACATAGCCCTCGGCAACAACCGTCGCGGTCAGGAAGGGCTCATAGCAACCTGCCGTCAGGAAAGGGTCCGAAGGATTGCACTGGGGGCAGGTTGCGGTGCGCGTCTGGCGTCGTTGCATTGCCTCCGCAATTGTCCAGGCGGAGGTGTCAACGCCCAGACTCTTTCCCAAGGCGTGGGCCTGTTGGGCCAGAGCGGGTAATTGCGCCCATTGTTGTTCATCCAGCTGAAGGGCGGCGCATTGTTCACTTTGCACATGAAGCAAGGAGAAGCCCAGTTTCTTTACGCCGAAACCGGCCGCCAGGCGCACCATGTCGTCCATTTTGTCCACATTAAGACGTGTCAGGACCACATGGACGTCAATTATCGGCAGCGTCTTGCCCTTTGCGTTCCGTATTTCATCAAGCAAACCCATGGAGGCTGCCACGCGTTCGAAAGAACCCTTGCTGCGTATGGCGTCATTGATTTCCGCCGTGGGACCGTCAAGACTGAAATCCAAACGGTCCCAGCCAATATCCACCAGGTGTTCCAAGTGTGCTCGCGTCAGCAAGGTGCCGTTGGTGAAGATGCCTCCGTTCATGTTCAGTTCTCGGATACGCGTACACATCCGCATGATCAAATCGCCTCGAACCATCGGATCGCCGCCGCCGCCGATGGACCACTCGCGAACGTCCATTGCCGCGGCNNATCGTTCGTCGGAGAGTTCGCGGGAATGGTCAACCTTGCCCCATTTCTCTTCCACCCAACGTTGCCAACAGATACTGCATTTCAAGTTGCAACGGTTTGTTGGGAAGACCACTATCTGCCATGGACCGGGTGTTTCGCCTTTGCGCCATCGCATCAACCGGTTCAGCTTTGTGTCGTTCTCATGCGCGTAAGACATGGCGAACTATCTTGCGCCGTTCTGGTCGGTAAGAGATGGACACGGCGGCGCATTACAACCTAAAAAAACATGGTCCACGGGCTTTTCGGGCATTGAAGGCCCAAACAGACGACTGGGCGACGCAACCGTATACATAAGTTGTTGACATTGAAGGCAATGCTCGGGATGACGATTGGTCAGGTGTTTGCGGCGCATATCCATGTAGGTTTTCCCAAACCATATTTCGTTGAAGGTGTGTGTCTTGAAGTCGCCCATGACAAACTGAGGCGCCCAGCAACAGGTGGCCAGGGTGCTGTCCGGCTTTACAAAAGGAATCTTCCATAGCTCACGGCAGGTTAAGACAGTGCCGTCTTTGGGCTTTTCTATCTTAAGCCCGCCCCAGTCGCCCGGCGCGGTAATCTCGAAAGAACTGTCCGCCAACGCTTTGATTTTATTTATTTCTTCCCAGACTTGTTTCTCGGGCATGGTGGCGCTGAGCGATTGCTCGCGAAGGTCCGAGCCGTCCGCCAGCGTGAGTGGGCCGGAATATTCCGGATAGGTACACAAATCGGCGATATGCATACTGACAACGCCGTATGACTTCAGCGTGGCCACAAGCGCGGGGATGTCTTGCAGCGTATGTCGCATCAGAATGCAGCATGCCGTAATCGTCGGATGGTCCACGCCAAGTCGTTCCCGTTCTTTTTTTATCTTACCCAGGTTGTCGAGAAATTTTTCGATGGCGCCGCCACGCCTGATGTCCGCGTAGCGTTGAGGGTTTGTGGTTTCAATTGAAACCATGATTTCATCATGTCCCACGGCGACCAGGCGCTCCGCCATCTCATCGGTCAAAGGCAATAGATTGGTGTTGAAATGCGTGCGCAACCCCAACGCACGGGCATATTCGATCATCTTGATAATGTCTTTGTTCAATAAAGGTTCGCCGGTGCCTTGAAGCGTAATGCGTTCTGTTTCCCGTGGAAGCTGAGACACAATATACTTGAACTCCTCAAAGGTCATGTCCGAGACGCGTTCCTTATGGTAGAACTGGGTCAACGCGCACATAACGCAGCGCAAGTTACAGCGGCGTGTTGGTTCCATTTGCATGGTAAGCGGATAGACGGGTTCGTTTACCCACGCTTTCAGGAAGGCTTTGGCCACGCCGGGCAACAGCTTGGCCCCACGTGTTTGCAGCATGGAGTGAATGGAATGCTTAATCAGGGAAGGCACGGAAATATCTCCTTGTCGGAAGCCGACGTAGTCGCGTATGATGCCGTATATGCATTTGTTGTGTTCGTTATCTTACTGAAAACAGGCACACGCGTCAACGTGAAAGGCGCACGGCCTGCAGCGCCGAGGCGTCTAGACGCTTAATCATAGGTCTTCGGGAAACTCAGCGGTGCTTATGGGTGCCGTACCATTGACTGCCGCCGTGGTCCAGATGCAGCACGTAAAAATCTTCCAACCGGTATTCGAGTCCCTACATGGCGACCACATCCCTGCCGAAGTGCCAGTCGGACGCTTCAAAATGGTCAAGTTCATGATAGGGGATGCGGGCCAGTACTGCGCGGCGCACGCATTGGAAGAACCCAATGGGCGTGGCGGCCGCTTCGCGTTTACGGAGCTCGCCGGGTTCCCGCATGATTTCATCGTAACATTCCCATGGCCGCACTTCGTTTAGCAGGATACGTCCGGTAGTTTCGCGCGAAAGCATTTTCCTGCCCTCGGGAGCGATAAAATGCTTGTCCTTTTCTATGGCTTCGATTTCGGCAAAGGTATTGGGCGGCAGCACAATATCGGCGTCCATAAGCAACACCCATTCGCCCGAAGCGGCCCGTAAAGATTCGTTTATCATGAACCCTTTTGAGCGTGTTCTTCCTTCATCAAAGGGCGAGCGGACAATACGCATCTTCGGGAAAGTTTTCTCGATGCTGTCCAACAGGTCGTCCGTTGCGTCAATGCCCGGTACATAGCCGACAACAACCTNNCAGCAGGTGAGAAGAGATACCCTGTTGGTGCGCCAGGGCGAGAAGCGCTGCCTGCAAGCGACGTGTGTAACGGGTGCTGATGATGATGACGGAATACTTGACGCCGGCCATGGTCTCGCGCGAACGCTCGGCGCCTTCCCACAGCAGTACTGTCTGCGTCAACACCATGCCGTCAATATTGTGGAGACTGATGCGTGGTTCGAGCACGCCCCCCAATCGCGTCGGCAGATGCATGCCGGATTCGAGTTCGGTGGGTCTTACGATCTGTCCGTCGCGCAGCAATACGTAATAGCCGTCACTGTCAATGCTCAGCGTGATGCGCTGGGAATAGTCAATCATGGGGCATAGGATTTTTGCGTGACGCCCAAAGGAAAAACCGGCATGTGCGGCAATACCGCCGCCCAGGGTCAAAGACAGCGTAAAGGGCGGTTCGAGTCGCGCCAGTACAGTACTTTCCAGTTCGCCCTTGCCAAAGGACAACCAGCGCACGGCGCCAGGCATATGGTGTGTATATCTGCCGAGAACATCATAGGTATCGGCGCTTATCTCGCGCGTCGGCTCGGTATGTGTGATGAGGTGTCGTGTCTGTTCCGCCAATGCCGAGAGCCGTTGCGGAAGTAATTGGCGTTGGCCGTCCAGCGCGTCATAATAGCGTTTGCGAGGTTGCGTGACTGCCGGCGCGGCGACCAGCGCATCGCCGGGTTGCGCGACTATCTCAAGCCCCGGAAAACAGGTCCGGAATCCGGGCGTTGCGTAATCGCATATTCTGCGATAACAACATTGTGAACAGGGGTTGCCTTGTTTGAGGGCTATTTCAGCGCGATAGCGCTTTAATGCATGCTCGCACGCGCTCAACGTTTCCGGCAAGGGACGCGGCTTTCGCTGCATGAACCAGAGCAGCCGGGTGAGTTTGTGATACATCCAAGTGCGGATATACAGCCGGGGATAGTCCTGTATCCAGGGGAAGAGCGCGGCATCAATCAGATTATGCACGGAAGTGCGCCGCGCAAGCAGATTCTCGATGGCTGTGGCGACCCGGCAGGAGCGAAATCGATACATGCGTTCGGCAAATTCGTAGGCGTCCTGGTGGTATTGCAAATGGTCCAGATAGAACTGTTCTCGGTTTAACGCCAAAGGTAAATTGTCGTCGTCAACATGGCAAAAGGGCAGGCCGGCAATACATGCATCAACATCGGTCTCGTTCAACGAACGGGCTAACGCATTCATCCGGGTTGCCGCACAGGCGCTTTGCTGCGCGTCGCCGGCATGTTCACAGGAGATGAAGGGATCAAACGCGGCAATGGTTACGGCCTTGGCGTTCATTAACGTCTGTTCAAGCGCATCAAGGTGGTGCAAGACGTCAGGAGTCGCGACAAGCAGTACCCGGGCGGGAATTGCCGCGGCGCGCAGGGCCGTCAGCCAGTCTGCCAATAGATGCACGTCGCCCACGGTATGTTCGATACACACGTCATGAGGCTTTGCGTCAAGTATGGGCTGCATCTTCTTTTGTGGGCACAGGCTTGACAGGCGTGGGCATAATTTGATTCGTTCGGCAAGAGCGAAATCATCCAGTCGTCGCCATAAGCGCGCCTGGTCTGCGCCAACAAGCATGTCTATTCGTTCCGCCTTGTACACCGCATTGTTAAGGCGAATCCATTTTCGCAAGGTGGTAAGATCATGCTCAACGCCTGCGGCATTACAGGTGGTTATGATGCCGCGCAAGGGCGACAGCATGGCGTGAAAACGACCATCCGGAAAGTCAGGCGGATATGGATGCTCACTATCGTGTGTCATGGGTTGCCACAATTTCTGCCTGTTGTGCCGTTCATCAGCGGTCGAGCGCCCATTCACGGTCTTCCGCGCACACAACTTTTTCCTGGTCCCGAATGAAGAGGCAAGGGTCGTCTATCAAGCCGCCTTCCTTGATGGGCCGCAGCTCGTCCACGCCGAAAAAGTCAGCATAATCGCCGTGAAGCCCATCGCAAATAAGTCGGGCGTCGCACTGCCGGCAAGGTTCGCCGTGACGATAACCGCAATCCTGTATTGCGCGCTGTTTGGCTTCGTTACGGTATACCCGTTCGCGCCCGCGAAGCATCTGCTGACCTGTCGCGAGAAGATGTTGTATTTTATACTTCAATCCCTGGCGAATGGGACGGCGCTCATAATGATTGCGCAACGCCTCGGGTTCAGCGTAATAGATTCTTCTTGCACCGACACCCAGTTTGAAGGGCTGTGCGGGGTTGCCCTCGCGCATCATTTGGGTGGACATCATGGTCCACAACCAACTTTGGTAGTCCCATTCATGTAAGTCATAGGAAAGCTGCTGGTAGTTGTAGAAGTTCTTGCGATGCCGCTTCTCCGCCAGGCACAGTGGAAGATAACGAATGTTTACCTCGATGCCGGCTTCCTCAAGCATATCCTGAGCGTCCGTCAGCTCGGGCATGATCTCTTTATATTGCGGAACCGTATCGGTGCGGCGATGGCCTGTGACCTGGTCGTTAAACGGGTTGAAGGCAATGTAGTTCATGGTCAGCGCACCATAGGCGATGGCCTTTTCGGCTACTTGTCGCAGTACCGAAACAACTGGTTTGCTCATGGTGCAATTCAGGCGGATGGGGAAATCAAGGGCCTGCATCTGCTCAAGGGCTGCGGTAATTTTGTCATAAGCCCCTTTCACGCCCACGACCTGGTCATGAATCTCGCCGATGCCGTGAAGGCTAACCAGGAAATCGCGGAGCCCGGCGTCCCGATAGCGGGCGACGGCGCCTGGCTTGGCCAGCTGCAACCCGTTTGTGATAAGCGTGGGGTGGAGACCAATCCTGTTGCAGTAGCTTACCAGTTCGAGTATCTGCTTATGCAGGGTAGGTTCGCCGCCCTGTATGTCCACGGAGCGATTATCGTAAAAATACCGCAACGTATCCATAATACGGCAGGCCTTCTCAAAACTCATAAAGGCATGCTGCGGATGCTTGTGGTCCTGAATACGATTGATAAAATAACAAAAATAACACCGCTGATTGCAGGTCTGGCCCAGCCAGACCACGCCGCGTTTTGTCAGGATGCGCTTTTTGGTTTTTTCGATGGTTGTTTTCATATTATTAATCATGGACGGGGTTGCCGTCATTGTTTATTGCCAGTGGCGTGGCCGTAATGGTTCCGGAAAAATACAAGTGACGGCCCCGGGAAAAATGAAGCCGCCCCATGTCTGACGGGCATAATGCCTGCAATGCGCGGGCGTGTTCCTGATAGGACGTGTTTATAGCGGTCATGCGCATTGGCGGACACTCATTGTCCAGCGTCATTGTAACGGATGGAAGGTTTTCACTCAAAACGGCTATCCGTATACCCGGCGCGTAGCTTTTATTGCAGTGGACCCAATTGGGCCGGGTCATGACGTATTCCGGGAAATCCGCTTGCTCAATATCGGTTTCCCAGCGAGTATAATCGGCCGGCAGTACAATGGTTGTGTGATACTCCTGCGCCACGATATCATCTGAAACCTCAAGCCAGATACGCAGATGAATGCCTTGTTCAAGGCGCGTCAGCTCCCATTCCTGTAGAAAGGGAAAGCGACGCGATTCGCCACATAAGCGGATGCCGTCTGTTATCGGGGTTATGCCGCCCCATTGCAGACTCTGACTGTCGTTCCATAGATGCTCGATAAGCATTGAGGTATATACATGCAGGTAGGCGGTCAACGGTTCGCCATCCCAACGCAACCGCACCTGTCCTTGCTCGAAGCGCGCCGACAAACGGCCGCTTTCCACAATCTGATCCGCGCATACGTGTTCCATGACCTGTTCGGGCGACACGCTCAGATCAACAGTCGTTTCAATCAGCGAATGAACGCCCTTATGGAACATATTGTCATGCTCTGGAAAACGCGCCGATATACTCAAGGCGCGACTGTACATAACGTACTCCGTATTCGCCCAAATGAAACCAAAATAGGGGTTGTGCCGCTTAAGATGAAAGACGACCGGCGGCAGCGATGTGTCCGGACCAGGCAACGCTGCAGCGTCTTTGGCCTTGGTTTCCGGAGACGCCAATACCGTCCATCCAACATCAGCCGGTTTAATATCTGGAAATACGCCGGTGAGTCCACCATACACCCATCGCGCATAGGTGGTAGGCATATAGCAGTGAGCCATTATCATCGTCAGCGGCACGTCATGCTCACATTCCATGTCAACACGCCATCGTAAACATCCATTCTCAAAAGCGATCTCCCAAATCAGCTTAATAGGCAGGCGCAGCATGCGCCCTTCGACCTTGCATCCATCATCACGCCGATTAACCACCTGCCAGGTCGCTTCTTCGCTATGATGGTCCTGGCCGAGGGAGCTGAATTGCATGCGAAATCCCGAAGGCGCGGTTATTTCTTCCTGGCCGCGAAAAAGCGAGATGCGCCCGTCGCAGTGGATGGCCTCGAGGTCGTCGCTGTGAAAGGCATGGATGCCCTGCTCCGAACCCACCTGGCGCAAATAGTAAGTGATGGTCTTATGGGCTGTTTCGCGCTGTATCATCCGCCCGTTATCGAGTAATACAATCCGCTCGCAAAGGGTGTTTACAATGCCAAGATCATGGGACACAAAAACTATCGTTTTGCCCTGCTCGCGCAACTCGCCGATCTTTTGCCGACACTTGCGTTGAAACTCGGCATCGCCCACGGCCAGCACTTCATCCGCAATGAAAATATCCGGATTCGTGTGTACGGCGACAGAAAAACCGATGCGAACATACATGCCGCTTGAATAGGTTTCCACGGGCTGATCAATAAATTTTTCGATCCCCGAGAAACGCACAATTTCGTCGAACACCTCGTCCACTTGGGCATGACGCATGCCAAGCAAGCCGGCATTCAGGTAGATGTTCTCCCGTCCCGTGAGTATGGGGTTGAATCCGGCGCCCAGCTCGAGCAACGATGCAATACGTCCATGGGCACATACATGGCCCGTTGTCGGCAGGGTTACGCCGGCGATAATACTGAGCAACGTACTCTTGCCCGAGCCGTTTCTGCCGATAATGCCCAGGGATTCTCCCGCCTCGACGGACAGCGTAATGTCTTTCAAGGCGCAGAAGGTTTCCTGGCGGCGGCCGCGCAACCAGTCGCCCAGGCCGCCGCGACCGCGCAAGTCTCGCGGGCCGCGACGCGCGGGGAAGACTTTGCTGATATGATTTACTTCGATAATGGGGCTCATAGATAATCCGACATGGTTGGCGCGTACCATCGAAATACCACTGCGCCGGTAATAAAAGCCAGGACCGCGCATAACGCCGGCCACGCGAGCAATGTCAATTCCGGGAAGCGCAGGTCAAATAGTATCTGGCGATACGCGGTAAGCAGTCCCGCCATCGGGTTGGCCATGTAGGCAACAACAATCCATCGCGGGATATCGGCGTTACGGACCATTTCGAGCGGATAAAAAACGGGGGATGCGTAAAACGCGAAGGTCAATATCACGCTGATAAGATTGCCCACATCGCGAAAATGGACATGAACACAAGCCAGAAAAAGGGCCAGCCCCAGCGTAAGTAAAAACTGAATGACAAAAACAAACGGCATGTAGATCAAAGCAACCCCAACCTGCCCGCCAAACAATAGATGGACCGCCAAAAGTAAAATGACGCCGATGCACAGCTGCACGATTGGCAAACAGCAGGACGAGATTGGGACCGTTTCTCTGGCGAAATGCACTTTCTTCACCAGATTCTTGTTGGCAACCATGGACACCGTCGCAGTCGCAATCGAGACGGAAAAGAATTGCCAGAAAATCAATCCACAGAGAAGCATGACGGCAAAGGGCGGACCGGCTGCGGGCTGCACCATTTCTCCGCGTGCTGCAAATACAAAAGAAAAGAC
>NPIE01000084.1_pt1 | contig 15501 bp, 16 predicted proteins | sample 8637661 | NCBI WGS metagenome assembly NPIE01 (sample SAMN07420842, study PRJNA396082) | bioreactor metagenome | isolation source: sample BA12 brine-fed electro-methanogenic bioreactor BA | place: Japan: Kochi | collected 2016-12-09 | reverse complement strand
ACTGGCTACCGGCTACTGGACCGGCTACCGGCTACCGGATTCTGCTTCTTCCCTAATTTTTCCCAGCGCAAATCTGGCTGCTTCCTGTCCTGCGGTTTTTTTATTCTTACCGCTTCCCGTGCCGTAAACCTCGCCCGCCACAAGGACGTTGATCACAAAGTATTTTCCGTGATCAGGGCCGTTTTCACTGACTAGTTTGAATACCGGTTCGCCCAGACCGTTTTTCTGGCAGTATTCATAGAGCCGGCCTTTATAGTTTTGTGTGTCCTGGGCCGGCAAATACTTATGATGGTTATTCAGGAGTGTTTTTTTGATAAAATCAGAAGCAACAGGCAGACCGCCGTCAAGATACAGGGCTCCTGTAAAGGATTCATACAAATCTGAGAGAACAGAGTGCAGGGTTCTCAAATTGTCTTTTTCCCCTCCCCTGCCCAATATTAGAAAATCACCGAATTTCAACAGTTCGGACACTTTTGCAAGCGTGGTCCTGTTCACAAGTTTTGACCGCATTTGCGTCAGTTTTCCTTCGGAATATTCGGGGAATTTATGGAAGAGGAATCGGCTAACGACCAGTTCGAGGACTGAATCACCCAGAAATTCAAGTCTTTCATAGCTGTCATCCCGCGTCTGGGTTTCCGGATTAATGGCGGAAGCATGCAAAAAGGCCTGGTTTAACAGATCCGGATCCTGAAACTTATAGGGATAAATTTGATATATTTTGTCACTCAGACGCGCCTGTTTTCCCGATTTGAAGAACCGGTTAAGGCGATTGCTGATTTTATCTTTCCAAAGGGAAATACGTGTCATGTATAACAGTTCCGATAAAGACCTTAAGGTCTGAACAGAATCACATTTTAGATTTTATGATCAGGTGTGGGATTGGAGGTAGAGAAAAACATCCCCGACTTTCCGGAGTTTGTCTGCATCCTCATCTGATATGGTCAGTCCGTACTCTTCTTCCAGGGACATAATGAGTTCGACTGTGTCCAGCGAATCCGCTTCCAGATCTTCTATAAAGCGTGCTTCAGCTGTTATTTTTTTCTCATCGATATTGAGTTTTTCGGCAACTTTTGTTTTCAATTCATCAAAAGTAATGCGAGCCATTCTTTTTCTCCTTAACACCTTTCATCATTAATGCATTCAACCCTGAAAATTTACATTGTCATTCCGCCATCAACAACTACTGTTTGACCGGTGATATACGACGCAAAATCCGAGGCCAGAAATAGAACAATTCCGGCCACATCCCCGGTTACACCCATGCGGTTGAGCGGAATCCCTTTCAGGATTGATTCCTTTATGTCATCCGGTAATTTCCGGGTCATATCTGTATCAATAAATCCCGGTGCCACTGCATTGACCCGGATATTTTTTCCTGCGACTTCACGGGCCAGGGATTTGGTCATGGCAATAATCCCTGCCTTTGAGGCGCTGTAATTTGCCTGACCGATATTGCCGTGCATGCCGATTATCGAACTGATATTGATAATGCATCCGGTATTCTGCCGAATCATAATTCGGGCTGCTCTGCGGCACACGTAAAAGATGCCGTTCAGATTGGCATTGATCACATCGTGCCAGTCTTCATCTTTCATGCGGATCATGAGCTGATCCCGCGTAATCCCGGCAGCATTCACGACACAATCCAACCGTTCATATGTATCGGTAACAAACTGAAAAAGGTCAAGAACAGCGTCCGGATCCGTTACATCACAGACCCGTGCTTCCACATTTCCTGACAATGCCAGCTGACCGGCTGCTTCCCGGAGTCTGTCCAAATTTTTTGCAACAATGATAACCCGGGCACCGGCTTTTAAAAAAGCTTCAGCAATGGCATACCCGATACCCCGGCTTCCTCCGGATACGACTACAACCTTATCCTCAAATCGTATATTCATGATTCAATCACCATCAGATCACCGCACAGATCCTGAAGTTCCGAACAGTTGGACGTGCCCTGAACCGTTACATTGGGATCAATCCTCGGTATGAGTCCCTGTATAACTTTTCCCGGACCGACTTCAATAAAATTTCCAAAACCGTCCCGGATCATATTTTGGATCTGATCAACAAAAAGAACAGGGCTTTCAATCTGATCAATCAGGTTTTTCCTGATCTTATCGGCTGTATGGGCAATTTTGCCATCTACATTGCAATAAACCGGGATTTGGGGATCATGAAATGTGATTGTTTTAATGGCTTCTGTCAGTGATTCGGTTGCAGAGGCCATCAAATGTGAATGAAAGGCTCCGCTTACGTCGAGCTGAATTACACGGGATGCTCCCAATTCTTTTGCATACGTCATGGCGGCCTGAACCGCTTCAACATCACCGGAAATCACAATTTGCGTGGGAGCATTGATATTGGCTATCTGTACCTTCCCGAATTCCCGCGCTTTTTTACAGGCTTCCTCCGTTTTTTCCCGGTCCAGCTTTAAAATTGCTGCCATGGCACCGGGATTGTTCTCTCCGGCAATCTGCATGGCATTCCCCCGAATGGCAACCAGGCGAAGTCCATCCTCAAATGAAAATGCTCCTGCAGCATATAAGGCAGAATATTCACCCAGACTGTGTCCTGCCACAGCCTGAAACGATAAATTCAGTCTTTTTAAAAGGGTCAATAAAACAGACGATACGGTATAAATCGCCGGTTGTGTGATCCGTGTTTGCGTCAAATCTGCAAGCGGACCGTTAAAACATTTGTCCGTTAGGTCATAACCGACTATATCATTGGCTTTATCGAACATCTCTTTTGCAACATTGAATGTCTGATAGAGGTCTTTTCCCATACCCACAAACTGTGAGGCCTGGCCGGGAAAAATTAAGGCTGTTTTTGTCATATGATTCATAATATTCATCTCCTTGACACAGGTTAACAAAAACAAAAGCGGATAATAATCCGCTTAATTTTTTGCCGGTTTCTGTGTTAAGAGAAATTTCATCATTAGCTTTCTTTGGGTGTAATCACAGGTTTACCCTTGTAGTACCCGCAGTTGGGGCATACATGATGAGGTAATTTGGGTTGACCGCAATGTGAACATGTCTGATAGGTTGGAGCATCATACGTGTAATGGGTGCGCCGTTTTGCTCCCCGTGCATGTGAATGTCGTCTTTTTGGATTGGCCATCTAATTCTCCGGATTTTCCATTGTTTCTTTCATGTTTTTCAATACGTCCCATCGCGGATCCGTTTCTTTTGTATCATGGGAACAGACTTCCCTGTTCTGATTTGCTCCGCAGACGGGACACAATCCCTTGCAATCGGGTTTGCACCGTTTTTGAATAGGGACTGCCAGTAAGAGCTGATCTCGAAGATAATCATTGAAATTGATCGTCAGTGCTTTCAGAGGTATAGCAATGATCTCTTCATCTTCCGTATCCTGCAATTCTTCCCTTTTTTCGACAATCACTTCAAAGGATTCATCAAAATGCGTCGTATAGGGATCCAGGCAAATATCGCAGGTCATGCCGGCATCTGCCTGAACCTGTCCCCGGGCATAATACTTTTCACCCAGCGTATAGATATATATCCCTGCGCTGATCATGCCGAATTGAGCCGGAAGCCCAAGGTCTTCTGACCGCTCTTCAAATTCAAAGAACTTTTCCTTATCGGAAATATGTGAAAGTACAATTTCCATAAGCCGGTTAAATTATTATATCCTTGAATAAGAGTCAAGACGGAAAGCGCGGGTATTGCAAGAATATCCGGCTTAATAATCTTTCCGCATATAGTCGATCCAGGTATCCTGGCCTGTTTTGTCCTTAATTTGCTGGGCTACCTTGCGTGCATCGGCGCGATTGGTAAAATTTCCCACCCGTACCCGGTACCAGACTTTATCCGTATGGCTCAGATAGGCATTCTGAATGTATGCATCAAAACCGGCATCCTGGAGTGTTTTCATGGCTTTTTGAGCCGTGGCATAACTGGTCCAGCTTGAAACCTGAATTGTATACCGGCTTTTATCGCTGGGAATTCTATTGGCGGCTTCCTGAGCTGATTTGTCCGGAGCCGGTACGGAAGCTGGCGGTCTGAAAGATTTTTTCTGTTCGGGAGTCGGCCGCGGAGCCGGATGCCAATCCTCTTCTTTTACAACCTCTTCTCCCTTTTCAGGAAGCGGTTCTGCCGCCGGTTCTTCCCGAACAACAGGAGCACCTTCAGCCAGCGTCACTTCATATACATAACTGACATCCGATTCTTTCCCGGTATCATCAATCATCACAACAATTATTTCATAGGTTCCGGGGACATCAGGGACAAATGTGACAGCCTCTGCATAATCGGAAGGCATGAAATCACGGGGATCCAAAAGAGATTCTGCCGGTTTTTTCTTGAAGGCCCATTGAAACTGAGTAATGTTTTCCGTGTTTTTATCAATGGTAACATCTATGGCTTCACCCACGGTTCCATGATATTTTTTTGCACAACCGGAAAACGCCACCAAAACGGAAAGAAGCAGAAATATTCCAACAATCACTTTTTTCATCATTACCTCCTGTTACGTACCATAATACTATTAAATAAGGTCTATATTTGCAAAGAAAAAAGCAATTTCTTTCTGAGCGTTTTCAGGGGAATCGGAACCGTGAACCGCATTTTTCCGGTTATCTTCACCATATTTATGACGAATAGTCCCATTTTCCGCTATTCTTGAGTCTGTATTTCCGATCAATGCCCGAAAATCATCCACGGCATTTTCTTTTTCAAGAGCCAGGGGAACACACGGACCGCTGGTCATAAATGCAACGAGAGGTTCGTAAAAGGGTTTCCCTTCATGAATTTTATAAAAACTCCTTGCCTGAAGCTCTGATAACCGTGTTTTCCGGAGTCCGTGAATCACAAAACCTGCGTGAATAATTTCATCGATGATTTTTCCCGTGAACCCTTTTGATACTGCATCCGGTTTGATGATACACAATGTCTGCTCCATAAAACCTCCTTCAGTTTAACAAATCACGAATTGCCTTTCCCATAAAAGCAGGGTTTTCTATAACAAAAACCCCCGATTTTATCAGACTCTTCATTTTATCAGACGCTTTTCCTTTACCTCCGCTGATAATAGCCCCGGCATGTCCCATCCGTTTTCCCGGCGGTGCAGTTTGACCGGCAATAAATGCAGCCAGGGGTTTTGTGAAATTGCATTTCGCCCATTCCCCTGCATCCTCCTCGGCCGTTCCGCCGATCTCGCCGATAAGCAGAACCGCCTTCGTCTGGTCATCCTTTTCAAACAAAGCCAGTAAATCTTTGTAATCCGAACCGATAATGGGATCCCCTCCGATTCCAACAGCTGTGGATTGTCCCAGTCCCTCATCCACAATCTGGGCAACGGCCTCATATGTCAGAGTGCCGGAGCGGCTGATAATTCCAACAGATCCCTCTTTGTGGATGAATCCGGGCATAATGCCGGCCTTGGCTTTTCCGGGAGAGATCACCCCGGGACAATTCGGTCCGATCAGCCTTGCAGTCTTATCTTTCAAATACGCTTTAACCCGGATCATATCCTGTACAGGAATGCCTTCCGTGATGCAAATAATCCATTCCACCCCGGCATCGGCCGCTTCCATGATGCCGTCAGCCGCAAACGGCGACGGCACGAAAAGGACAGATACATTAACTCCTTCCTGCTTTACCGCTTCTTCCACCCTGTCAAAAACCGGAATTCCCTGTTCTGTAAGCCCCCCTTTTCCGGGCGTTACGCCCGCCGCGACTTTCGTACCGTATTCAACCATGAGTTTGGTATGGAAACGCCCCTCCCGGCCGGTTATTCCCTGAACCACTATCCGGGAGTTTTCATTCAGGATAATGCTCATAAATCACCTCCCGGCTGATGTGCCGCTTCCACTGCTTTCTGGGCCGCTTCGAGAAGTGTGTGAGCTACAATGAAATCGAGGGGACTCTCATTCAGGAGTTTTTCAGCGACTTCCCAGTTGGTTCCTTTCAGGCGTACAACAACAGGAATGTGAACATTCACCGTTTCCAGGGCATCCATAATCCCCATGGCTACACGGTCACACCGGACAATTCCCCCGAAAATATTGATCAGGATGGCTTTCACGTTGGGATCGGAAACAATAATCTCAAACCCTTTTGCTACACGATCTGCATCGGCACTGCCGCCGATATCCAGAAAATTGGCCGGATTTCCGCCGCAATGTTTGATGATATCCATCGTGGCCATTGCCAAACCTGCCCCGTTTACCATGCACCCTACCGTTCCATTCAAACGGATATAATTCAAATCAAACGCCTCAGCGATCTTCTCTCCCGGATCAAGGGCATGCGGATCTTTGAAAACCATCAGTTCTTCGTGGCGATAGAGGGCATTCTCGTCAAAATTGATCTTACCGTCCAGGGCAGTCAAAAAACCGTCTTTCGTTAAAACCAGAGGATTGATTTCCACAAGAGAAGCATCCAGGTCTGTATAGAGCCGGGCAATATTTGAAAAAATTTGCATGGCGGATTTTACCGCGGCGCCGGATAACCCGAGGGCACCTGCCAGTTTCCGCTGCTGAAAAGGCATGAGTCCGGCGGAAGGATGAATATGTTCAATCCGGATTTTTTCAGGGGATTCAGCCGCGACTTTTTCAATATCCACGCCCCCTTCCGTTGAGACCATGAGGGCATTCATTCCTGTTGAGCGATCCGTTATCATACTGACATAAAATTCCCGGTCAATGGCAATGCCTTCTTCCACCAGAACAGTTCGGATTATCTTTGCCGCGCCTCCCGTCTGATATGTAACCAGTTCTCTGCCCAGGAGATTCCGTGCCGCGTCTGCGGCAGCTTCCGGATCACCGACGATTTTCACGCCGCCTGCGGCTCCCCTTCCTCCGGCATGAACCTGGGCCTTGACGACGATTTTATCCGAGCCCAGCCATTCGGCGGCGGAACGGACTTTTTCAACGGTTGAGGCAATATCCCCCCGGGGAACGGGAATGGCATATTTGGCAAACAATTCCTTGGCCTGATATTCGTGTATTTTCATCAATTCTCCTGTCAGCCGGGAATAATGCGGGTTCCGGTCAGTCCTTTCAGGGCATCATCAATTCTGTCCAGGGACGTAATCACAACCGACTTCCCCCCTTTTTCCAGAAAGTGAATGGCTCCCCGGATCTTGGGTCCCATGGAACCGGGAGGAAAATGTCCCTCCCTGTCATACGCCTTCGCTTCGGAAACCGTCATTTCCGACAGACATTTTTCATCCGGTGTCCCGAAATTGAGGGCGACCTGGTCTGTACCGGTGAGAATAAACAGTTCATCCGCACCGATCTCATGGGCCAGAACTGCACTGGCAAGATCTTTATCAATCACGGAATCAAATCCTTCCAGGTGTCCTTTTTCGTCGTAATACACGGGAATTCCTCCGCCGCCGGCAGCAATCACAAGAGCTCCGCCGTCGATCAGGTGGCGGATAAACCGTGAATTGATAACCGTAACAGGCAGCGGTGACGGTACGACCCGGCGCCAACCCTTCCCTTCCACAAACTTAACCTTCCAGCCGTTTTTTTTGATCAGCGGCTGTATTTCAGATTCAGAAAAAAACTGGCCGATAAATTTTGTGGGATTATTGCAGGCAGGATCATTTTTATCGATGAGGACCTGTGTAATAACCGTCACAACCTCTTTTTTTATGCCTGCGTCATGGAGTTTATTCTGAAGGGACTGTTCGATCATGTAACCGATACTTCCCTGTGTATCTGCCACCAGAACACCCAGAGGAATTTCCGGAACAACACCCCGGGCCAGTTCAACGCGCTGAAGCGCATTGCCAACCTGGGGACCATTCCCGTGGGATATCACCAGCCGGTACCCGTTCCGGATAAACGTGAGGATCATATCCATGGATTTGCGGGTATTGGCAAATTCCTCATGGATGTTGCTCTTGCCTCCGGGTGAGATGGCATTCCCGCCCAGAGCAATAACCGCTGTTTTATTTGTTTTTTTCAACGGATACGATCCTTCAGCAAATCTTTTAGCGTAGGTTCGCCGATTTCCTGAAGTTCATATGTCACCCGCACCGAGGGCTGTTTAATTTTGATCACCCGTCTCAGATCAATGGGTGTTCCGATAATGACCACATCACACTCGGTTTTGGCAATGGTTTTTTCCAGATCCTTCATCTGCTGTTCACCGTATCCCATAGCAGGAAGCAAAATGCCGATATCAGGATATTTTTCGAAAGTCCTTGTGATGGATCCAACGGTGTACGGACGGGGATCAACAACATCGGATGCACCGTATTTTTCTGCAGCCACCATGCCTGCACCGTACTGCATTTCACCGTGCGTAAGTGTGGGACCGTCTTCAACCACAAGGGCTTTTTTTCCTGTAATCAGTGATCCGTCTTCCACAAAAATGGGCGATGCGGCATCCACGACCCGGGCTTGGGGATTCACCTCACGAACCGCAGCACGGACGGATTCCACATCTTCCGGATTGGCGGTTTCGATCTTGTTGATGACAACAATATCTGCCATGCGGAGGTTTGTTTCACCGGGATAATACGTTGTTTCGTGTCCCGGACGATGGGGATCCACTACCGTAATGGTCACATCCGCTTTGTAGAAAGATGTATCATTGTTGCCGCCGTCCCAAAGGATCACATCGGCTTCTTTTTCCGCTTCCCGGAGAATCTTTTCATAATCCACACCGGCATAAATCACGCTGCCCATCGCGATATGAGGTTCATATTCCTCCATCTCCTCGATGGTGCAATCGTGCTTCACCAGATCATCCAGTTCGGCAAAACGCTGCACGGACTGTTTGACCAGATCGCCGTACGGCATGGGATGGCGGATTGAAACAACCTTTTTTCCCATTTCCTGCAGGGCCTGGATCACCCGGCGGGTTGTCTGGGATTTCCCGCATCCGGTGCGGATCGCCGTAATGGCAATCACCGGTTTTACGGACTCGACCATGGTTTTCTTCCCGCCCAGAAGGATAAAATCCGCACCCAGGGCATTGACCATCGCCGCCTTGTGCATCACGCCTTCATGGGAAATGTCGCTGTATGCAAAATTCACGATATCAATATGATGATCAACGATCAGAGCCTTCAGGTCTGCTTCGTCATAGATGGGAATTCCTTCCGGATACAGATGTCCGGCCAGTTCGGCGGGGTATTTTCTTCCGTCGATATCGGGAATCTGGGTTGCAGTAAAAGCAACCACGTCATAATCCTCGTTATTCCGGTAATAGGTGTTGAAATTATGGAAGTCCCTTCCGGCCGCCCCCATAATCAGAACGCGTTTACGGTTTTTCATGCTTTCCTCTCTTTCTCTTTCTTATTCTCTTTCTCTTTCTTTCTACTGCTAATCTTCTCTGAAAACACATGTTCTTCAAGATCGCTGAAGCGGGATACAAAATCGAAGGTCATCCCCTCTTTCACAAAATCGGGAACCTTGGCAAGATCTCCTTTATTGGCAATGGGGAGAATCACGTGCTTGATCCCGGAACGCCGTGCAGCCGTTACTTTCTGACGGATGCCTCCAACAGGCAAAATCCGTCCCCGAAGGGATATTTCTCCGGTCATAGCCACATCATGCCGGACTTTTTTCCTCAGGAGTACGGACAAAACGGCAACAGTGATTGTGACGCCTGCCGAGGGACCGTCTTTGGGAATGGCTGCGGCGGGAAAATGAAGATGGATATCGAAATCAAAAAATTTATTGGGTTTTATATCATATTTTACCGCATTTGCCCGAAGAAACGAGATGGCTGTACTTACGGATTCTTTCATCACATCCCCAAGCTGACCGGTCATTTTCTGGTTTCCCGAACCTTTCATGATCGTGGCTTCCACGGGAAGGACATCCCCGCCTGCGTCCGTATACGCAAGCCCCACTGCCACTCCGATCATATCCTTATCGGGCACATCTTCCTTGAAAACTTTTGGCGGACCCAGAAAAATTTCAAGGTTCTTATTGGAAATATTTATTTTGGGTGTTTCAGGGTTTTCCGCCACCTGTCGGGCTACTTTTCTGCAAATGCTGCCGATGGCCTGTTCAAGCCGGCGAACCCCTGCTTCCATGGTATATTTTTCAATGATGGCTTCCACAGACCGGGGCGTAAACCGAATTTTGGAGGATGAAAGTCCGGATGTGCGGATCTGGCGGGGAATGAGAAAGCGTTTTGCTATTTCAACTTTTTCCGGTGTAATATAACCGGGCAGGTGAAGGACCTCCATCCGGTCCAAAAGGGCATCGGGAATGGTATAATCCTGATTGGCCGTTGCAATAAAAAAGACATCGGACAAATCAAAACTGACTTCCAGAAAATTATCCCTGAAATCGTGATTCTGTTCCGGGTCCAGAACTTCCAGAAGCGCATTGGACGGATCGCCCCGGAAATCCTGACCGATCTTGTCCACTTCATCCAGCATGATCACCGGATTCTGCACGCCAACCTTCCGGATATACTGAATAATCCGTCCGGGCATGGCGCCGATATACGTCTTCCTGTGACCCCGGATCTCTGCTTCATCGTGCATTCCTCCCAGAGAGAACCGGATAAACTGGCGGCCCATGGCGCGGGCAATGGATTTTCCCAGGGAGGTTTTACCCACACCCGGCGGTCCTACAAAACACAGAATGGGACTCTTGGCTTCCTTATTCAGTTTTCGTACCGCCAGATATTCCAGAATCCTGTCTTTCACTTCATCCAGGCCGAAATGGTCCGCTTCGAGAATGCTGTGAGCAATATTGATATCGAGAACCGCATCGGATTTTTTGCCCCAGGGCAGGGTCAGAAGCCAGTCCAGATAATTCCGGCTAACCGAATACTCGGATGAAGAGGGATGCATCAATCGCAGGCGGTCATATTCTTTCAATGCCGCTTCACGGGCTTCTTCCGGCATATTCAGGGAATAAATGGTTTTCCGGATATCCGCAAGGTCCGGATTCAATTCCTCATCCTCACCCAATTCATCCTGAATCGCCTTCAGCTGTTCGCGAAGGTAAAATTCCCGCTGATTTTTATTCAAAGACGACGAAACCTGATCGTGGATTTTTGTATTCAGTTCAATCAGTTTCAACTCTTTTTTCAGAATGCGCACCAGAATTGTCAGGCGTTCATTGATCCTGTTCTCTTCCAGAATTTCCTGTTTTTCCGAGACTTTCAGATTCAGGGCTGACGTAACCAGGTCACTGAGTTTGGAGGGATCCTCAATGGAAAAAACGATCTCCTGGATCTCTTCCGGAAGCACAGGCGACAGAGCGAGGATCTGCTGAAAAAGATCGGCAATAGTTCGGGTCAGCGCTTCCGTTTTCAATTTATCTCCGGCCGTTTCAATCAGGGCATGGACCCGTGCAACGGGATAGGGTTCTTCCCGCATAACCTCATCCAGTTTAATGCGGTGCAGCCCACGAAGAAGCAGGCGCATTGAGCCGTCCGTGCTCTGAAACATTTTCAGGATCAGGCAGGCCACACCCACGGAATACAGGTCATCTTCCCGTTCCAGCAGTTCATCTCCATTTTTCCGGGCAAAGACACCCAGGATCCGGTCCGATGTAACGGCTTCCTGAACCAGTTGAAGATGGCGGTCTTCCCGGACGACAACGGGAAAAATTATGTTGGGAAAGGGCACATTGCCGTCAATGGCCAGGACTTTGATCTGGTCCGACACATCAGCGGCAGTCTTTTTTACTTTTCTTGGAGGCATTTATCTCTTTTCGCTTTTCTACTGATAATCATACACTCATTTAGCCGTTTGGATCCTTGTTTTTTTAATTTTTTCAGGGACTGGAAGTTAGGTAAAACAAGCGATCCTTTCAAGCAATTTAGCACTCAGGTCAGTTGGGTTGCATGACCGGTAAAAGCATGAATGACCGTATCCATTTCCCGGACGGACCGGCACCGGTTTGCCGCCTGTCTGAAGCGGGCTGCATGGGGAATTCCGGCACTGTACCAGGCAAAATGGGGTTTGAACAGGTTATATGCCTGAAACGGACCGTAATAGTCGCATATATCCGAAAAATGACGTTTCATCAGGTCACATTTTTCTGCCGGTGAAGGATCGGGGATCGGGTTTTCATTCTGAAGAGCGGCACGGATCTGTGCCAGAAGCCAGGGATTGCCGAAGGTTCCCCGTCCCACCATCACGCCGTCGCAGCCGGTTTCCTTCATCATCGTCAGCGCATCGCCGGCTGAACGGATATCCCCGTTTCCGATGACCGGTATACGGACAGATTCTTTCAGTTCAGCGATAAGGGACCAGTCCGACCGGCCTGTATAGCCCATGCGGGTTGTGCGGGGATGGAGCGTGATCAGCCGGATCCCTGCATCCTCCAGAATCGGACCGATTTCAGGGATAATGACGGATTGTTCATTCCAGCCGGCACGAATTTTAGCCGTAACGGGGGTTTTCACGGCTTTAACCACGGCAGATGCCACGGCATGTACCCGGTTCAGGTCTTTGAGAATGGCACTTCCCCCCCCCTTTTTTACAACTTTGGGCACGGGACAGCCGAAATTCAGATCAATGATATCCGGTTTGAATCGGGACTCTGCAAAGGCTGCTGCATCGGCCAGAACATCCGGATCCTGCCCGAAAAGCTGAATTCCAACCGGTCTGTCTGCCGGATCAAGAATCATATACCGGAGTGTTTTTTCATTTTGCCGCACAATCCCTTCCGAACTGACGAACTCGGAATAGGTTACGTCTGCACCGAACTCCCGGCAAATACGGCGGAACGGCAAATCCGTCACCCCTGCCATGGGTGCAAGAAACAGGGGAACCGCAATGTTTACCGTATCCAGGATAATCGTCATGAAAGGTTAGAGAAGATTGCGGAAATGGGTTACCTTGTCCCTGCCGCTGTTTTTGGACACATACAGGGCCTTGTCAGCCCTGGAAATAAGCTCATCAATCTCAACAGGTCCGGACGTCCATGTGGAAACGCCCAAACTAACCGTAACCGGGTGTTCCAGTCTTTCGGCAAAACTCTTTTTAAATCCTTTCCGGAGCTTTTCCGCCACATAGACGGCATTCAGTTCATCCACATTGGAAATAAAAATCACAAACTCCTCCCCGCCGAACCGGGCCAGGATGTCATAATTACGGAGATTGTCTCTGAAGACTCTGGCACTTTCCACAAGGATCTTATCTCCCATATCGTGTCCATACGTATCATTGATACGCTTAAAGTGATCAATATCGGTAATAATCACGGAAAAGGGTTGTTTCTGGCGCTGGGCAAGGTTGATATAGGGTAAAACCTGGTCATAAAAACTCCGGCGGTTCAGGATTTGGGTCAGGTAATCCACCTCGGAGAGCTTTTTGATCGCCTTCATAGAGAGGACTGTCCGGAGAAAACCGGCCACTTTCAGGTTAAAGGCATCAATCTGAAACGGTTTGTGAATGAAATCATTCACACCGAGATCAAAGAGCCGGTGCCGCATAACCCGTTCATCGCCGCCGGAAAGAGCCAGGATCGGCAAATAAGTATCCCGGTTTCGAAGATTTTTCAGCAGATAATCCGCATGGTCATTCGGGCTGTCCACATCCACGATAAGCAGATCGAACGGTTTGGACTCCAGGAGTTCATCCGCTTTTTCGTAAGAATCGGTATATGTGGCGGAATATTTGTAAATGTGGGAAATATTCCGGAAAAGGACCGATTCCTCTTCGTCGGGGATAACAATCAGGATTTTACTGTTGACATGATTTGTCTGGTCATTAAAAAAATCAGACACAATAGGGCGTATGGAATGAAAGGGTTTATCCATATTTACCACATTCACAACGGGAAACGCATCATACGCAGTAAGAGTCCGGGAATTGAGTTCATCGGTGAGGAGAATCAGGGGAATTTTTTCCCGGTTTGCCAGGGGGAGGATCTCGTTGAACTTTTTATAGCAGCTGATAAAAAGATCGGGGGGATAATGACGGATCTGTTCTTTGATTTCTGCCATTTGACTAAACGTATAGCTGTGAAGATGGATAGAATCCGTTGTGAGATCATTTTTAAGAAAATCCGTCAGATCGGACTGATCGCTGAGGATCCAGATTGTGCGTTCATCATTCATCAGGCAATCGGTCCGGCATCTGTTAAATGAACATTCAGCCACCGGACATAGTCTTGAATCCCTTGTTCCAGCGTATAGGCAGGAGAATAGCCCAGTTTTGCTTTTGTATCCTCAATATGGGCGCATGTATTATTCTGGTAGAAGGGATAGGGATTGTCGAAATACTCGATATAGTGATCTGTATTCAGGGCTTCATTCAGGATAACCACTATATCGTTAAAGGTCCGCGACACGCCTGATCCCGCATTAAAAATCCCGCTGATGCCGGCTGCTCCGGCTTTCAGATTTGCCTGCACAATATCGTCAACGTAGACAAAATCCCGTCTTTGATCCCCGAATTTAAAGAGTCTGGGCGTAATATTCCGGCGCATCTTCAGGGCAAGCTGGAGGATCATGGAGGCCATTTTGCCTTTATAATATTCCCCCGGACCGTACACATTGAAATAGCGGAGGCCAACAACGGGATGGGACGGTGCGGGAGATGAATTCAAATACCGGAGCGTCATTTGGTCCATCATATATTTCGAATAGCCGTAAACATTTTCCGGGATTTCGCCGGCACCGACCCGGTTGGGTGAGGGAGAATTTCCATAGACTGCGGCGCTGGAGGCATAGACCAGGGGAGCCTTATTTTCGGCACAGAGCCGGAGCAGGGATGAAAACGTATTCGTATTCACCTCGATCATCTTCTTTTGATCGCTCACAGTCGTATCCGTAATCGCGCCCTGGTGGAAAACCACATCAAATTTCCGGCCTGTCAGATCACTCATAATCCGCGGATCGGTCAGATCCCCGGCAATCAACTCGCCGGTAAAACCGATCAGATTCTTAAAGTGACCATTCACAAAAGCATCCAGGACCACAACATCCGCATCAGGCCATTGTGAAGCGAGGGTTTTCACAAGATTTGACCCGACAAACCCTGCCCCCCCCGTGACCAAAATGCGTTTGCCGCTATAATTCATGATAGTGTCAGTATTTTTCATAGTAGAATATAATTATTTAATTCATAATAGGCAATTAACAGTCGGCAGTCCGGTAGCCAATCCAGTAGCCGGTNNNNGTAGCCAGTAGCCGGTAGCCGGTGTAGGGGTGGACCCATGTGTCCACCCAGTCGGCAGTCCGGTAGCCAGTAGCCGGTAGCCGGTAGTCAGTGGGTGGGTTGATTTTGTTTCAGTTTATATAGTGATGTTTCGGTTGACTGCGTTTGTTTCATTTAGGTGGTTTCATGGTCGATCATGGTTTTTTTTCTGTTTCGAGGGTGAATAAATCCTCAATTCAATCATTCTTCATTCAATTCATCCTTCATCATACTTCATTCATCATTCTTCATTCAATTCATCATTCTTCATTCTTCATTCTTCATTCCCATAAGAGACAGTCCCCGAAAGCCGTCCCGACTTATCGAGGTCAAAAGCCGATTGATTTGATTGGATTGATTGGATTGATGGATTGGATGATTGGATGATTGGATGATTGA
>NPIE01026428.1_pt1 | contig 15510 bp, 10 predicted proteins | sample 8637661 | NCBI WGS metagenome assembly NPIE01 (sample SAMN07420842, study PRJNA396082) | bioreactor metagenome | isolation source: sample BA12 brine-fed electro-methanogenic bioreactor BA | place: Japan: Kochi | collected 2016-12-09 | reverse complement strand
GTCGACGTTCTGGCGTAACCGATAATCATATTTCTCTCAATAGAATTTTAGATGCTGTGATAGAGTGCCTATCATAATGCAAATAAAGGTCTATTGATAGGGTTTTAAGCGGGGTTGTGACTCTATCTTTAGATCAAGGTCTATTGAGAGTGTTGATTTATGAGGGGCGCAGGATTTGGAAAAATAGTCTGTTAAGGATTGCTTGTGAGTCAGCTCGATCATGCGGGAGCGAAATTATGCGAGATTGGAGGCGGCCAGAGCAGAGGTATGCGGAGCGTGGGTAGTTGGTGCCTCCGAGGGGGAGGGAGCAAATATAAAAAATCAAACAAGAAACGTTTCTTAATAATTTTATTTAACTTAGAAAATTTGTTTGAAACGACTTGTCTTTATAGAAATATTGTATTAAGGTGGTGAAAAATTTATTTGGAGCGTCCATGAAAGAACAAGAAATCAAAATAAGTCCAGCAGAATTAGGCCGCTTTCTTATGCGGGTCCGTGATCGCTCCGGTTTAAAGCAAGCTGAGCTAGCAAAACGCGTTGCACTCAGCCCAGCAGTACTTTCAAGAATCGAAAGCGGTGAGCGCCAAGTAACACTTCAGGAGGTTCAGGATATCTTGGTGCAAATTGGTAGTGCAGAAGCCAAAGAGCTTTCCGAGACGTTGCAACGTATATGGAATGTATTGCCAAGACCAAACCTCGACCATCCTGATCAGAATTTGCTTTGGGAAGCCGAGAAAATCGCATGTAAGTTAGTAGAGCTTCGCGATCAACCGGAAACGCCCCATGCTTTTGTACGTCGTCTATCTGAATATATTGAAGAACTAACCCGTGGTGCTAATCTTCTTTTAAAACGAGACCACCAAATTGCGTTCATAGGCAGCATAGGCGTCGGCAAGTCGACAGCTATTTGTCGTATGACTGGACTTGAAATACCCAAAGATGACGGAACCCTTGTTCCGGTACTTGAAGTGGGTGGCGGTGGTATTACAGTATGTGAAGTTCATTTGCGGACAGGGCCTGAGTATGGACTGATTATAGAGCCCCGTAGTGACGATGAGATTCGGATGGATGTTGCTGATTTGGCTGATTTCGTCCTTAAAGGAAATCTACAAACCGAAGATGATGGTCAGGGAGCAACAGAGTCTCAAGGCATTTCGAAAGAAGTGGCAAGAGCTCTACGCAATATGGCTGGATTTGCTGTGCAGAGACCTAGGGGGTCAGATGGGAAGCGCACAACCATTGATCCCGCCAAATCATTAGCGGAAAAATTTCCATCCACGCGAGAGTTTATTGTTGAAGTGCTCAGTAAAATGGAGCTACATCGCCGTGATCGACGGGATATCTGGTATGACAGCGCTTCTGGTAAGGCACCTAAGGCTTGGTTACGCGATACGTTTGCAGCCATTAACAATGGTCGCCATCCTGAGTTTACCCTTCCTAAGCGGATTGAGGTGGTTGTACCAGATCAGTTATTTAAAACATCTGATTTGACAATTCGCATCATTGATACTAAAGGCATTGATCGCACTGCTGCTCGCGAGGATATAGAAATACACCTCGATGATCCTCATACGCTTGCTGTTCTGTGTTCAACTTTTAATAATGCTCCAGCCGCTGAAGCTCGGCTATTACTTGAAAGAGCAAAGGATGCAGGTGTACGCAGCTTAGAAACCAATGCTGCTTTATTGGTGTTACCGCGTCCTGGCGAAGCGCTTGCGATGAAAGATGATGCAACAAGCACGCCGGTGGAAAGCGCTGATGAAGGTTACGAACTGAAAGCCGAGCAGGTTGAATTGGCTCTACAACCTTTAGCGCTGCAAAATCTTGCTGTGGGTTTTTACAATGCCAATGAAGATTTGGCAAGCCAAGCGCAGCAATTTTTGATTAGCCGTTTGAATAACGCTCGGAATGCATTCCGTATTCGTGTTCAGGAGGCTACCAACGGAGCACGGAATCTACTTAATAATCATGGGGAGGAGCGTATTCGGGCGGTGCAGCGCGATGCTGGTGAAACCTTGTTGACGTGGGCAATCCAAAATAAAAAAGTGCCCCCAGTTCGCGTTCATATACAAGAGAGCCTATTAGAGCAAATCCAGATTGCCTACGCAGCGACAGTTAGAGCGACTGTCAATCGTGAAGGGGAATGGAGTAACCTGAGTTACTCTTACCAAATTGGCTATGGGGCAAGAAGAATCGCGGTTCTCGCTCTTGCAAAAGCTGTAGAGGAATTCATAGGGCACTGCAAGATTATGACTGCTACCCCAAGATACTCCGAAGCCGTCGATCTTATTACCCAAACTCAACGGGTTTTAACGGATTCTTACGAGGAATTGCTTCGTAAAGCCCAATTGATGGGTCAAACTGTATTTAGGGATGCTCTTAAAAATGATCCAACCTTTTGGCAAAGATGTATGGAGGAATGGGGACAAGGGCTTGGTTACAAAACTCGTGTAGCTGAGCACAACCGGAGATGGTTCGCTGATGAGGCTAGGAATCAACTTGAAGACCAATTGAAAGCGCTTATCGAGCGAGAATGGTCACGCGCGCTTAATAGTGTAACCGAATTACTGGAGCCTATTGAATAATCCTTGGGTGTAGCTGGCCTGAGATCGGCGCAATTTATTGCGCTCGATATTTTTTAAAGCCCACTGTCAGAACTGCCAAAAATCCGCATCGCGAAGTAAATGAAGCTACAAAGATAACTCTCTAGGCGGGCTGGGTCAGCAGGAAGGAAAAAAGAGGCAACCACATAAAAAGCTGAACCTCGGGCGCATGCAAAAGCAGAGGCGTATCCGAGGCTTACATTAATAAGGATATAGATACCCATGATAGATGTCAATCCATTTCATTTTAATGACGATATTCTGGACGCTCTAGAAACGTCGTTGTCCCCAGAGCGAATTGAAACCTATATACAAGCCGCAATTGGCGATAAAGAGCGGGCTCTATGTCTTTATACGTGGAATACGGCCGTGAGTGCAGCTTTTTATGGGCCGTTACAAGGTCTTGAAATTGCTCTTCGTAATTCCATGCATCGTCAGCTTGTAGGGAAATATAACTCTGATTGGTACGATAATCCTAAATGTGGGTTAGATGCGGGCGCACTCAAAAGGATTAATGAGGCTAAACATAAACTTAAAACTGGTCGATATAAGGTTGATCCGTCCCATATTGTTGCCGAACTACCCTTTGGGTTCTGGGTTTCGTTGCTTGGGAAAGGTGGACGCCCACAGCCCCCCGAAACAAACAAATGTAACTATGACATGACCTTGTGGCGTCCGGCCTTATATAAGGCTTTCCCTAACAGCAAAAGAAGCCGATCTAATACCCATAACCCGCTTGATTACTTGAGAACATTGCGAAACCGAATAGCTCACCACGAGCCAATCTTTAATCGGCATCTTGAGAAAGACTACCAATCAATTCTTGAAGTAACGGAATGGATTTGTCCCAAAACAGCGGAGTGGATCAGGCATCACAGCCGTGTTGAAGACTTGCTTAAGAAAGATAGGCATAATAACAAAATAAGGTTCTAATACATTTCACTCAAAAAACTCCTCATCTACTTTCCGGATATGAATCGTATCTTCAATCCTGCAACCGACGTTATACCGGATCATCAGTTTTGCAAGTTGTACGCCGTCGATTAGCACAATCCTTTTGCTCAGGAATTCCGCTGTTTCCTTGGCGGACAGTGAAAACGTCGAGGTCGTCACAAACAGTCCCTTTGTAGCCTTGTGCCGGTCCAGACTACCGAAGAAGTCTCGAATTGCCCCAGCTCCAACCGAGTTGCCTTCGGCATAGCGTTTGGCTTGAATATAAACGCGGTCCAAACCGAGGGCGTCTTGGTCTATGACGCCATCCACACCATTATCACCGCTCTGGCCAAGTGCTTTTCCGGCTTCTGCCTCGGAGCCACCATAGCCCATGCTTAACAGCAAAGTAACGATCAGTCGTTCGAAAAAATCCGGCGGGGCTTTACGAATTCGGTCCAATAAGTCTTGGGCAAGTGAAGCTTCTATCTTGCGGTATGCTGCCCGCATAATTTCATCGGGTGTTTGTTTTTCATTGTCAAAACTGACGATTTCGTCGGTTGTCCCGCTTTCCTTTGAATTGGTTTTCTCCCTGAACTGATTGAACTCCTCATATTGGGATAGGAATTGATTATCAATCTGCGGCGGGTTAGATTGTAATGCCTCGCAGCCGCGCGGCGTGATCTTGAAATGGCCGCGACGGGTAATCTCGATAAGACCTGCTTTGTTCAAATAGGTCTTTGCCCAATGGACGCGATTGCTGAAAAGCGTCTGTTTTCCTGACGGCAAAAGCTCAGTTCGTTCGTCTTGGGTTAGATCCAGTTTATTGGCTAATTCATCAACAGCCTGCCCGATCCGGATTTCGCCGTTGGCGGAAATTTTAAGAACTGGGAGCATAAGGGATTGGTAATCAGGGATAGCCATGTCAAACCGCCTGTATAGTCATAGGTCCTTCCGGTTGCTTTGTGGGGATTAGGTTTTATTAAAATTCATTTAACTGTTTTGAAGTCTAAAACGGTTACCAACCCTTGCTCAGCAAACTAACAATATCCCTACGTGATAAAACTTTCTCGCAACGTTCCCAAAGATTGGCATTGGGATCAACGGTCGCGCTGTACTTTAATTCAAACGCATTTTTGGCTTTATCCCGCTCATGGATGTATTGCTCCATACGCTTTTTTAATTCTTCCTCGCTGGCTATCCAATCATCTTCAATCGTATCGGGTAAGCTGCCAAAAATATCGTAAGTATCTTTCAGTCGCTCGGACAGCACTTTATAGACCTTTTCATCCTGGGTTTCGCTATAAACCAAATTCAGCATATCAACGCCTTTTCTGGCTTGTCCAAAGCGCTTGATTCGGCCAAGCCGTTGTTCTAGCTTCGACGGATTCCAAGGTAAATCGACATTGATTAACGTACCGAGTGCTTGCAGATTTAATCCCTCACAGGCTGCATCCGTTGCGACGACTAATCTAATTTCCCGGTTTCTCACGGCTGTCTTGATGGTTTCTCGTTCAACCGCGTTAAATTGGTTATTCAAGATTAATCCGCTTTTCCCTTGTCCAGCATAGACTGCCACAATCTCATTGTTTAACGATTTCGCCAATTCCCTGGCCATCCATTCAGCCGTGTCGTAATACTGGCTAAAGATGATACATCCATGCTCAAGCCACGTTTTACCATCGGTTCTAAACTCGGTTAAAAACCATTTGACCGTTTTCAACTTGGAATCCACCGCTTCGGGCCTGGACAATTGGTTTTCGATTTCCCGTAAGCAAGCCACTTCATTGGGTGACATGTTGGATAGCAAGGTCTCAACGGTTTCAGCGTTATCCTCGTCTTCGTTGGCAACCGTATGTTGCAACATTCTTTGTGCCGTCTTCTTACCGGACTCAAAACTTGAACAAATCCGTTGCAGCATCAACGATTTCATGAACCCACCCGCTTTGGTTCGCGCATTTAACAGCTTGCTGAACTTTTCCGCACTCTCGTAGGCGACTTGGAACGGATGATTAGTCGGGATGCCCAGCTCAATAAACCGGGATTGATATAAACTGCTTTTGCCGGGTAATGGATGAGCACTAACACTCACTTTTTCCATCAACCCTATATCTTCAAGCTGTTTTCGTTTTCTTAAAACGGTGTGCCTTAATACCGGATTGCAGGCATTGAAAAATGAAGCATCCAGACATTCCGACAACCACATGCTCTGTACAAAATAATCCAGGTTGCCAAAGTCATGTGAACAATGAAAATCATCATTCGCCATCCCTAAATTATCCCGGATGTTCTGAACGGTAGGGCTTTCACCTGACGGCGGCAAAGGGTTGCGCAATAACGCCCAAGCCTCTCTTTCATCAATTGGCCGACTTTTTCCAGTCACCAAAGCAGTCGCCATTTCGGTGTTGTGCCACAATGACAAGGAATCGCCTAAAACGAATTCAGCACCGCTATTCAGAATTTTCAGTAATTCCCACAGTTCGTCCACATGGGTCTGAATGGGTGTTGCGGTGCCCAAGATCAGATGCCGGGTTCGATGCCCCATTTCGCGCATAAAACGTAGCAGATTATTCGGTTGGTTCGCGTTTTCACCCAAACCACCTTTGACTCTAGCTTTATGAGCCTCATCCAAAATCACGCAGCCATAGCGGTTTTTCAACAGCAAACCGGCTTCCTTGACGAACTCGCCATTGTCACACTGATGCATGATCAAACCCGTCGAGAGTATGCCGATTTTATTAGGGCATTTTTTGATCGATGAGGCCTCTCCGGGCGGAGACAGCATTTGGCCTTCATTGCCCAGCCAAACCTTTTTTTGCGATGACCAGACGGCGCTTGGAATGCCCAGCTTATCTTGCATCTCGATTTGCCATTGCAGCGTCAGGGTGGACGGTGACAAAATCAGCACTGGTCCATCGTCCATTAACGCACTAACTAATGCGCTGGCGGCCATGGAAAGCGTCTTGCCGACACCGACTTCATCGGCCAACAACAATCGGGCTTTGCCGTAGATTTCCCGATGTTGTAAAAACAAGGTGACAAACGAACGCTGCCACGGCTGTAATTGTTCACCAGCCCGATAAATGGGCGCTTCCGCCAGTGCCGCTGCGGGTATATCAGCGGGTTTTAGCGCATCGATAGTTACTTCTTGCCGGTGCGCGACCCGATGAACTTCCGCGATGACCACTTCGGGAAGTGGAATGCCTTCTTGCCATAACGCCCAAAATTCTTCTTCTACCCAATCGGCGCTATCGCTATCTTCATCTTGCCAAACCAATTCATAATTTTTGGCAAACGCGCTTTTAGAATCATTGACCGAACCGATAAAGGCTTTGCGCGTACCGTCCGGGTAATGAATCGATCCCGCTTTGCCATGCAGAAATAAGCGCTCTTTGGGCACTACCCGAATTTCGACATTGCCCTTTCTGAGCAACGCATCCAGGATTTGATAGCGATCTTTGTTTAACAAGGCTTCGGAGGCCACATCCACATCGTTCCAACGTTCCTTGATGGCAATGTCTCGATGGGTTGCCACCTTAAAATCGACCCAATTCAATTCGGAATTACAGATGATTTTGACTTCAGGTATCTCGGCAATTTCCTCGCCGATCAGCTCAAAGATAGAGCTACGAAAATACCCCGCAATGCGGAAATATTTGCTGGCGCCTGTCAGGGCTTTGGCTAGAAACTCGCTATCCAGCGCGTGGGTTCTTGATGAAAATCGGCTCAAAGTCATGTCAACGTCCTTGCTCTGTTATCAAGCAATCGTATGGGTTAATCAAATTACACCCTTTGATTACGAATCGCTTCCGCCAAAATACGTGCCGCGCTGGCTTCTTGGTCGGGTTTAAAAGTCTTGCTGGGTTTAAGCGTTCCGCGTTTTTCGGCCAGATAATCGGCCATTTTGGCCAACAGTCTTTTGTTCGCCAAATAATTCGGACAGTTTTCCATCAGGTGTAACAACACATCCTCCCCTTCAACGTCTTTTTGAATTTCAAACAAGGCATATAGCAAAGCTCGCAAAGGAGTATTCGCGATTTCCGCGTTACCTGACATCAAATTGCCTTTCAGTTCTGCGCCTAACTTTAATCGTGCGGAATTGGCTTTCGATGAATTGCTCAACAGTTGATCGAAATGATGCACTTTGAAGGCTTTGGCGAAATTTTGATAATTATCCAAAGTCTTCAAATTCTGATGCTCCATCTCCGCCATTTTGAGATAAAACCGTTCCACTGCCGTCATTTTTTGCCATTCGCCTTTGTCAAAACCGACCGGCACCAAAAATTGCACAGCGGTTTGCACGGCAAAATCGATCAATTCATCGACAAAGGTTTTGATTCCCTTCCGGCGCGGCTGCTCGGATTCGATGACCATATCCTTGCCGTCGATGACCGAATACGCGGTCAGCACTTTGAGCGCTGCCGCATAGCCGGCCATTTGCAGATCGGCATCGGTATACAGTCCTTCGGGATGATGGGCGCGAACCGACTGATCCAGGCCAATCAAGGATTCGACTTGCTGTTTCACTGCGTCTTCAATTTCCCAGCCTAAATCATCCCGAAAGGTTTCCAAATGCTGATGACGCTTGCGCAGAATCAAGATAATCGTGCCTTTGACATTCGCGCCTTGGCGTAACGCCGAATCGGTTTCGGTAACCACATACCAGGCGGCAGTGACTTGTAGACCACTCGCCCAGATAATAGTGGTCATGTCCGACCAAATCGCGCCGCTTTGATGGGTGAACATCAACACCTGAAGACCATGATCCGGCATGTGCTGCGCCATATTCCGGTACGCGGCAATCATGCCTTGCCGAAAGCCTTCGTCCTCGCCTTTGATGGCTAACGAGCGGCGACTGTCCCAGTTCCAGTGAGCAAACTCAGCGGGCAGATTTTTGCGTAACCAGGCAATAAAGAACTCTGTGATTTCTTCGTATTTGACGGCATCGCCGTAGGGGGGGTCGGTAATAACAACATCACATGATTCTGGAAATTCATTCGCAGGCGCAGAATGTACTTTGGTTTCTATTATTGCAAAAGGATAATTTTTACAACCGTCTAATCTTATTTGGTTTGAAAGATACTCGGATGAACGACTCCCATAATTAAATAGTGTATTTAATGCTTGGTTATAAAAAACATCTCCTACAGCATCAACTCCTTCCGAAGAATCCCATTTACATAGTCGGCTATTCCTATTCAGTGCTTGACATAAACCAACAATAGACGCAGGTAATATCGAATGTTTACGAATTAAACCATTCAATAATAATTGCCTTGGATTGAACAAATGATGCCAATGCGTCCAACCTCTTTCTCTGATAGGTTGGTCTGTGTTGTATCCTTTTTCAATAACCATATCAGGCACAAAACCCTGTTTTTGCCATTCGGCCAGATGAGCGCCGACATACTCGATGACTTGCTGCTCGCGTTGTAAATCATCGGCTGTAACAGTACGAAAATCATAGAGAAATTGTGAACCTTTCAGCTTTTTTTTCATCCATTGAACGCAATAAAGCCGTTCTTGGTAAATGTCGTCAGAGCGAGGAATGAAATCGCTTTTTTCCCACATTCTCAAAGCATTTTTGTTGTCTTTACCGTCTTTATAATCGCCGCGTATACCGTTAAGGCTTACACGATGAATGATATTGCCATCAGGTGAGTGAACAATATCACCATCTTGCAGTGTTCCAACTTTCGCATTTTTTACTTCTTCATCAGATTTAACGTATTTAATTTGAATATCATATTTTTTTTCGGTCGCATTAGGTTTCAATTCGGCAATGACTTTTTTGCCACGGCTAATGATAAGACTTGGCAAAAGAGGTACTTTCCAACCGCTTTCAGGGCAAGTAATTTCAAGGCAATAAAGATAAGCCTTGGCACGCCAATCTTGTCCATCGGTTTCAATCCCTAATTTATCGATTTCCTGTTGCACTTTTTCCGCTAGTTCTTTTTGCGCTTTGTCGATGTTACGGCGTTGTTCAGGGCTTGCGCCGACAATATGGAATGCACCCCAGGTCAGCATACAGGCAATCGGGTTTAAATCGGAGGCATACACATCGCAACCCAAACGCGCCGCTTCAAACGGTATTTGACCACTACCGCAGAATACATCCGCCACTCTGGGCCGATGCCCAAACCTCGCTATGCCGATTTGTTCGATGAATTCAGGAAAGGAAATCGCATTTGTGCCGTAAAAAGCATTGATTCTAGGCCAGATGTGCCGATGCGCCTCATCAATTAATTCTTCAGGGCGTCTGGCAATGGAGACATTGCTACGGTAGGCGTTATAGGGCAAAGCTTGCGCTTCCCAGTGCAGTTTTTGCTGTTCCGAAAGGCTAGCACGCCAGCTTAACTTGGGAATCACCGTTTGCTTTTTGTTGTTACGAATGACTTTACACGGAAAGTCATTGACATCAAACGGCGTTATATCGGGCACATCAGCGTGTTCCGGCGTAACCTCAAACCAGTCGGCAACCACTAAGCCTGAAACGCGTTGGACAATCGTGTTGGGTTTAATGCGGCCTTGGCGTATCGCCAGGGACTGCTCGTCCATGCCCATCAGTAATTCAAACATAGCCAAATCTTGCAGACTATCCTCGGTGGTCGGCAATAACGCGCCTAAAATGCAGGCTTTGTTGAGAATCAGCGGCTTGCGTCCCTTCCAATAACTGCCTAAAGCCGTTAAAGTTTTTCCTTGATTTGACATTTGCTCTTTATGACTTTCTACCGATAATTTTTGTACCGGGAGAAGGTGTTCAATCAGCGCGGGGCGGTCTTGCCATTCCAAAGGTTTAAGCATTTGTATCCATCCAGTGTGTTTCGTTTGCCAGTTCCAAAACAGTCGCAATCAATTGTTTGCTTAAATAAATATCCGATTGATCGAGCTGACGTAATAGCGGCGCGATTTGGTCGATTAACCCTCGTTGCTTGGCGACGAGTAACACGCCTAAAGAGCCGATTGTTTCAATTTGATTTAGTTTTGCGATGTTGCGTCCACGTTGATCATCAATCAATAATTTGTCCGCGCTGATTTGTTTATACAAAATCATTGCTTCCGTTTCACCCGCGTCAGCAAAACCATCTAAAAAGACGTAATTTTGCATATCCACTTTGCGAATTTTGTCTTTTAAATAAGTGGTGAGTTGGCTTGCTTGCTTTTTATTGGGTTGAGTGGCTTCGTTATAAACGCCTTCCGGCACAACGACCTGGCCAAAAATTTGATCTAAAAGCGCTAAACAGTCACAGATTGATAGGGCAATTAGAGCGGAACAATCGGCAACTAAAATCATAACGCATTCATACTCGCTAATTCGCCGAGTAACTCTTCTTTTGACACGTTGATAACAGGCACTTCATTTTTTTTGCATTCAGCCAGGAAATCGTAAATATCCAGTGCGGCTAATTCTGCGGCCTTGGATAGTGTCACTTTTGCATTCTTAAATAGCCATAAGGCGTAACTGAGCCGCATATCATGTTCTATTTCATTTATCGGTTGTAAGACGACAAAATCATTAGGGAGGTTTATAGCAATTTGCATGTGTTAGTCCTTAAGTTTGATGTAACTGTTGATCATATCGCGTTCCCAACGTCTTCGTTGGGAACGCATACCTTAGAAGCTCTGCTTCTTGTGTTTTTTCTTATGATTAACAAAACCAATTTTCAATTAACAAATCGGAAAAATTTTCAAAATCATCGACACGCTTAAATCTCGCCTTTCTCTACGAAATCGAGTAGTGATGAAGTTTCCGGCTCATCTTTTGCTTTTTTGAGTACGGGTTTCATTTTACGTTGTATTTTAATGCCTTCACCGTCCGATAAGGCGCAGTAAATCGCTTTGCGCCAACCCCTATCGGTTTGATTCGCTAAACCGGCTTCGGACGCAGTCTTTGTGTAGAACCACCAGCGTTCTTCCGGTCGTAACGCTTGCCATTTTTGGCAAATAATCGAACACTCATCTAGGCCGGCATGTTCCGCCGCCCAAGCCAACACACACAGTTCACGTCCTAAAAAACGATCCAGTTTCACTTTACCTACTGACCAGGTACCGGTATTCAGTTTTTTTGCCTTGAGGCGGTTATTAAAATCGCGCCGGGCTTCGTCGCGTATCTTGTTCCACAGTTTTCGCGCTAAATGAACCCGGCATTGCGTGGTCTCGCGCTGTGTCGCATCGCCATCGAAACCATAGTCTTCAAACACACTCACGGCTTCATTCGGGCTCGCGGGGATTGTGACATAGAAACAATGCTTGCCGAACTCTGCAGGCGCTCCGAAATCCACGGTTTGACTCATTATTGAATCACCTCGTCGTTGTTGAGTTCTATCCCTAAATTTTTGGCAAATTGCTCAAGGTCGTAGCCGGTTTCCGTATGGACTTTTTTGAAACTCATGACGATAGGTGATTCAGGTGGCACCAGGCTTTGCAAATGCGCTAAGGTTTTTTCAATAAAGTCGGCATTGATTTTTATCTCCCCTAAGGACAAATTAATTGACTTCGGTCCGGAACCGATCATCAACATCACTTGCTCGAATGTGATGTTTTTTTCTTTCGCCATTTTTAAACCGTCATAGGTTTTGGCGGAATTGTTCAATTTTTTCGGCGTTGTACTGGCGAGTGATGCCGGTTTGGTTTTATCAATAATCACTTCGTCCGAGCCGACCGGGGGAAACCTGAAGGTAGCTTTGGTCTCCACGCCGTCGCATTCGGCAAACACATAGACCGCCGCTTCCGTATCGCTAATTTCGAAAGGACCGGTGTATTCCAGGCCATTTCTGGCTTCCGAGCCGTCCAAGGTATATTTTAGAGCCCCTTTGGGCGATACGAACAATTCAACCGTCCGCGCCTTATCGTTAAGATAGTTGCGAATCGTCAGTTTGTTCTCCCACGTCGAGGGATTACCGGTTTGATTTTTACCCGTGGGATCAATGGCTAAAAATTGAACCCGCAAGGCTTGCGTGACTAAAATATTATCCGTCAGGACCGGGCTGTTCTCTGAAACAGCGCCATCTTCTTGGTAATAGATTTTCGGACTGTTTCCGGCATTGACCGTTTCGATTTTTAAGCGCACCTCCCCCTTATCACTCTGACTGCCTTCTTCGGTGAAAATGACCTCGGTCACTTTGGGTTTCGGTTTTTTGGTGATGTAGCCATTACCTAAGTCTTCCCAAATGCCACGCTGGCAGGCTTCGACAATCAATAAATCAAAGCCTTTGGGCGGCAGCCATGGCATTTGGGTTTTTTGTCTGAGGCGGTCTAATAAATCGACTTTGCGCACCTCGTCTTGTGAGCCAAATAGCAGTTGTTCCGATCTCGCCTTAAGTGCATCGAAATTATCTGTGATGTTGGTGTAGAGTTTGATCGGATCACTGGTCAGTGTTTTGATAACCTGTTCTTCGCCGTTATACGGTTGGCTTGTTGAATAGGTGCTATCCAAGGCCTTGGGTCGCAGCATGTCTTTGCCTTGAGTGTTACCCGGGAATAACAATTTATCGAAGACCGTCAAAATCGTCGTTTCAAAGTCTTGCTCATACTGGATTTTTTTATCTTCCAGCTCTTTCCGCTGTGGATGAGAGTCATGCAATTCCGGTTTGGCCTTTTCCACGGCGTAAACGTGTCGCGCCGCTTTTTCTATACTGGCTATCGACGATTTATCGCCGGTCAAAACCAAGAGATTATTTTTGTGGGTTAACCCTTCAAAAAACCGGCCGATGACTTCCGGTGGCGTTTTACCGTCCGGGCTGATGATTAGCAGAACGCGACCGTTTTTCAGCGCGGCTTCGGCTTCATCCATCTCCGGCAAAGGCAATACTTTCTCATAGGCCTCTTTCGATTTTGCCTGATACATTTCTTCGAGGTGATGCTTGATTAATTCATCGACTTTGTTTTGCGGCGCTTTTTCGGCGTAGCTTTGCAGTTTTTTGGTTAGATTTTCCTGATGATCGAAATAACTGCGTCCTTCCTGGGTTTGGTGGAGATACCAGGCGGATTTATGCAGCTCTTCGAAGGCGGCACGAAAATCACTGGCTTGATGATTCGGATCAATCAGGCATTCCAGCATTTCGCTTTCCGATAAGCCCTTAACCGAATTAACCGCTGTCGATAAACTGGAGGTCAGTAGTAGTGTTCCGACCTGCTTGGCGTAGTGGTTGCCGTTATGGATGTCGATGATTTGCGCGTGGGCGCTATCGGATGAATTCCATAAGTCTTTGGCAATCACATCGCGCATTTCCGAAATATCGGCCAGTTTTTCTCTAACTTCCGGGATAGATAAATCGAAATGTTGAACACCTATTAGATAAATATCCTCCTTACTTTCCCAGACGGATTTCAGCAAGCGAGAAACCAACTCCATTAAACCGCGTGTTTGCTTGAATTTTTCGTTTTCTTTGAACAGCGCGACAATGCTTTTAAAGCTGGGATGAAAGGGATAGGTGTCCTCAATTTCCGAGGCGATCGCTTCGGCGCTCCGCTCTACCGTTTTTGCCTTAGCCGCTTCGGCCAAGCGTGCGGCATACACCGCCGAGATGTCGGCGATTTCACTTTTATCGGGTATTGAAACAAACAACCGTTTTCTGAGAATGTCATAGATTTCATTCGATTCGAGGTTGACGGGCGTAATGGCGACTTCAGCGCGTCCCAATTCTTGGGTGGCATCATCCAGGGCTTTTTGGATGAGCTTGCCTCCCGTGTCATAAGCGGCCTCTAAATCCGATACGACGATACAGACATTTTTCTTTTTTTGGGCAGCCGTGAGCATGTTGGAAAAAGCGCGGGTAATGACATCGGCGACTGTGCCATGGCCTAATACTTGGGTGCTGTAATAGTGGAAATACGGCGGCATTTCATCCAATAAAATCAGAATCGGATCATCGCCTTCGAACAGTTCAACCCAAGCCTGTTCATCAGGCGCTTTAGCGCCGGATTCCCAATATTCACGGAATAGTTTTTCTTTGCCGAGTTGACGGGCAATCTCGCCCCAAAGGTAGGTGTGCGGATTGTTTCGACCATTGAACGCCGCGATACGCGCTTGATCAAATTCTGCTTGATAGGGCACATGCCCAATCAGTTTCTTTCTCAGCTCGGCTTCTTTTGCCAATAAACCAAAACCCACCATCAAATGGGTTTTACCACCCCCCATCGCTTGTTTCAGATGAAACACGGTGTCATAGGATTTTCCGGCTAACCGCGCAATTCCTTTGCTCAGCAAGGTTGTCATGCCATCGGTGATAAAAGTTTTCGCAAAGTATCCTTGACCGTCAGTATCGTTAATAATCTGATCGAGCTGCTCTATCTGATCGCCAACGTTGACATCCAGAGCTTTCGGTTGAAGCGTACAGGCATTGCGGAGGGTCTTCATGACGATGTCCTTGTTGTTTTAGTCAATTCTCTAAATGTGTTAAGTGGCTAAATTAGCTATGTTTTTTCTTCGAACTTGGTGAAAATGCTTGTGGCTAACAAACTTATCCAAATATTTAAAGCCTATCAGACCATTCTCTTCGGCCATGAAACACCGCCAAAACCTGAATCTGTTGGCCTTGCACCCGATACGGCAAAATGTATTGGGTACCTGTCAAAACTAACTCGCGCGATCCTTCTACCCTGCCTGCGCAGCCTAACTGCGGTTGATCGATCAACACGCCTACACGCGCTTTGATTTCGGCTAAAAGAGTACGAGCAGCTTTGGGGTTTCCGGTGGCGATGTATTCGAAGATATCCCGTAAATCCTGCCGGGCGGGTTCGGTCCAGACGATCCTCACGCTTTGCCTTGGACTTTCCGTTCGATCAGCTCTTCCATTTCTCGCATAACATCATCGTGTTCGACGACTTCGCCTCGATCGGCGGCCGCAATGCCTTGGTTGATCTTCTCGTTCTGCCAGGCATGATGCTGGAGATATTCTTTCAACGCCTGATTAACGATGTAATTGCGTGACCGGTCCAGCGATTCGGCCATGTGGGCGTAGTGACCGGGTAGCTG
>NPIE01006179.1_pt1 | contig 15521 bp, 13 predicted proteins | sample 8637661 | NCBI WGS metagenome assembly NPIE01 (sample SAMN07420842, study PRJNA396082) | bioreactor metagenome | isolation source: sample BA12 brine-fed electro-methanogenic bioreactor BA | place: Japan: Kochi | collected 2016-12-09 | reverse complement strand
GTGCGACGAGCCGCTGTTCAAAAAGGCCATCGAGGCCCACCTGCCGCAACTGCTGCGGGAGAACAAGCGCTATCGCCTGCGAATCGATAACCTGCCGGCCAAGTACCGCTACGCCATCCTCGCTTCGGAGACCGCCTCATCCATGGTTTACCGGGGAAATTCCGAGGCGAGTTTCGTGGAAATGCTCAAAGGGCATCTGGGGCGGGTTTTCAACGGTCGCCAGGCGGCCTGATCAACCCGGCCGCCCCGGTCGGCCGGGCAGACACCGTGATTCCAACGCCACCAGAGGATATCAACCATGGGACCAGATCCGATCCAAGACCTGATCAGAGAAGACAAGAAGCTGGCCGAAGGGGCCGAGGTAGCCGTTTACTGGACGGAAGGCGGGTTCGATTTCCGGGGCAGGGCCCGGATCGTGGAGCTATCTCCGCGCACCGTAAGGGTGGCACTGCTGGAAAATACCGGCCGACACGGTGGCTACGCCGCCGGGAAAACCCTCTTGCTGCCGAGGATTTCCGACCCCACCCGATGGTCTTCCCAGGAGTGCGTGCGACTGGCTAGTTCCTGACCCCGGGTCGCTTGACGACCGAACCAGCATCCTGAACCAGAAATAAGATTTGCTGCCAAAGGGCTCCTCCCCCCGAGGCAATGAGCACCGGCCGGTCCCTCTCGCCCTGCCGGTGCTTTTTTTTGCCGGCAGCCGGAATGGCCGATGGCCAGCTGATCCCTGGCAGCCAAATTGCATCAATAATAAATGGCACATCACTAACCGTGCTAATACGATGAATGCTTTGGTTTCAGTCAATTATACCGGAAGACGAGCAGCCGGGGACCTCTTTTGGTAGAAGAAACCATAAACTTCGGGTAATATTCTACAATCCGTGGGGGATAATAATACCCGAAGCCCGAAGCGGTACAGCGACTCGCCCCCCCAAACCATACTTAACGATGCCACAGACCGAACCGAAATGGATCGACCGTTTTTTCCTGATCGCCGCCGTGCTCTTCCTGACGGCGACGGTCGGCGCGCTGTACACGTTCTGGGTCAGGAACTCCCACCCGCCCGGGCAGCCGATCGCCGACCTCACCCTCAACCTGGGCGGGCAGCAGGTTCGGGAACACTGCACGACCTGCCATCCGCAAGGGGCGCGGCCTGACCCCGGCCGCCCGGGAACTGCCGTGCGCGAGCATCCGGAGATCGCCCCGCACCTGCCGGAAAAACTCGGCTGCACCGGCTGTCACCAGGGTGAAGGAATGGCGCTCGACGTCAAAATCTCCCATGGCCTGCCCGGCCTGGGTGCGCGCCGGGTGCTGACCGGACGCGAAGTCCAGGCCAGCTGCTACCGCTGCCACGAACTGGCGCCACTTGCCGGAGCCGAAAAGGCCTGGCAGGGCTACCGGTTGTTTCTCGCCAAGGCCTGCAACAGCTGCCACCACATCGCCGGGCTCGGCCAGGGCGGGCGCTTCGGCCCCGACTTGAGCCGCATCGGCTCCCAGCTCGGGCTGGAAAAGCTGCGCCAGGCGATTCGCGAACCGGATGCCGAGCCGGCCAACTCGATCATGCCCCGCTTTCCCCTGTCCAAGGGGCAGGTGGACAAGATCAGCTATTTTCTCAAAAGCCGGGTCGCCGATCCCTACTATGCCACCCCCATGGAGATCCAGTCCGGCCGCGTAACGCTGCCGGAAGTGACGCTGGCCCCGGCGGGACGCGATCTGGCAGCAGGCGAGCGGCTGCTCTACGAGAGGCAGTGCCTGGCCTGTCACCAATTCGGCGCGGAGGATGGGCGGATCGCTCCCGATTTGAGCTATATCGGCAGCCTTCGCGACGAAGCCTACCTGCGGGATTTTTTGACCCGCCCCAGCTGGCGCATCCCCGGCTCGCGGATGCCGACGGTGGCATTGAGCGACAAAGAGCGGGACGGTCTGACCGGTTTCCTGCACCTCCAGGCCATCGGGCCGGTCGCCCTCGACAGCACCATGCCGGGCCATGCCGGACACGCCGGCGCGGAGCCCGGGGATCCGAACCTGGCGGGCAAACAGCTCTACATGGTCCTCTGCCAGCGCTGCCACGCCGCCGGCGGCGATGGCTACGGACCGATCCAGCCGAATCTGGCCAACTTCCCCCGGGCCTTTGCCGGCAATGCCGAGTTTTTCCGCCGGACCGACCAGGCAAGGCTCAATACCAGCGTCGATAAGGGGATCCCCGGCACCTCGATGCCGCCCTACGACCGGCTGCTCACCGCCGCGGAGCGCGACAGCCTGCTGAAGCTGATCTTCGCCGCCTTTATCGGCATCGACCCGAACGACAAGGCGCCCCCGCCCGACCTGCCGGACCGACCGCCGACCTCGCTGACTGGCGAAACGACCGCGGAACTGTTCCGGGAGCATTGCGTGCGCTGCCACGGCGCGGTTGGGACCGGCACCGGGAAAGAAGCGCTGAACCATCTGCCGCGACCGCGCAATCTGACCAACCGCCCCTACTTCGCCGCGCTCGACGATGGGCGGATCGCCACGGCGATCCACGCCGGAATTCCCGGCACCGCCATGCCGGCCTTCGCCGAGTCCCTGGATGTCCGGCAGCTCTGGAGCCTGGTGGACAAGGTGCGCACCCTTTCGGGGACCAAACCATGAAGCCAATCGATCTCAATCGCCGGGCATGGTTGAAAAAATTCCTGACCTTCGGTGCCATCGGTGGCGGCCTGCTGGCCCTCGGCGGAATGCTGCTCGACATCTGGTTCGCCGCTGGCCGCTTCTCCACCGCGCACTGGATCGGCGTGGCGCCGCTCGACTCCCTCGGCGGCGACGGCACTTTCCCCTTCCCGGACCAGGGGATCGCGCTGCTGCGGCACGAGGGGCGGCTGGCCGCGATCAGCCTCGAGTGCACCCACCTCGGCTGCCTGCTCAACACCGTCGACCAGGGGTTTTTCTGCCCCTGCCACGGCAGCGAATTCGGACCGCTGGGCCAGGTCTATTCCGGCCCGGCGACCCGCCCCCTGCCCTGGCACCCCCTGCGCATCCGCGGCGGCCGCATCTGGATCCAGACCGGCCAGCGCCAGGATCAGCCGGCCTGGATCACCCTGGAGACCGCCCCCGACCGGCAGGAGGCATCGGCATGACATCTCAGCGGCGCAACTTCATCGACCACCTCCACGCCGTCCAGGTGAGCCGCCACGCCCTGCGCCCCACCGCCACCCTGGGGCTGGGGATCGCCTGCCTGGCCTGCCTGGCGGTCCTCTTCGCAACCGGCTTCACCCTGTTTCTCTACTACCTTCCGGACCAGGAAAAGGCCTACGAGAGGATTCTGCACATCACCACCACCCTGAGGTTCGGCGGATTGATCCGCAACCTGCATTTCCTGTCGGCCAACCTGCTGCTGATCCTCTGCTTTCTCCACCTGATCCGGGTGGTGCTGACCGGCAGCTACAAGGGGCGCTGGCTCAACTGGGGCTACGGGCTGCTGCTGCTGGCGGCGGTGCTGTTCGGCAATTTCACCGGTTATCTACTGCCCTGGGACCAGGTCTCCTATTGGGCGATCAAGGTGGGCGCCTCTCTGGCCGGGTACTTCCCGCTGATCGGCGACGCCCTGGAGCAGGTCATGCTCGGCGGCGACATGATCGGCCCGGAAACCCTGCTGCGCAGCTTCGCCCTGCATGCCGGCGCGGTACCTGCGATTCTGCTGCTGGTCGGCGGGCTGCACCTGTGGCGCATCCGCAAGGACGGCGGCCTGGCCGCGCCCGCCGCCGGCCGGCAGGAAAAGCTGCCGGCCCGCCCCTGGCTCTACCGGGCCGAAGGCGGGGTGGCCCTGCTGACGCTGGCGCTGCTGCTGGCGGCATCGATCTGGCTCGACGCCCCGATCTATGAGCGTCCCGATCCGGGGCACCCGCCCAACCCGGCCAAAGCCCCCTGGTATTTTGTCGGCTTCCAGGAGATGGTCAGCTATTCGGCGCTCTGGGGCGGGGTGATCATTCCGGCGCTGCTCGGTGCCTTTTTCCTGCTGCTGCCGAAACTCGACCGCAGCGCCAGTCCGGGCGGCGTCTGGCTGGCCCGTGACCGCCGGGGGTGGAACCTGCTGTGCCTCGCGATTCTGTTCAGCCAGCTGGTGTTTATCGCCATCGGGCTCTGGTGCCGCGGTCCGAACTGGCAATTTCACTGGCCCTTCTAACCCGAACCAAGGAGACAACCGATGATCAGAAAATACTGTTTTTCCCTTAGCCTCGGCCTGCTTGCGGCGCTGTTGACGCTCGCCCCGGCCTGGTCGCTGGAGCCGGAACAACAAAAGGCGTTCGACCGCATCCTGTACCTGACGATGGACGATCTGACCGCGGCGGCCGATGCCCTGCTGGAACAGAAATACCCTGACGAGGACTGGGACAAGTACGACTTCCCCTCCTTCGTGTTCACCAACGCGTCGGTCGAAGTGGGGTACCGGATCGCGGTCACGAATCCGGATCTGCTCGGCCAGGCCAACATCTTCGATAGGCAAGCGGTGATCCCCTGCTACTGTTTCTGCGACGCCATGGGGCACAAGAACCTGCTTTACTGCTTTTTCCAGGAGGGGAAAGTCGGCGGGAAATACGACGACCACGCGGCGAACTGCAACATCTGCTACAGCCAGGCGATGCTCGCCTTTCTGTGGAACGATCTGGGGGCGACCCATGCCGAGATCATCGCCGGCATGGAGAAGAGGTTCGAGCGGATCATCCAGCTGCACAAGGAGGGAAAGATCTGAAGACCGGCACAGGGGCCTCCTTGCCTGTCCGAATAACGTTGAAAATACGGGAGCGGGGGCGCCCCTGTCTCAATCTGACGCGGCCGAACGCACAGCAGGACGCTGCAGCCAGCGAATCAGTGCATTATCGGACCTTGGCGAGGCACCCCTGCAGCCTCTCCAGCAGATAGGCCATTTTAATAGGTTTGGTGATGTACGCATCGGCCCCCGCCTCTTTGCCGTTGGCCAGATCCACGGCTGTCTCTCTGGCGCCGATGAAGACCACCGCAACATTCTGGGTGGAAGGGTCGCCCTTGATGCGTCGGCACACCTCCAGACCATCGACCTTGGGGAGGACGACGTCCAACAAAACCAGATCCGGCGCGTTTTCTTCGACTGTTTCGAGCGCCGTCCGGCCATCGCCGGCGCTGAGAACCTGGTATCCCCGGGATTTCAGGAAAATGCTCAGAAGAGTCAGAAGGCTCGTCTCATTTGCCACGATCAGAATTTTTCCCCTGTTCATCCGGGCTCTCCTGTCAATCATTCCTGTCCACCGATCTCCTGGGCGGTAACGGTCTTTGGCTTAAGGTGTAATGGCCTGGGAAAAAGTCTGCCTTCTTTCGTCGGCCCTCGAAAATAGTCCCTGTTTCTACGAGGCAAAGACCTGATGGGGAATCGATGGGGAATCTGCGGGAACGCGGTCACGGTCACGCTGGTCTGGTTCAAGTCATCGCCCAGGAACGCCTCCCAGGAGGCGCTCCGACAATTAGAGACCAGCTGCAAACCCAGCTGTTTGGCCCATATTTCGGCTCCTTTTCGGCCCATAGCTACGGCTATGAGCTCTCAAACGACCCCAAATCTGTTCTCAAACTTCTGGATTTTCGCTTCGGCCCTATTATCGGACAGCCTCCTAGGGGGACAGCTTGCACGCCGTGTCCGTCTCGGCCAGGCAGGTTGCGAATCGGGAGGCTTCCTTCCTGGCCTCGGCCAGTTGGGCAGGGGACATGACCTCCTGCAATTCCCTGAGGTGTTTATCCGCCCTGGGGGCATCCTGGCGGGCCGCAAGAGCAAACCAGAGATATGCCTTGACCAGATCGCGGGGCACGCCCCGGCCGGCGGCGAACATCTCACCCAGACTGTCCTGGGCCTCTGGTAGGCCCTGTTCCGCGGCCTGCCGGTACCAGCGGACCGCCTCAGGAAAGTCGACCTCGGTCCCCACCCCCGTCTCATACATCAGCCCCGTCAGGTACCGGGCCCTGGTCAGCCCCTGCTCGGCGGCCGACCTCATCCACTGAAATCCCTCCACCGGCGCCGGTTCGATTCCTTCTCCCCGGGTCAACACCAGTCCCAGTCGGTACTGGGACCAGGCGTAACCCGTTTGGGCCCCCTGGCGCCACAAGAGGATCGCCTGGGAGAGGTCCCGCGGTCCTCCCCGGCCCTGGGCGAGCAGCACTCCGAGGATGTCCTGGGCATGAACCCGGCCTGCGTCTGCTGCCATTCCCGCCCATTTTCTGGACTCGGCATCGTCCTGCACGAGTCCTTCACCCGTGAAATACATCTCGGCAAGAACCTCCTGAGCCCGAACGTCGCCGGCGAGCGCCTTTTTCTTGAGGGAATCGTCCCAACCCGAGGCCCAGGCTGTGGCAGCCTGAAGAAAGCAAAGGGACAGGGTAATCAGCAGTATCGTCCTGGGCAGCATGTCTTCTCCTCGCATCGGTGATGTATATCGACCATTCCTGATGACACACAATTGATTCACGACCTGTGCCAGCCCAGTCCTTCGTGCCGTTCAATCGCGCCTGTCCTGCTGACCAGTCAGGCACTTGGAAGGATTGGACTAACTGCGCCGGGGAGCGAACCGGAAAATTCCAGTCCGTCCGAACAGGCTTGATTAGAGAATTTTCTACAACCGGCTGGGGGATATCCTCCAGCCGGAGCCTGAAAATTGCCGATCAAATAGAACTCCCTTGCATTTTCGGCAGGTTAACCCTTGGCTCCGGACTTGCTTACCCCCAACTGGGTAAGGAGGTGAGTCGATGCATGACGTCCACGACCCGGTTTGCAGAAGGAAGTTTTCACAGGGCGAGGCCAGGGCAGTCTTCCGGTATCGGGGGCGGCTGTACTTCTTCTGTTGCGCGGAGTGTTGGGAGAGGTTCGGCCGGGACCCGCAGTATTTCTTGAGCCGGCCAGCCACTCGGCCCGAAGCGAAGTGAAACAACCATTGGTGCGGACGAGTTTGCATCAACTGACCGGTTTCGTCCCCGCGCCTGAGTTTTCGATGTTTTCTCAATCAACAGGAGGGAACCATGGACCTTGCCCAATCCCAAAGGCTGGTGGAACTTTACAAAAGCGACCCCGACTCGGTCTATAACGGCTGGTTCGTGCAGGACGGAGCGCGCCTCAAGGCGTTTCGCTCGATCCGCCGCGGGGTACGGGGCATCATCGACGCCATCAAGGAAGGGACTTTCGGCAACGATTTCAAGGGCTCGCCCCTGGAGTTCGTGCTGAGCTGCATCACCGAGCAGAAACAGGTTTTCGCCGGCGCCGCCCATCCCTTCTACTGGAAACCCAAGCTACGCATTCCGGATATCTACGAAAACGAGCCCAACAAGAAGAAATTCGGGCAATTTCTGGAGTCTGCCCTCTCCGCCGGCAAGGAGGAGCAGTTGATCGCGCAGATCCTGTGGCTGGACAGCTGCTGTATCAAAGGGCTGGGTCCGGCGGTGGCCAACATCCTCTATTTCCTCCATCCCACCTGGATGCCGCCGTTCAATACCGCCATAGTCCAGGGGTTCAACGCCCTGTTCGGCGATTCCAGAAAGCTCGGCTGCTGGCGGACTTACCTGGCCATGCGCGAGGCGATTATCGACCTGAACGGGCGACTGGCCCCGGAACTATCCAAGGATCTGGGCGCCGTCTCCGGCCTGCTCTACGAGGTCGGGGTCAGTCGGCTCACGATAAACGGCTCCGGCATCGGCCCGGGATGGGAGGAGCGGCTCAAGCGGGAGAAGCTCCTGTCCCGGCGGCATGAGGAGATTCTTCAGGAGACGCGGGAGGATAACGAGCATCTGCGGGTGCAGCTGCTGCTGGTGGAGCTCGGCCGGGAGCTCGGTTATGACGTTTTCGTCGCCGTCAACGATCGCTCCCGCTCCATCGACGGCAAGAATCTCGAATTTCTCACCGTTTCCCGGCTTCCCGCTCTGGGGCTCCCCGAGGAGACGGCCCGGACGGTCTCCCTGATCGACGTGATCTGGATCAGCCGGGCAAGCCGGCGGGTGGTCTGCGCTTTCGAAATCGAGAAAAGCACCTCCATTTACTCCGGGATGCTGCGTCTGGCCGATCTGGCGGCATCGCTGGGCGAGGAGAGCTGGGACTTTTTCCTGGTGATTCCCGACCGCCGCGAAAAAGAGGTGTTGCGGCAACTGGCCAGGCCTTCTTTGAAATCGCTGAAAAACCTCCGGCTGCGCTATCTGAGGTTTTCCGACCTGAGCAGGCACCGGCATGCGATCACCACTTTCGGCGACGACTTTACCATTTTGTTGAAGCTGGCCAGGGATGGAAGGATCCTGGAAACCGGCTTGACTTGATAGAGAGCAAAGAAGTTTATTCCTCAGGGAGGACGGCAGCTATGGGCAAGGTGCGCGACAGCGGTATGCCTGAAGAAAAAGACTGGGCATCCTTTTTCGACGTGGAGCACATTCTCGATGTCATCGGACTGGGGCCCAGCCTCGGCGACATAGTGGAGTTCGGCTGCGGCTATGGAACCTTTACTCTGCCAGCGGCTCGCAGAATCAACGGTCTGCTCTACGCCCTGGAAATCGAACCCGAGTTGGTAAGGCTGGTTGATGAACGGGGTCGCCGGGAGGGGCTTTCCAATCTGATCGTCGTGGAACGCGATTTCGCGGTCTGGGGGACTGGGCTGGAGGATGCCAGCGTCGATGCTGCCCTGCAGTTCAACATCCTGCACCACGAGCAACCGGTTTCCTTGATGGCCGAAGCCTGGCGGGTGCTCAAACCTGAAGGACAGCTGGCGGTCCTCCACTGGAAGCATGATTTAGCCACTTCGCAGGGCCCCGATTTGACCATCCGCCCGAGCCCCGAGCAGTGCATCGCGTGGGGCCAGGCGGCGGGGTTTGCTTTTTCCTCCGCCCGACGTTTTGATTTCGGGCGATGGCACTACGGTCTGCTATTCACGAAAGATTCCTGAAGCGGTTGGCAGCCGGCCTGTAGACACCGGCCCAAGTGTTGCTCCGGAAAAATATAACTTTACCCTCTAAACTTAACCAGGGAGCGGCAAAAAAACCAGTCTGCCCGGTGGCCCGCAGCCCTTGGCGTTCACTTTCCCCAGAGAGGTCATTTCGGGACCGGGCGGATGCTGAGGCTCTCCATGATCCGGTTCACCGCCGTCAGATCTTCCGCAGCCGATTGCGGACCGGTGTAATACAGGTAGATCCAGTGATTGCTGGCGAAAGTGATGATCCCGACGAAGCGGGTCGGCTCGCCATGGCTGCGGAATTCAGCGTCCACCCGGAAGGCCGCATCGGCCCCGGTGATGTCGGTTTTGCCGACCTTGGCCCTGACCGCCTCGATCCCCTCTTCGGTCTCCAGACCTTCGGCGGCGTAGCGGGCCGAGGCCTTCAGGGTGCCGGCGGTCGGAGCCTCCTCCCCGGCCTTGAGCGGGCTGAAGTCGACCTCCAGGTGCCCGCCGCTTTGCGGGTTGAAGATGAACAGCTCGTTGACCTGCAGCATCTGCCTGGCCGCCTCTTCCGGGGTGTCGAAGCCGGCCTTGCGGGCCGCGGCCAGCTGTGGTTCATGGAGGTGGGCGGCCCGCTCACGGACCAGGAAGGCGGGGGGGGTTTTGCTCACCTGCCAGGAAGACGGCAAAGTGGCGATGCTGACCTCGATCCCGGGTCGCACTTCGTAGCTGGCCGCCAGGGCCGAGGTCGACATGACCTGAAACAGGATCATCAGTAACCAGCCAAGCACTTGTTTTTTCATCGGTTCAGCTCCTTTTGCCCAATTTGGTCTTCTGCGGAACCTGCCTTGAATAGTCCGCCCGTCGTCGGTTGAAGGGAAGGCGGTTGATGGTTGCCCTATAATCCGCCCGAAGGGCCTTCAGGCGCGGTATAAATATACAGTATTCCGGAAAGGTTCCGTTCTTTTCGGCGATTTTTTCCGTGGTCCATTGCGCGCAGGCCAGCTCAGTGATCGTAAGTCCCCCGGTACCAACCGTGATTCTTGGCGGGGGTATGATGGCAGGTGAAACAGCGGCGCGGTTGACCGTCGGCCGGAGGCTTCCCGCCGGCGATCACGCTTCCGTGCCCGGCATCCTGTTCGTCATTTATCGCTGCCGGCTTGAACAACACATGCCAGTTGCCCTCGATCGGCTTGGAGTGGCATTGGGTACAACCCTCCGGCGGGGGAATGCGACCGTGGGAATGGAACAGCGCGGCGCATCCGGATAGTGCCAATAGGCCCACTAGAAAAATCGTCAATTTCATTTTTTCCAACACTCACTCCTGTCAGTTTGTGCCCTCAATCAGGGCAGACCAATGGATTCTCTGCGTTTCCCGTCCATCCATGCGGATCTTTCTGGTTATGGCCCAGAGGATGCCCGACGGGCCGCGCTCTGAAAAATAGGGTCGAGTCTAGCAGAATTGCCGAAAAAAAGCCGGACAAAAAAGCCTTTGTCGTCGTTGCTCAGGACGGGAGGCAAAAGGAAAGGAAGGCTTGTTTTTTTCATTCAGAAGGCCCTCCACCTGAGCAGACCTGAACGTCTCCCGCAAATCCGTCAGGGAAGGCTGACAGGGTACGGCTCGCTCTTTTTTCCGTCGGGGTTGACCACTTGCAGAATAAGCTCTTTGGTCTGATAGCTGGAGGGATAGCGCTCATAGACCAGAGTCCGGCAGTCCCGGTAGCGAAGGTTGTCCGACTGCGGAGACGAGATGTTGGGGGACAGGCTGGTCTGCTCATGGTAGGCATGAAGGGTCAGCCTGCGGGGAGAGCCCTCGGAGAAATCGCTTTCGGTGACCAGGAGCGAGGAATTGTAAAAGAAATTCCTTCCCCGGATGATCACCTCGTAATGGTTGACCGACTCCTCCCCCTGCTCGACGCTTGCGATGGCGGGGATATCGTTCACCCACAGGGAATAGGGGAGCGTAACGGCCCCGCCGGGGTTGCGCACCTGCACCCCGTAAACGCCGGCCGCAAGGTAAGGCATTTGCAACTCCAGACTGCTGCGGTCGATCCGGCGGGAAGGAACGGCGGAGCCGTTGACCAGCGCCTTGGCTTCCGGCGTGAAATTCTTTCCTTCGATCACGACCCGCCGCTCTGCCTCATCGGAGCAGGCGGCGACGTTTCTCGGGGTCAGGGAGGAAATTTCCGGTGCCGGCTCCACCACCTCGAACAGATACTCCTGCGTAGCGACCCGATCTCCATCTCGCACGGTCAGTGCATAGCGGCCCGCGGCCAGTGGCGGGATTTCGAAAATCAGCTCCTCTTGCCCGACCTTGACGGGCGCTACCAGCGCAGAGCCGATCACGACCTGTGCCCGTGCAGAGAAGGGGCCGCCGGCAATGGTTACCCGAGTGCCCGGTACGCCGCGACTGGGGACCAGCGAAGACAGGGTCAGGGCCCGGGCGTTTCCGGCTATGAAGATCAGGCACAGGATCAAAAGCGGGGTCGACTTTCTCATCGCAGCTCTTCCTTTCAGGACTTGAATTTTCTCAATCGTCGCCCCGTCCAGCTCCCGGAAGCTGGGGTCTCCTTCCGCATTCTGCATGTCGAAGGGGGGCTGGGAGCCGTGGAGCAGCCCCGGTGGTGGTGACCAGCGCCACCTCGCACTCATCTGAGGGGCTTTCGGATCGGAATCCATGGAATCTCGCCCTCGGTTTCCCAGGGTCGGTAGGCCTCGATAAAGGGTCTGGGTAGCCTAAGAGGCTGTCCGATTAATAGGGCCGAAGCGAAAATCCAGAAGTTTGAGAACGGATTTTGGGTCGTTTGAGAGCTCTTAGCCGTAGATATGGGCCGAAAAGAAGCCGAAATATGGGTCAAACAGCTGGGTTTGCAGCCGGTCTCTAGTTGTCGGACAGCCTTCTAGGGAAGCGGGTGACGAGTTTTGCGATGAGGCAGTTCTTCAGACGCAAAAGGGAGACCATGGGCGATTTTTACCGGGCATTTGCCATGGATGGTTCCTTCGGCCTGCAGACCGGACCTTTATCCATTGGTTTCTCTAGTTAGAGTTGCACTTACGACTCCCCAGATACCTTAGAAATCTTGGTACCCCTAAGTCTGTTTCGGATTTTGACAACCTCTGTTACGTCAGAGACAAAGATCAGACCGTCACCCGAAGTTCCGGTATAAGCACAATTCAAAATAGCGTTTATAAATTGATCCAAATCATTGTCGTCGCAAACCAGTTCAATCTTGGTTATTTCATAATATTTTCTTGTAATCTCTGCCTCTCTAAGTGTGAAGCGACGAGGATCGAATCCGTAGCCTACTGGATGAACGGTTATTACCGTAATTCCCGGAGCTCCTTTTTCTTGTAAGGTCTCTATTGTATGTTCTAGAACGCTGGTTCTTATATAGGCTTTGATCTCTTTCATCTTTTTGCCCCCTGTGTTTTGTAGATGGACGAGATGATGGGAAGTTCCTTCCAAGGATATCGTCTGCTGTACGTGATGTACGTGAGACGCCCCCTTCCACTATGCAAACAGCCAATTACGACCTATCATTCGGCATACGACAATCTCACCCCCGTTCAAAGCCAGAATCTGCTTAGTACAGCCGGGCGGAAGTCTCGCGTCGGATCGAGGGTGCCGATGCGCCCGACCCGCAAGGCGCGAGAAGGGCGAATATTGGGCCATATTCAACCGCCGAGCAACTCAGCGGGGCGGGATGCAGCGGCACCCGAATCCAGCAACGGACTTCTGCTCGTCTGTACTAAGTTATCCGGAGTACACCCGTATTTTATCATTCAAATTAGTACAGCGCCGAGTTTCGAATCGCAGATTTCCTTTTTGCATTTAAATTATTAAGCAATAACCGGGCCACGCGGAAAGAACCAGCCGGCTGCCGCTTTTTTCCGGATGTTCGGGAAATAAACCTGAAGGATATTCTACACCTCTCCTTGGCGAGATTCTTCTACTCCCGGCTCCCGGATCCCCTGCCACCTCGTCGTTCCCATCCCCATGCCACGCTATCGGGCAGGCGCTACCTTGACAGCTTTCCTGAACCTGATATTGGTAGTTACGTGTGTTTAATTATTCGTCTGGGCGCATTGGATTTTCGTCCGATTGTCACCAGGGGGTGCGGTAGCGATCCGCTGCTCGCGTCGCACGGATGGTCGGCAGGTAGTGAAAAGCCCTCCTTCGAAGGCAGGACCATGACCCTCAAAGACCTGAAGAGCAGGCTGGCTTCTTCCCCCATCCGGGCGACCGTGGCAATTGTAGCAGTCCTTCTGGCCGCGGCAGGGATTGCGGTCTATTTCCTGGGCTACCTGACGCCCGCGCCGCCCAGGACGGTGGAGGAGGGTGACCGGAAGATCCTTTACTGGCGCTCGCCCATGGACCCCACGGAGATCTACAAGGAGCCGGGGAAAGACAAGATGGGGATGGACCTTGTGCCGGTCTACGAAGAGGAGGAAGCCGCCGGTCCGCCGGGGACGGTACGGATCGACCCGGCGACCGTTCAAAACATCGGCGTGAAGACGGCGGTCATAGAGCGTAAGTCTCTCAGCCGTGATATCCGAACGATCGGGTGGGTGGCTTACGACGAGAAAAAGGTGCGCCGGATTTCCCCGAAAATCGGCGGCTGGGTCGAGCAGCAGTACGTCAACTTTCCCGGGCAGGTCGTGGAGAAGGGGGAGCGGCTTCTCGAGATCTACAGCCCGGAGCTGGTGGCAACGCAAGAGGAATACCTGGTCGCCGTACAGTATTACGACCGGCTGAAGGATAGCACCGTGTGGAACGTGGCTGCCGGCGCCGAAAGCCTGTTGCGCTCGAGCGAGGCCCGGCTGCGCTACTGGGACATCACCGAGGCCCAGATCAAGGCGCTGCGCGAGCGCGGCGAGATCACCCGGACCATGGTCCTGCACGCCCCGTTCAAAGGAATCGTTACCGAGCGCAACATTCCCGAAGGGGGATATGTGCAGCCCGGGCAGAATCTCTACAACATTGCCGACATCTCCAGCGTGTGGGTGTACGCCGACATTTACGAATACGAAGCGCCTTGGCTCGAGCTCGGCCAGGAAGCGGAGATGACCCTCGCCTACGAGCCGGGAAAAACCTACCGTGGAAAAGTCACCTATATCTATCCTTACCTGAAGAACATGACCCGGACCCTCCAGGTCCGCATGGAGTTTACGAACAGCAAAGACTTCAGCTTGAAGCCCGACATGTGGGCGAACCTCACGCTGCGCTCAGCGGTTGCCCGCGAGGGCCTGGCCGTTCCCATTCAGGCCGTCATCCGTACCGGAAAGCGCGACATCGCCCTGATTGCCCTTGGGGAAGGACGCTTCGCACCCCGCGAACTGCTCCTGGGTCCGCAAGCCGGCGATGAATTCGAGGTTCTCGACGGCCTTCGGGAAGGGGAACGGGTGGTGACATCGGCCCTGTTCCTGATCAACTCCGAGAGCAACCTCCAGGCGGCCGTCGGCAAGATGCTCGCGCCGAAGGCGGAGGAAGGAGAGGCCGAAGCTCCTTCGCAGCCCTCCGCCATGCCCGCCATGAAGATGCCGAAGACCGCTCCCGAAAACCCTTCGCCAGGCATGCCCCGCCATCCGGGAAAGGAGTAGGGCCGTGTTGCGGAGGATCATCGAAGCCTCGGTTCGCAATCAGTTCCTGGTCATCCTCCTCACTGCCGCCGCCGTCGGCGCCGGGGTGTTTGCATTCAGAAACATCCCGGTCGACGCACTCCCCGACGTCAGCGACGTCCAGGTCATCATCTTCACCGAATGGCCGGGACAACCGCCGCAGATCGTCGAGGACCAGGTCACCTATCCCATCACCACCACCATGCTGGCCGTGGCCAATGCCAAGGTGGTGCGCGGCTACTCCTTTTTCGGACTGTCGTTCGTCTACGTGATCTTCAAGGACGGGACCGACATCTACTGGGCACGCAGCCGGGTGCTCGAATATCTCAGTTTCGTGCAGAACCAGTTGCCCCCGGGGGTCACGCCGGTGCTCGGCCCCGACGCAACCCCGGTCGGCTGGGTTTTCGAGTACGCCCTGGTCGACCGCAGCGGTCGGCACGACCTTTCCGATCTCCGCAGTCTTCAGGACTGGTACGTGCGCTACCAGCTGCAGACCGTCCCCGGCGTCGCCAATGTCGCCACCGTGGGGGGCTTCGTCAGGCAGTACCAGGTGAACGTCGATCCCAATAGACTGCTGGCGTATGGCCTGCCGATCAGCACGGTCATCAGGGCGGTCCGCAGGAGCAACAACGACGTCGGCGGCCGGGTCGTGGAATATGCCGAAACCGAATACATGGTGGAGGGGATCGGCTATATCGAAAAGGTCGAGGATCTCGAGCAGGTACCGGTCGGCGTCGACATGAACGGAACCCCGATCCTCGTTCGCGATATCGGCGACGTTCGCCTCGGCCCCGATATCCGGCGGGGAGCGCTGAACCTCGACGGTCAGGGCGAAGCTGTCTCCGGCATCATCGAAATGCGTTACTGGAACAATGCGCTGGACGTCATCAACCGCGTCAAGCAGAAGATCGAGGAACTCAAGCCCGGCCTGCCCGCCGGGGTGGAGATCAAGACGGTCTACGACCGCTCCGGGCTGATCGAGCGATCAGTCTCCAACCT
>NPIE01008593.1_pt1 | contig 15528 bp, 12 predicted proteins | sample 8637661 | NCBI WGS metagenome assembly NPIE01 (sample SAMN07420842, study PRJNA396082) | bioreactor metagenome | isolation source: sample BA12 brine-fed electro-methanogenic bioreactor BA | place: Japan: Kochi | collected 2016-12-09 | reverse complement strand
GCTATCTGTCAACCATTATGTCTAATTAGCGATTGACCAGCAGTCCCTGGTTTATCCGAAAATCATTTCCCCGGGCTGGCCGGTTTTGCCGGAGGCTGCATCGTGATGGTGAGCGGGGGACAGGTTAAAACCTGTCCCGCCGTTGGCCGGAAATTGAGCCGATCAGGCCGCAGCGCAGCAGCCGGAGGGAGAAGCAACCAGCCCATCCGACCACAATACCGATTTTCATGCTTCGTTGTGGCCAACAGTTGTGGGAGGTATATAAAAATCGTTCCATCGGACCGGTTGGCTTTCCCGTTGCCTCATGGAGGTCCGGCAGGACGGAGAATCAGGCCGCAGTGTAGCAGCCAAAGGCAGAGCCGGCCAGCCTAGCCGACTACGATGATGATTTTTCATTGTTCGTTGCCACTGCCAATCAGGAGAGTTATATATAGCAGGGCTCAGCAGCCGGCTCCAGCGCACCAGCTCGGTGCAATTGACAACCCGTTACCACAAGGAGTATTTCGTGAACGCATATCGCATCAGAAAAATCAACGCCATCGCCCGCAAAGGGCTCGCTCAGCTCGGGCAACAATTCGTCGTCAGTGATGACGAAACCGATCCGCACGGGATCCTGGTTCGCAGCTCCCCGGTCGATACCGACGATTTCCCCTCGCTGCTGGCGGTGGCCCGGGCCGGTGCCGGTGTCAACAATATCTCGGTGGCCAAGGCGACCGAGCGCGGCGTCTGTGTCTTCAATACCCCGGGCGCCAATGCCAACGCCGTGGTCGATCTGGTCTTTCCGATGATCGGCGTTTGGCAGCGCAATATCTACAAGGGGATTTCCTTTTGTCAATCGCTGGCCGACATCGAGGCGGATAAGGTTGCCAAAGAGGTGGAACGCCGCAAAGCCGCCTTTCGCGGTGTGGAAATCGCCGGTCGGACCCTGGCCGTGATCGGTCTCGGTCAGATCGGCGTCAGGCTGGCCAACGGCGGGATCCATCGGTACATGAAGGTCAAGGGGTTCGACCCGAAACCGGTATTGGCCAATATCCATAAGCTACTGCCCGACGTGCAGATCACCCAGACCCTGTCCGATGCCATCGGCGATGCCGATATCGTCAGTGTGCATGTGCCGCTGATCGACAAGACCCGGGGCATGGTCAATCGAGAGTTCATCGCCCGGATGAAACCTGGCGCGTTACTGATCAACTACGCCCGCGGCCCGATCGTTGACGAAGATGCCGTCCTGGAGGCCTTGGCAAGCGGGCAGCTGCTCGGCTATATCGCCGATTTTCCCAGTGTCAAGTTGATTGGCCACGAGCAGGTACTGTTGACGCCGCATCTTGGTGCATCGACGACCGAATCGGAGGAGAACTGTGCCCGGATGGCGGTTCGGGAACTTGCCAACTACCTGCTGTATGGCAATATCACCAACAGTGTCAATTTCCCGAACATCGAGACGATTCCGGCCGATCAGGTTCGGACCAGGTTGATCGTCATCAACCGTGACGTACCGGGGATGATCGCTTTTATCACTAACATTCTCGGCAGTCACCAGATCAATATCAGTTCATTCAAGAACGAATCAAACGGCAGCATCGGTTACAATATCATCGATATGGAACAAGATGTCGCCGGGGAAATTTTCACCGAGATTCAAGGCGATGAAAATGTTATCAGGACCCGAACCATTTCTTTCGCCCGCTGATTTTCGGGCGAAGCCATCCGCTGCGAGTCGTTTGGCGTTGCCTGATGGCTGAATCGATTCCGGTCCTGCTCGGTCGCTGTGCGGCCTACGAGAAGCGCGGGTTGCACGAGTTTTTCGATCGGTGCGCCCCCTTGTGCCGGCTGCCGGCGACGCTGGCCGGCACAACGGTGTTGCTCAAGCCGAATCTGGTCAGCGCTCTGGCACCACCGCTGGCCTGCACTGATAGAAGGTTCCTGCGGGCGGTGGCCGAGTGGTTTGTCGATCGCGGCGCTCGGCTTGTCGTCGGCGATTCGCCGTCCTTCGGCAGTGCCGCCCAAGTCATGCAACGGCAGGGAATCAGCAGTATGCTCGGGGATCTGGACATCAGAGTCGTCGAGTTCAGCACCCCGCGGCCGGTACGGCTGGCCCACGGTGTCGCCATCGCTGTCGCCGAAGAAGCGCTGGCCTGCGATCTGCTCGTCAATCTGCCGAAAATCAAAGCGCACACGCAGATGTACGTGACCCTGGCGGTCAAGAATATCTTCGGTATCGTCTGCGGCATGAGAAAAGCTCTGGCCCATATGAAAAACGGTCCGAGCCACCAGCGTTTTGCTGATTTGATACTGGATCTGCTGGCCCTGCTGCCTGAGCATGTGACGCTGGTTGACGGTATCGAGGTCATGCATCGAAGAGGTCCGGCGCGCGGCGACCGACTTCATCTCGGATGCTTGGCAGCCGGGCGCAATCCGATAGCCGTCGATTACGGCCTGATTGATGCTCTCGAGCTGACGGCCGAGCGTTGCCCGATTTGCGTAGCCGCCGGTAAGCGCGGTTTGACCGGGTCAGACCCGGCTACACTGGCCTTCCCGTTTGAGGTACCAACAACATTTCACGGTTCGGGCTTTGTCGCGCCGATCCATCTCGCTCCGGTTCCGTTCAATCCGCTGCGATTTCTGGTTAATGCGCTGCGCCGGGTGATCGGTGGAATGTCCCGCTGAGAGCGGCTGTTGCGGGTGCTCTTGGTGCCGGGCAGTTGATCGGGACGACAAAACAACGGATGTATCGGCCGTGTCGCAGCGGAAATTCGCCGTGATACGGAAGTAGTCCCCAACCATAACAGCTCATCTGAGCGGAGAGGATAGCACTATGTTCAATCTGACCGGGCGTGTTGCCCTGGTGACCGGGGGATCGCGCGGCATCGGCCGGGCGATAGCCATTCGTCTGGCCGAACACGGCGTCGACATCATCGTCAATTATGTCCGCCACCGGCAGGACGCCCAAGACACGGCGACGGCGGTGGAGGCCCTCGGCCGCCGCTGTCTGATCGTCAAGGCCAACGTTGCTAAACAGAATGATGTCGACGCGATGTTTGAGATTATTACCACGGAGTTCGGCGCTCTGGATATCCTGGTCAGCAATGCCGCTTCCGGTGTCCTCAAGCCCGCTCTGGAGTTGACCGAGCGTCATTGGAACTGGGCCATGGATATCAATGCCCGGGCCTTGCTCGGCCTGATTCAGAAAGGCCTGCCGTTGATGCGATCCGGAGCCAGGGTAATCGCTGTTTCCAGCCTCGGATCCACCCGGGCGATAGAGAACTACACTACCGTCGGGGCTTCCAAGGCGGCCCTGGAGTCATTGGTTCGTCATCTTGCCGTGGAACTCGGTCCGCAGGGTATCAGGATCAACACGGTCAGTGCCGGAGCGGTCGATACCGATGCGCTGAAGAAATTTCCGAACCGCGACGAAATCCTCGACAACGCCTTGCACCGCACGCCGCTCGGTCGCTTGACCACCCCCGAAGATGTAGCCGACGTGGCGCTGTTTCTCTGCAGCAATCTCGCCGATATGGTCCAGGGGCAGGTTATCACGGTGGACGGCGGCTATGCGATCAGGGGCTGACGGCCTCTGTCGGCGGTTCTTTGAACAGCAGGTGGTCGGGTCTTATTTCGGCTGGAGGGCGCTGATGCCTCGACGACTGACGATCAGTCCAATCACCAGTGAAACCAGGATTGCAGCGACAACCCAGCCGCCGGTCAGCAGGGTGTCGAAGAGCGGTAGCCCACGGTGGAAGATCCAGCGTCTGACGAGCCGGTAGACGGGAGAAAAACCGGTCAGCAGGATGACCAGCAGGTAGGCGGCGGCGCAGAAAAAGTAGAGAACGGCGCCGATGCCTAGCGAGGCGGTGCGGTTTTCGGCATGATAATCGGCATACATCGCGCCGAAACCGAGGGCCATGGCCACCACCGTCCAGCATATCAGCAGCGAGGCAAACATGGAGATCCACCACATCGGCCCGCTGATCTGCAGCAGGTGGTTGGAGACGACGATCAGCACGATGGTCAACAGGCTGAACGGAATGACGTAAAAAAGATATTTATACCAGAAGAATCGGGCGATCGACAGCGGTGAGCTGAGGATCAGATAGAATGCTCCCCCTTCGGCACCGATCGAGGGGTAGACGAAGCGAGCGGCGAGTGCCGCGGCCAGAAACCCGGTCAGGCCGATGTTGCCAAACGAGATCAGGTTGGCCACATAGGTGCTGCCAAAGGTTGATTCCAGCGGCAAGACCTTGAAGTTGTAGAGATAGACCACCACCAGCGCACCGATCATGAAGAATTGAGACCACTCCCGCGAGTCCCGTAGAAAGGAAATGAGCTCCTTGCGAAAAATCCAGGACCGGGTGCTGCGTTGCCGCGGCGGCCGAAACCGGCGATAGCCGCCGAACGATTCCTGAGATTTGGAGTAACCACCGATAAAGAGCCGCTCCATCAGCCATTCACCGAGAAAAACGAGGACCGGCGGGGTGCACAGCAGCAGCCCGAGGAGCAGCCAGTCGATCTGACGGTCGAGCAGATAGACGGTCAGCAGGTTGGCCGTCCAGCCGGCCGGCAGCCAGGGGCCGGCCGGGTTGGAAACCGCTGCCAGGTACTCGACGAACTGGCTGTATTTCTCCGGGTTGACCAGATCTTCCGGCCGCATCAGCCGGAATACCAGGTAGAGCAGGATGCCGAAACACAGCGTCAGATAAAAGATGATATCCTTGGTCCGCCGGGCCGGGAACAGGAAGACCAACAGGATTACCAGCAGCATGGCGCTGCCGCTGGCGATCAGAGCCGTTGTTGGAATGGTCACCAATAGCAGGGGCCAATAGAGCGGTCCGGCCTGAAACACGGTGCCGAAGGCGGCAAAAACCGGCAGCGTGAAAATCAGTATCATCCAGGAAGTGTTAAAAAATGTGGTCAGCAGTCGCATCCGGAAAAGCTCGGTCCAGCCGATCGGTGCGGCGACCATGATCTCGTTGTCCTTGGACAGGTAGAGCGTTGAAACACCGGCGATCATTGAGGAAAAGACGAGCATGATGAAGATGGTGATCCAGGCCATCTGATAGATTTTCATGCTGAGGATGATGCCCAATTCGCTCTGTGCATGAAAGTAGGAGACCGCCCGCCAGGTGATCACGTAGAGAACGATGCAGATAGCCAGGCCGAGCAGTGTCAGCGGGATCGTTTTCAGCGTGACGGCGCCGCGGCCGAGCAGTCGGTTTCGGGCGCTGCAGAGAAAAGGGAGAAACAGCCGGGTCTGCACGAGATTCCCCCTCAATTGCCGGCGCTGTCTTCGCGCAGCGCGGCGATTATGTGTTGCAGCTCGAAGGCGCCGGTCAGCTGCAGAAACAATTCCTCGAGATTTTTTCCGGCCAGCGACGGGTCTTGCCGCAACGAATCGATGTCGCCGCTGGCGATGATCGAGCCGTTGACGATGATGCTGACCCGATCGCAGAGTTCTTCGGCGATTTCCATTGAATGGGTCGATAGAAAGATGGTGGTACCGTGCCGGGCTTTTTTCCGGAAGAGTTCCTTGACGATTCTGGCGCTTTTCGGGTCGAGTCCGACCATCGGCTCGTCAACGACCAGTAGCGGCAGGTCGAGCATCAGCATCGAGGTCATGATCAGTTTCTGGCGCATCCCGTGCGAATAGCTCTCGATCAGGTTGTTGCGCCACTGGTGCAAATCGAAAAGCTGCAAATACTCTTCGGCCCGAGCCTCTTGCCGGCCCGGTTCCGCGGCTTCCGGGTAGAGGCTGGCAATAAAGTTCAGATATTCGGCGCCGGTCAGTTTTTCGTAGAGATAAGGGCGGTCCGGAATATAGCCGGTCAATTGCCGGCAGATCCAGGATTCGGCGGTCAACGAGTGGCCGCGGATCGATGCGGAGCCGCTGGTGGGCAGCAGCAGGCCGGCGATGATCTTGATGGTCGTGGTCTTGCCGGCGCCGTTGGGACCAAGAAAACCGAAAATCTCTCCGGCGCTCACCTGCAGGTTGATTCCGTTAACTGCGGTCAGGCGATCGAATTGTTTGCTCAATTGGTTCAGGACCAGGACGTCCTTGGACATAAAAGACCTCAGTGCGGTGCTGTTGGAGTTAGTCGCTCAACGGTTCGATCGCCAGGTTGTTGAGCAACGAGCCGATCCGGATCTGCTCCTGCAATTCTCCCTCGACGAACTTGAGGTGGGTCAGATCGGCCGGTAATTGGTTGGTGGTGGTATCCAGGCTGATCCATGTCCCGCCGATACATACCTCATTCCAGGCGTGGTAATAAAAGGCATCCTTTTGCCAGACCACGCCGACGGCGATTTTCGTTGGAATTCCTGCGGCCCGGGCCAGCGCGGCGAACAAAGAGGCGTGTTCGTTGCAGTCGCCGATTCGTGCTTTCAGTGTGCTCAGCGCATCGGGAATGCCGATGACCGGCCGCTTTTCCAGATTGTCAAAAACCCAGTCAGCCAGCGCAGCGGCTTGTGCCAAGGGCGATGACGCGCCGGCGGTAATTTCCCGGCTCAGGGCGATGATTTCTTCGGCATCAGACTGAATGTATGGTGAGGCCTGCAATTCCCGATCGGCATCATCGCAAGGGTCGGAGGGGCTTGAACCGCTGTTTGGCAGCCGCTCACGGCGAACAGTCAGGATCGGGTCGACAAAGTCCTGCCGTCCGGACGAGAGGTCGAATTCGCCTTCTTCGGGAAGCTTCAGGCGATAGCGTATTTCTTCGCGACCGCTCAGGTCGGGCATGGTTCCGGTAATCTGAATGGACACGCCGGCCAGCAGGTCCTGACCCCTGCCATCGACCATTTTTGCCTTGAATTCCGGTTCCCTGATAAAGACGAAACCGGCCGGCGACTCCTCTTTGACGACACTCCCGTCGTCGTCGAGCCAGACATTGACCCGAACGCCGGCAAACAATTCGGTGAAGCGATGCAACAGGTACACGCGCTGGTTGATCAGGGTCTTTTCCCGGCCGCGGTATTCGACCAGGGAGGTCTTCGCGGTCAGCGACAGCGGATCGAACCAGGGGATGCGGATTTTCTCGCCGACCGTCATATCCTGGCTGAGCAGGTAGGCGCGCCGGGAAGTCGGCAGCAGCGGCGGGTCGGGCAGGGTGATTCGATCTTTGATAATCGAATTGCCGGTGTCGAGGGTAAACGACACGGTCGCACCGGAAACCTCTCCCGTGGCCTCCATGCGATAAAACGGCGATGAAAAATTGAAGTGAAAATCCAGCAGGCGGCTGCTCTGGTCGACGGTTGCCCGGAGATCGAGATCGATCGGATGGGATTGTCCGGAAATGGTAAGATCCATGACCGCCCGTTGACTGACGGCGACGGTGTCATCGTCGGCCGGGATGCTATGATGCTGAACATAGCCGATTTTCCTGTCTTTGAAATAGATACCCTGGTATGCGGTGTGCCTGGCCTGTTCCAGAACGGCGGTTTCGCGACTGCTGATGGTCCTGACAAAGGAATCGCGTTGAAGAAGCATGGCAAAGAGCAGCAGCCAGATGACGCAGATTGCGGCTTTGACCAACGGTATTGCCCTGATGGTGGAACGAGGTTTCATTATTGAGCGGCGGCTTGCAACATGCTCCAGGAGACGACCCGGTTCCTGCCGGTTTGCTTGGCGTGGTAGAGGGCTTTGTCGGCCCGGTCGGTGATCGCTTCAAGCGTGTCGTTTTCCCGGTATTCAGCCAGGCCGATGGAGACGGTAAACATGCACGGCAGGGCAGGGCTGATCCCGTTTTCGATCTGCTTTCGGATCCGCTCGGCAAAGCGCACGGCGCTCCGTTCGTCGGTTGCCCGGAGCAGGATGAGAAATTCCTCGCCACCCCAGCGAACCGGGGTGTCGTAGGGGCGGCACTGGTTTTTCAGATAGTTTCCCAATTCTTTCAGTACGACATCTCCCTGGTGATGGCCGAGGTTGTCGTTAATCTTCTTGAAATGGTCGATATCGAGGAAAAGGATAGACAATGTCTCGTTCCTGCGCAAATTCCTGGCACATTCATCGTGGAATATATGAGCGAAAAAGCGGCGGTTTTTCAATCCCGTCAATTGGTCGTGGATAGCCAAGTCCCGGAGTTGCCGCAGGCGAAGCCGAAGTTCGTTTTCCTTCTCCTGACGGATCGTGCCAAGAATGCCGAAAACAGCGCCAAATAGCAATGGGTGAAAGAGGAAGAACCATTGGAGCGGCGAACCGAAAATCGCCAGCGGCGCGGCGATGCTGTCCACCGAGCGCAAAAAGCGTAGTTCATACAAAATGGTGACCAGCGGGATCGGAATTCCCCAGAAAAGGCCTAACCAAATGTAGCTGTTGTGCCGCAGATCATAGCTGAACGGTTTACGGGCGGCGGCGGCGAACTCCGCGATGGTTGCGGGGGGTGAAAAGGCCATAGCAGGCACAATCCTCCAAGCGAAGATCAACTCAGCTGCCGCTTCGGCGTCCATCGTCGGAACGTGGACTGCAGCTACCGGTCAATTGTTGTTCCAATTGGCTGACCCGAAGGCGGCTTTCCTGCAGCATAGCCTCGGTTTCCTGCAACCGTTGCACCAATTGTCTGGTCAGTGGTTTGAGAATGGGCAGTTTGTTGTTGCCCAGCGCATTGTGGAAAATACACTCGTCGACCATGATCAGCCGGGTTTCTTCGATGGCGGTGGCCGTGGCGCAGCGTGGTTCGTTGGTCAACACCCCCATTTCTCCAAAGATTTCCCCGCTGCCGAAACGGCTGATTGATTGACGGCTGCCGTCGATTGTTTTATAAATCTCCACCAATCCACTGAGGATAAGACAGAGATGATGGCCCGCATCACCCTGCCGGAAGATGACCTCTCCCGGCCGACAGATGCGGGTGATGATTTTTCCTGCTTCGCTCATCGACGCATCTCCGCAAAAAAATAATTGGTTCCTGAGCCTTTTGCAAAACTTGGATTNNAAATCAAGGCATGCGAAAAATTTTACCACAGGCATATAATTGATATTCCGAGGATAAAATTTTGAGTATAACGCAGAGTTTGTGCGAAAAGATTGTTTTGCAAATGGCTCTCCTGATTAGCCCGGCAGTCAAGCAACCGCAACTGCTCTGTATCGCCGAAGCACTCGTAAGTGGTATCCGGCCGAAGGCTACGGACTTTGGGGAGCTTGAAGAAATCAAGGTTCCCTTCAGCAAAGATGTATCGCCAATCTTATCACGATAGGGAACAATTTGTAAGGTGGTCGAAAGATTTGTCTGCAGAAAGTGAAGATCGCAACAGAGGCGTTGCACCAGAGAAATGAGTTCGTTCATACCGGATCAGCCGGACGATAACGAAGCAGCCGGCGAGATGTTTGCCACTGTCAAACCGCTTGTCCTGGCGTCGGCTTCGCCACGGAGAAAACGTATGCTGACGGAGCTCGGACTGCATTTCCGGATCTGTCCGGCATCCCTTGACGAACGCCCGAAGGAGGGCGAGGATCCTGGCGATTATGTTTGCAGAATCGCGGAAGAAAAGGCCCGGACGGTCGGTGTGAATTTTGCTTCGGAGTGGATCCTGGCTGCCGATACGACAGTGGTTCTCGACTCTGAAGCACTCGGTAAACCGCGTGACAGCGAGGAGGCCGTGACGATGCTGTGCCGGCTGGCCGGCCGGGAGCATTTCGTTCTGACCGGATTTGCTCTGTACTGCCGTCGCGAATCGTTTTGTTATGTCGATCGTGTCGCAACGAGGGTCAGATTCGCTCCCTTTGGCAGACAGTTGGCCCGAGCGTACGTTCGAACCGGAGAGTCGCTCGACAAGGCCGGTGGCTACGGCATCCAGGGGAAAGGCGGGATGCTGGTGGCGGCAATCGACGGTTCCTACTCCAATGTGGTCGGCCTGCCGTTGGCGGAAATCAGCGCTCTGTTGACCGAACTTGGCATTATCGAGATACGTCCGTCTCGCTGCAAACCGGCGCACAGTGGCTGAAAAAAAGTTGTAGGTTTGCTATGTATCATACCGGGATGTAAAAGAAAATATTCGTTTTCGGCGATGTCTGTCAACGGTGTCCGGCAGGATTCGAGATATGTCATTAACCAGTTGTTTTCCTTGACTTTTGAAATGTCGGCGTGGTAGTGAATAGTATGGTGAAGTGGTGGCGGCGGATCGGTTGTGACAAACCGGCCGACGAGATGTTCGATCGCTTGTCGATCTGTCAATCGTTCCGGGATCTCCGACAGATCGCCGTACAGGCGGCAACAACAATCCTCAGAGTATGGGGTCAGCGCCGGTAATGAACATCGAACGAATACAGCATGAAGCACTGGCGACCCTCAAGGCGTTCAATGCGGCTGTCACCACCTCCCGTCTCTACCCGGCTGCTTCCCCGCAGGTCGGCAATGCGGTAGAAAAGGCGTATCAGGCCATCAAAACGTTTTCCCGGACGGCCGGTCAGTTCAGCTATGGAAAATCACCGGACGGTCCATTGGTCTGTGGGTTCCAGGTGGCCGAACAGGTGGCGGAAGAGCTTAAGAACATGGTTGTCTACCGTCATCTGGCCCTGCTCAACCTCGAGCATGTCGTCTTGCGTCCGACGTTTGACCGCAAGGTGTTCAGTGCCATCCTGACGGTCTTTACCGCGAGAAAAGAGAAAATCGCCCGGGAGGGAGGCGGTCGTTCTTTCGTCAACGAGTTGGGCCTCGCCCATTATTTCCCTGAGGAGGCCCCCGAACTCGAGGACGATTCGGCTCAGACCGAGGCAGACGCGGAGGTGCCGATCGAGACGGCGGCTGTGCCGCAGGATCTGCTCAACGACCTGTTTGCCAGGCGCGACCCGTCCACGCGACTGGCTGGCTTGTCCTCCTATCTGCAGGACACTTCGCGGGCGATTGATCTGGTTGTTGCCGGCATTGCCCGGGCGTTGCAGGAATTGAGTGCGGTCGAAGCCGCTCCGCTGCCGACCAGGTCGGCAGCAATTTCCCGTTTCGTGCGCCGTGTCGGTGGCCATCTATCACCGCAACAGCATCAACAGGTTGCCGCCGGCGCTGCAGCCATAATGGTGCGCGCCGGTTCGGCCCTCTTCCTGACGAGGCTCTACTGCCAAGATTATCCCGATGATTTCGGCCGGTATCTCTTCAATGCACTGGTTGAGCTGGCTCCCAACGAGCTGTTTGACACGGCGATGACCAGACTCCGCGAGCTAAGGGAGCAATCCGGTGGGCGGCGTGGCGAGGTCAGCGTCGATGATGCGATCGTTTCGGCTACTGTTGAGCTGCTTGCCGGCACACCGAAAGGCAAACTCTATCTCGGTAAGGAAAAAGCACGTTCGCTGCTGGAAAGCAGCGAACAGGAGCGTCGCGACAAACGAATCGAAACGGGCATCGGCGCGCTGCTCAGCGGCAATCTAGCCGGTTTGCGCAGCGAAGAACTGCTGCTCAATCTGCCGGGGGAAATCGAACAATATTACCGACGCGGTGATGGTGCCACCGCCGACCGTCTGGTCGAGATCATGGCGGCGGAAATGCTCGGCGGCGACGATCATCTGCGGCGGCGCCTCATTCGCAGTCTGGTGATGATCGGCAGTGTCCTGTTTGCCCAGAAACGCTGGACGTCGCTGGAAAAGATGAGTGGCGCGTTGATTTCTTGGGTCCGCGAATCGGAAGAAGGTGACTCGGCATACGAAAAAGCGGCGTTTCTGCTGCAGGTGATCGTCGGTGCGTCTTGCCAGCGAGGACATTTCGACCGTGCCGATCAGGTCCTGGCGCTCTTTCACAAGATCCGTACCGGTCAGTTGGCGAAACCGCCGCCCATCCCGGCACTGATCGGTCGTATTCAGGACCGCTCCTACAATCGACCGCTCTTTCAGGAGCTGCTGCAACAATTTCTCGAAAGTGGGGCGAAGAGCAAGGCGGGAGAGCGACTGACCATGATGGGCCGGCCCGCCGGCGTCTTTCTCGTCGATCAGCTGTTACAGGAGGAGGAGCCTCAGGATCGACTGCGGATCATCGACCTGTTGACCTCGATGGGCTCGGTTGTCCTGTCGGTGATTCTCGAGAAACTGCCGGAGCCGATGCCCTGGTACGGAAAGCGAAACCTGATCAAGCTGACGGCGGAGCTGGCCGGGCCGAAGCAGGTTGCCGACATCATGCCGTTTCTTCGCCATGAAGATTTGCGCGTGCAGCGCGAAGCCTTTGCCTGCATCTACACCATCAGTGGTGAGCGGCGGAAGCAGGCGCTGCTCGACTGCCTCAGCGCGGCAAGTGAGACGATGTTGCTGCAGATCGTCAAAGCCCTGCACCGGTTTACCGATGAAGAGACGAGCGGGCCGCTGATGGTCATGCTGGCCGACCAGGAACACTATTCCGAGGCGGTTCGCGAACCGCTGCTCCACGAAATCATCAAGGCCCTGTCGCGGATACCGACCACGACCGTTCAGACGGCCCTGCGCGAATTCCTGGATAACCGCGGCAAAAAAGTCAATCGGAAACTGGGGAGTCAGGTCTGGGTTGACGCGGAGAACGCCTTAAAAGCGGTCTCTGCAGAGATGAAACGGGCGAGTCAGCCGTCATCGATCGCGCCTCCCTCTCCAGCCGCTGACGCCGGTTCTGGAGCGGCAGGAGAAGGAAAAGGAGACACGGAGCTGGCCAAGACACTGGCGCAGGTGCCGGGAGTAAGCCAGGTCAAGGAGTTGGTCGGCCAGGGGAAAAAGGAGCTGGCCCGCGAGGTTTTGCTCGAACTCATCGCCAAGGCGGTGGCCAAGCATCGCTTTGGCGAGGCGGAAGCGTTGCGGGAATGGCTGATCGAGATCGACCCGATGGCCCTTTCCGAAATCATTCGGGCGGCGGAGTTGATCGAGGAAGAAAAGATTTCCGCGATTGATCGGGATCAGGTCGAGGCCTGGTCCGATCTCTACGATGCCCTTACTACCGAGGAGTTTGCCAACTTTTACCATGCTCTCAAGCGCGTTACCTACGAGAACGAACAGTTTATCGTCCGGCAGGGGGATATGCAGTCCGGCCTCTATCTGATCAATAGTGGCAAGGTCAGGATTTCCTATCGAGATGCGTCCGGCGAGGTGCTCGTTAAAAATGCAACCCGCGGCGAGATCCTCGGAGCAGATACCGTGTTTGAAGCCTCGGTCTGGACGGTCAGCGTCTCCTGCCTGGTTCGGACCGAGGTGCTCTACCTCGGCATCGACACCATCTTTAAATGGCGTGAGGAGCTGCCGGCCCTGGAGTCGAAACTCCATGATTTCTGCCTTAAGTCGACGAGCCTGCAGGCGTATTTTTCACGCAGTGGCAAGGATCGCCGGGCGACGCGACGGCACAAGCTATCCGGCCGGGTGACCTCGTTGTTGCTCGACAGCAGGGGACGCGACACCGGTATCGCGTCCAAGGGCGAATTGTCCGACATCTCCACCGGCGGTGTATCGTTCTTCCTGCGCATTTCCCAGAAAAAGAACGCCCGCCTGCTGCTCGGGCGAAGTACCAGAGTCTTCCTGCCGATGGAGGGAGCGGTTGAGCGCCAGGTTGCGGTCTTGGGAACTATTATCGCAGTGCGCGGACACCAGGCCATGGAAAATGAATATTCGGTTCACGTCAAGTTTGTCGACGATATCTCCGGCAGCGATCTCCAGGCAATCGTCAAAACCGGAAAAGACACCACCTTGCCGTAAAGGCTGCCACCACCGTTTGCGAGAGAGAAATGAGCGATTACGCCGAGGCGGTCTACCAGTTCTATGTCAACAATCTCAGAGGTGGTTCGCTCGACAAATCGATCTACAGTGCTGATTGTCCGTTTTGTCCGGAAAAAGGACTGGACGGCCGGCAGAGACTGGTGGTCACGATCAATCCGGACGGCTTTTTCCACGGCTATTTCCGCTGTTTGAACCGCTGCGTACCCGGCGGGTTCCCGCTCTGGTTCACGGCGCTGGCCAAACTGAATCCGGAGGCGACGCCGGGCTTTGATCCTGATCGCGAGCCGCTCCTGCGCCAGATCGATTATCCGACCCAGACACTCAATCAGCAGGTCAAAGGTTTCCAGGACAATCTGACCGAGTCGGTGCTGGCTCATTTCCAGACGGCCGGCGTTACCGAGGCGGTCCTGCGTGAACTCGGTATCGGTTATAACGGCCGATACCTCGTCTATCCCTATTTCCAGGAAGACGGCAATTGCTATACCGCTCGCTGTGTTTACCCGGATCGTCCGAGCGACTCTTTCTGGCAGGGCGACGAGACGCTGCGCGCTGAAGAGTATCAGCTGTTCAATGTCGAAGATATCCGGCGATGTGAAAACGGCACCTTGGTGATCTGTGAAGGTGAGGATAGTCTGTTGACCCTGAAACAGATCGGTCTGCCCGGCGTGGCGGTGCCCGACAGCCAGATCCTGGAATCTCTCGATCCGCAGCGTTTCGCCTATATCAGGACGCTTTTTATCGCTACCGTCAACAACGCTGAAGCGGAGATTCGCGCCCGGTCGCTGGCCTCCCGAATCGGCCACAAGGTGCGCCTGCTGGGCTGGCCGATGGGCGTGAGCCGTAACTACAGTCTCTGGCAACTCGCCTGTGACAAGGGCGCCGGGTTCAGCGGCGAGGTCATTGCGATGGTCCGTTCTTCCAGGGCTTTCTCTCCGTTTGCCACGCCGAAACGAGAGCATGACCGGTTTTTCAAGCGGCTGGAGCAGCAGCGGGGAGACGATTTCCGCGGCATGAAGACCGGACTGGCCAAACTCGATCGGGCCGTCGACGGTATTCACGGCATCAACGTGATCGGCGGAGCACCGAAGGTCGGCAAGTCCTGTTTCATGATTCAGATTGCCACCGACATGGCTCGTCGCGGCATCCCGGTGATCTATTACGATTTCGAGAATGGCCGGCAGAAGATCCTGCAACGTACGCTGGTGCGGCTCAGTCGGCTGACCCTTAGCGGACTGCAGGTGGGTCGTTTCAACGACGAAGATCGCCGGCGTTATCAGCAGGCCTGCCAGGAGTTCAAAAAGCTGTTGACCTGGTTTCGCATCGTTAACGATCGTCGCCTGACGCCGGAGATCATGCGGCGGCATATCGATTTCATGCGCCACGAGACCCAGCGGGAGTACACCGTGGTCGTCGTCGATAGCCTGCACAAACTCCCGTTCAAGGATCTCAGCGAGCGGCGCAGCGGCATCGACGCGTGGCTCCGTCAATTCGAGTCGATCCGCGACGAAATGCAGGTCTCCTTTCTCGTTATTTCAGAGCTGTCACGCGGTGACAAGGGCTCTTATCGGGAAACCCCGCATCTGGGAGTCTTCAAGGGATCTGGCGATATCGAATACAGTGCCGACAACGCCTTTGTCCTCCATCCAGACTGGGACCAGCAGAGCGCCATGGACGGCAGCCGGCGCGACAATCATCTCTGGCTGGTCGCCAGCCGGGAGCACAGTCCCGGCCTGATCGCCACCTACCGCCTCGACTACCCCTTCTGGGGATTCAGCGAGATCTGAAAAAACATCACATTTTCCGATCCCAAGGCGGAAATTCCAAACAAATAGAAAATTCTCCACCACGGTCGGAAGGGCTGGCCGGATCTGCTTCCGGCTGCTGCGCTGCGG
>NPIE01012030.1_pt2 | contig 15530 bp, 18 predicted proteins | sample 8637661 | NCBI WGS metagenome assembly NPIE01 (sample SAMN07420842, study PRJNA396082) | bioreactor metagenome | isolation source: sample BA12 brine-fed electro-methanogenic bioreactor BA | place: Japan: Kochi | collected 2016-12-09 | reverse complement strand
CGCCAAGAGCGGGAAATCAGGCCCAAGTAATTCAAAATATAGACAAGCCGAGTCTTCGGCTTGACATCAAAAAACCCGCAGAATAAGGCAGTTCCAAATGTGGAGGGAACAAATTATGCATTCAGGCAGAAAAAATGATACCGAACGACATCGCGGAGCGCTATAGAGAGGTATCGTTTTTTCTGCCATGGGGAAGAAAGCATTCTTTAATCCACATTTGGAATTGCTGGAATAGTATTCCGAGTAGTTGACAAAAAAGGATCATTTTAGTAGATTCCCTACACATCGATGGCCGATAGTGTAATGGTAGCACGACAGATTCTGGTTCTGTTTGTGAGGGTTCAAATCCTTCTCGGCCAGCTACATGGTCCCTTCGTCTAACGGCTAGGACGAAAGATTCTCAGTCTTTAAATAGGGGTTCGATTCCCCTAGGGACTATAGGTGCTTTTCAATAGAAAAGCACTTTTTTTATGCCCCCGGAAAACGCCCGCGGAAAAGGGCAAGTTATTAATCCGCACCTTGTATTTTACCCCGCCGTCGGATATCTTGATACACAGAATGAAACATGAAACCGCATTCGACCGTCTTGTTCGAAATCTCTCCTCCGAAGAACGGCAGCTTATGCTGGATCGTATACGGGCTATTGAAGTCAGGGATAACCAGCCTCTTATCATGGAAGAGACCGCCGTAACATACGACTCCCGGGAGGATTTTGCACGGCTCGGCTTCTGGTCCAGGCTTATAATCATCATAAAATCGCTCCTGACCGGATCAGACAGATACGAGCTGGTGGAGGAATCCGCAATACAGCGTCTTGCAAAAGAGCTTGAGCATTCGACTCCTTCTCTGCTTTCCTATCAGGACGGGGAGCTGGGGCACGGTTTTTACGATCGCATAGTTGCCCTCGAAGGGGCACTTGCGTTTTTGAAGCAGCCGCTGAAAAATGCCCTGGGAAATGATAAAGAAGATTTTGTCGCATTCTACGGAGGCTGGAGCATGCCGGTGCTGCAGCATCAGCTTATGGAACTGCTGGATCCGCGGCGCATTGCTTTTGAACGTTCCATCGATAAGCCGATGGATGTAAAAAGGGCGGTGGAGCAGCTCTTTGACGATCTTATGGACGGCATTGATGATCTGGAACGGAAGAAACTCTATCAGCAGGCCCGGGCGCTCACAATCCTCAGAAAACTGGTCGATTTTCCCTATTCGAAGTTGACCGCTCCTTTTCTGTACAGTTCATCCGAGCCAGTTCCCGCGGGAATGAACGAGGTACGCAGCGCCCTTTTCGAGTTCAATACGGTACTTCATTCACTGGAACCCCTTCCTGAGGAAGAAACCCTCAAAACCCTTTTCATGTTCGACATGCAGAAAGAACTCGAAGAGCGGGAATTCAATGCGGCAGAGCAGCTTGTTAGCCTTATGGAACGGCTTTCCAGGGCTTACATTCTGATACGGGATCTTTTTTCCGGGATGCGCATAAACGATCTGTGTAAAATTATGAGCCGGAACCTTAACTATCAGCCCGGAAATATCAGCGGTGGAGAAGACTGGTTCAGAATCTACCGGAAATTCTGGGAAAAGCGCATAGATAAGGTACTTGCCCGGTTTGTCGAAGAGGAAAAGCGAAACCAGATTATCGCGGAAGCTGCCAGATACCTTAAAAAGAAGGAACTTCCACTTCTGGACTATTACCGGCCCGGTGCTCTGCCCATGGATGTGCAGCCGAGGTTTACCATTTCCCTGAGCTTTATACGGGCCTTTGTAAAAGATCTTTTTCTCCAGGAGCTGCACAGTCCTCTTAAACTGGTGCTTATCGACGGACAGTTCTATAAGGATCAGAATCGGGAAGACTATAACGAATCGTACAGCGGGATCCTGAAGGTGATTGACGAAATAAAGTATATTGACTCGGCACTTTCTCCCGAAGGAGCAGTGCGTCAGAGCCTTGACCAGACGGCAAAGGAAATGGCGGCCATGAAAGTGCTCCGAAGGAAGATCGAGGGGAAGGCGGGCGAGCTTGACCGCGAGGCCGAAAGAATAGTCGTCGCTTTTCAGGACAATCTGCGTCGGCTTTCGGATGTTCTGGGGGGGATCGTCGATGGTGACATGGGCGGCCGGTTTGATACCCTCAGCAATCTGGGGTATATAGGAAAGAATGATAATAAAAACCTCCTGAAGAGGCTTCGTTCTATTAAAGAGGTTATGGAGAAGACCCTTTCTATTTCGAGGGAACTGTATGATACGGAACGGAATCTCGAGTATGAGTAGCCGGTGAACGGGTTTATACGCTATTTCCCCTTTTCCGACCCGCATGTTCAGGTGGTGATTTCCCTGAAAGAAGCGGGAGATATGAGCGATACCAATGGAGAGGCGAGGGGCGCTTTCCTCAGGGACGCTGGGGTAGACCCGGACAGACTTTTCTCTGTGTCACAGATCCATTCAAGAAAGGTCATTGCGGTATGCGCTGAGGATCATCCTTCGGAGCTGCGGGGCAGCGGGGCCGATGGGCTTGTCTCTTCCGATCGGAGCGCGGCGCTGGGTGTAACCGTTGCGGACTGTGTTCCGGTATTTCTTTTCAATTCCCGCCGGGGGCTCTTCGGCGCGCTGCACAGCGGCTGGAAGGGGACCGGCATTGTCCTCGATGCCCTTGAACAGATGCGCCGTCTGTGGGACTCCGAACCCGGCGAAACAGAGGCTTTTATAGGACCCGCTATAGGAGCCTGCTGCTACGGGGTTGACCCGGGAAGGGCGCAGATCTTTGAAGAGCGCTTCGGACCCGAAGGGCTTGCAAGGGGAAGCGACGGAGCACATCTGGATCTGGCGGGAACCAATGAACGCCTGCTGAAAGAAGCCGGAGTTTCTGCGGTTTCCATTGACCCTTCCTGTACCTGCTGTGATCCGCGTTTCGGAAGTTACAGGAGGCAGGGAGCCGACGCATTTGACCGTATGCTTGCATTGATCTCGTTTTTTGGGTAAAGTTTGCCTCCGTAGGACCACCTGGAGGATTAACGAACATGGCACATATTGGAAATCTCCGAACACTCTGGAAAACAGCCGTTGCGAAGGCTCTGAAAAGCTGCGCCGACGAGCTTGGAATAGATTTTGATCTTCCCGATCCCGACACTCTAACCGCCGAAAATCCTCCTTCTCCGGAACTTGGAGATCTTGCCTTTCCTCTTTTTCCCTTCGCAAAGGTGTTTCGGAAAGCACCGGCCGCAATAGCCGGGAGTGTCGCGACGGAAGCCGCAGCAATTGCCCGCGGGATGGGACTTGACGGCTCGGTCACACCCTCCGGTCCCTACATCAACATACGGTTCGACCTGAGTTCCGTTCTGATTCCTCTTCTGGAGGAAGTCAAGAGCAGAGGAGACTCCTACGGACACGGACACCTCTACGCGGACGAAAAGATAATGATCGAGTTTTCATGTCCGAATACGAACAAACCCCTGCATCTCGGCCACCTGAGGAACGACTCCCTCGGAGAGAGCGTAAGCCGGATCCTGAAGGCGAACGGAGCTGAGGTAAGAAAGGTAAATCTGATTAACGATCGCGGTATTCATATCTGTAAGTCCATGCTCGCCTATAAAACCTTCGGCGAAGGAAAAACACCCGAATCGGAGGGGCGCAAGAGCGATCATTTTGTGGGCGACTACTATGTGAAATACAACGGCTGGGTAAAGGAACATCCCGAAGCCGAAGATGCGGCCAGGGAAATGCTGCTTAAATGGGAAGCCGGAGACCCGGAAACCGTGGAACTCTGGAAAACCATGAACAACTGGACCATAGAGGGAGTCCAGGAAACCTACGACCGGACCGGAATCTCCTTCGACGACATCTACTATGAAAGCAGAACCTACCGGGCGGGGAAAAGCGAGGTGCTGAAGGGACTCGAGAGCGGAGCCTTTTACCGGAATGAGGATGGCTCCATCTGGGTAGATCTGGAAGAAATCGGTCTGGACAAAAAGGTACTCCTGCGCAGTGACGGGACCAGCCTCTACCTGACCCAGGATATCGGGACCGCTATTGCACGTCATAAAGACTGGCCTTTCAAAAGGCTGATCTACGTGGTTGCTTCCGAACAGATGTACCACTTCAAGGTTCTCTTTCATGTGCTTCAAAAACTGGGTTTTACCTGGGCGGAGAATCTTACCCATCTTTCCTACGGGATGGTTAATCTTCCCGAGGGGAAAATGAAGAGCCGTGAAGGCACCGTAGTGGACGCCGATGATCTCTTTTCCGAGCTGACGGCAATGGCTGCCTCCGAGATCCGTTCCAAAGGACGTGAGGAAGAGGTCGGAAATGTGGAGAAAACCGCGGAATCGGTTGCCCTGGCGGCCTTGAACTACTATCTGCTTCAGATATCTCCCAACAAGGATATGGTTTTCGACCCGAAAGAGTCTATCGCCTTCAACGGAAATACCGGTCCCTATCTCCAGTATATGGGGGCCAGAATAAGCAGCATGCTCAGAAAGTATGAAGAGCGCAGGGAAGAGTTCTCATCTGCCGCCTTCGATCCCTCTCTGCTGACGGCAGAAGAGGAACGGGAGCTTATAAAGCTTATTGCGCTTTTCCCTGAACGTGTAGAGCAGGCGGGGAAAGAGTTTAACCCTTCGGTCATTACATCGTTCCTCTATGAAATGAGCCGGATTTTCAGCCGTTATTATCATGATAATCCGGTTCTCAACAATGAAAACAGGGATCTGGCCCTGACAAGGCTGACTTTGGCCCGGGCGGTTCTTCAGGTGCTTAAAAACGCCTACAGCCTTGTGGGTATTCCTTTTCTCGAGGTAATGTAAGGGCCTGCTTGACCCCTATCGCCATGTTGTGGTATAAGAGCCACTACGCATATTTCGTATTATTGAGGTTGGATAGATGTACGCACTGGTAGAAATTAAAGGTAAACAGTACAAGGCCGAGAAAGGATCCCTGCTTACTGTCGATAAACTCGAAAACAGTGAGGGCGATGAGCTCGAATTCGAATCGGTACTGCTTACCAGCGATGGTGAAAAGGTGAGCGTCGGAGCACCTTACGTCAAGGGCGTAAAGGTAAAGACCTCCGTTGAAGGACACGAAAAGGGTGACAAGGTTATCATTTTCAAGTTCAAGAGACGGAAGGGCTATCGCCGGCGGCAGGGACATCGGCAGAATTACTCTCTTCTGAGGGTAACCGATATTCTCGGCGCCTGAGGACGGCTCATTTCGGATGGTTCAGGTAACCGTATCCGTTGATTCGGACGGCGCCATCCGTGAACTTGAAGCGGAGGGGCATGCGGAAGGGTTTGAGAAAGGATCCAATCCCGTATGCGCCGCTGCTACCGTTTTGGTGAGAACGTACCTCCGCTGGCTTGAAAGCGGCGGGGTAGAGCCGGTTGAGGGCAAAGCGCCCGAACCCGGTGTCCTGTATGCCAGGATCGGAAGACCCGACCGGGATCGGAGAGCACTTGTCGAAGGTGCTTCCGGATTCCTGTTGACGGGCCTTGCCGATCTTCAAGAAATGTTTCCCCGGCAATGTTCGCTGAGGGTACTAAGATTCAAGGAGTAGGGAAAGATGGCACATAAAAAAGGTGGTGGAAGCACCAAAAACGGTCGGGATTCCGAATCCAAACGGCTTGGAGTCAAACGGTCCGGAGGCCAGCTGGTCAAGGCCGGTGAAATACTTATCCGTCAGCGGGGAACCAAGGTTCATCCCGGAAACAATGTCGGAAAAGGCAAAGATTATACTCTCTTCGCAAAAGAACACGGAACTGTTGTCTTTAAAACACGCCTGGGGCGGAAGTACGTCAGTATCGAACCCGTAGCGTAAGAATAAACGGTGATTGGTTTTGCGGACGAGACTTACATTGACGTTGCCTCCGGAGCGGGGGGCAACGGTGCCGTATCCTTTCGCCGGGAAAAGTATGTTCCCAAGGGCGGTCCTGACGGGGGCGATGGCGGAAACGGCGGTAATGTTCTCTTTATTATTCAGAGCAATGTAAAAACTCTTGCCCATCTGAAGAAACAGCGTCATTTCCGTGCTGAAAACGGCGGTTCCGGCCGCGGAAAAAAGTGTCATGGAAAAAACGGTGAAGATGCGCTTATTCCTGTTCCTCCCGGAACGATAATCCGTGATCCCGAAACGGGAGAAATTATCAAAGATCTTGCGGAACTGGCCGAGGGTGAAACCTGGACCTTCCTCAAGGGCGGACGCGGCGGTAAAGGAAATAATCATTTCAAGACAGCCCGGCGTCAGATTCCCCGTTTTGCACAGGAAGGCGAGCCGTCCGTGGAAGTCCGCCTTCATATCGAGCTCCGTCTTATAGCGGATATCGGTTTCGTCGGCTTTCCGAACGCTGGTAAATCAAGTCTCCTGAAGGCTCTTACCAATGCTCATCCCGATATAGCAAACTATGAGTTTACCACCAAGATTCCCAATCTCGGGGTAATGCATATAGGATACAGGGATCTTGTGCTTGCGGATATTCCCGGTCTTATAAAGGGAGCATCCGAAGGCGCCGGACTGGGACATACCTTCCTTCGGCATATAGCGCGAACCGCGGGTCTTGCGGTAATGATCGATCTTTCCGATGACCGATATCTGACGGCCCTGCCCACACTTATGAATGAACTTTCCGCCTTCGATAAGGAGTTGAGTGAAAAGCCGCGGCTTATCGTAGGCACAAAGCTTGACTGTGAAGGAACGGAGGAGAGGCTCAGGGAACTTGCCGAAGCTCTTCCCGGAGAAAAAGTTTTCGGGATATCCGTTTTTACCCGGACCGGGCTGGAAGAACTGGGAGCCGGTATGGGTAAGCTGTGCATGGAGCCCGAAAAATGAAGATGGCCCTCTTCGGAGGTACCTTTAATCCGCTCCACCTGGGGCACCTTCACCTGGCCGAAGAACTCCGAAGGGAGTATGCGTACGACCAGGTAATATTCGTACCTGCGTTTATTCCTCCCCATAAAACCGTAGAACACGAAACCGGTCCAGGGCTTCGACTGGAGATGGTCAGGAATGCCGTTGAACCAGCGGGCTTTCTTGTCGATGACTGCGAAATTAATCGCCGGGGGGTTTCCTATACCCTCGATACGGTAAAGCATATCTACAGGCAGTATCCGGTAAGCGGCATGCTGTCGCTTGTAATCGGAGATGATCTGCTTGCGGGATTGAAAAAGTGGCACCGCTGGGAAGAGCTGAGTACCCTGGTTCATCTTGTAGTTGCCCGCAGAGAGAGCAGCAGAAGGCTTCCCTGCGAATGGAACCATACCTATCTTGATAATATGCTCTTTCCCATAAGTTCGGGTGATATACGGGAAAGGATACGCGGGGCCAGGGCATACCGTTTTCTGGTCCCGGAGAGTGTTTACAGGAGAATAAGTGAAGAGGATTTGTACCGCTGATGAGTGAGTGTGCTTCGGTATTTGACGGGCCCCTCTACCTGAGCCTGGAGGAAGCGGTCCGGGAGAGAGTAGGTGAAGCCCGGTTTATGCATTGCCGGAGAACGGCAGCCGTCGCAATGGAACTGTGTCATCGGTTTTCCATTGATTCACATGAAGGTGCTCTGGCGGGGATCGCACATGACATAGGCAGGGATGAACCCGCGGAAAAGCTGATATGGGCGGCGGAACGGGCAGGGCGGCGACTCTCGCCGATTGAGCGGAAAAAGCCCATGCTGCTTCATGGATGGTATGGCGCCGCGCTGGTCGGGAGAATCTTTCCCGCTGTATCGGCGGATGTCCTGGAGGCCATAGAAGTGCACACCACCGGAAGGTCCGGAATGGGGCCTCTGTCCATGGTACTTTTCTGTGCGGACTACATTGAACCGGGTCGAAAGCATATTGACGGGAATTTCAGGGAAGAACTCCTGGAAAAGAGTCTTGAAGAGATGACTTTGAGCATAATTGACCATCATCTTTCTTATCTGCGTGCGGCAGGGCGGAGGATTGTCAAGGATACTTTGCTTTTATATGATACGTTAAGTCGAGGTGAATGTGAGAAAGAAAGAAGGGCAGTCAAGTAAAGCATTTATTTTGCTTGCCATAATGATTCTTATTATGGGAGCAACCATCGTTTTTCTCTATTTTAATACCAGAACCGATGAAATAGAAGCAATGCGTTCGGAGGGAAAGGCCATCCCTCTTCTGTTTTCTGTACATAAGGGAGGGGACTCTCTTTTTACGGAGCTTTTTATCTATCATCCGATTACCGGAAAAGGTGCTTTTATTGATATTCCCGGAGATCTCGGTCTTATGATTGCATCCGAGAAGAAGATCGACCGCCTCGATACCATCTATGACACCGACCGGCCCGAGGAGTTCAGGGATGCTGCGGGGGAGATAGCCGGTATTGAAATTCCGTATCATATTATTGTCGATATTTCCGATCTGGAGGGAATTGTCGATTTGATGGGCGGAATAAACCTCTTTATTGCCAATCCGGTCGAATATATGGAGGAAGAGGAAATTGTGCTTCTCCCCTCGGGCAGCGTAAATCTGGACGGGGCCAAGGCGGTCATTTTCGGTACCTATTACGATTCGGGTGAATCGGAGCTGGAGCGTATCAACCGTCGGCAGCATCTATCCCAGTCACTGTTCGGCAAGATCGGCGAAGAGGCCGGTTTCCTCCTGGGGGATACTGCCGGCAAGCTGTTCAGGTCAAGGATAGAAACCAACCTCGACCGGGGTGCTCTTGCATCCTATGTTGAAGCTCTTGGAATTTTCAATGCCGACAGGGTGGTGTTCCAGCGGGTACTTGGAACACGACGAAGCGTTGACGGCAAGGAACTGCTGTTTCCGCACTATGAGGGAAGACTTGTACGGGAAACCGTCGAGCAGACTCTTATTTCGATTGCCAGCGAAGAGGTGGTGAGCGATGAAGAGCTGACCCTTTCCCTGGAGATACTGAACGGTACGCTCAGAAACGGACTTGCCGGGAGAACCTCAACCGTATACCGTAGTTTCGGGTATGAAGTGGTGAACATCGGGAATGCCCAGGATGCGGAACCGGAGGTAGAGAAAACCTATATAGTCGATCATACGGGTGATATGAGCAAGGCTCAGCGGATAGCGAATATAATCCGCTGCAGGGATGTAAGAAGCGCTGCCGAGACCTCTATTGCTTCTGTTTCGGAAGGCGGCACGGTTATCGATGTAACTATCGTTTTAGGAAAGGATTTTGATGGAAGATATTGCAAAGCAGAATAAAATGGAAGAATCGGCATTGGTACTCGCACGGGAAATTGCCGATCACAATGGTGAAGATACGGTCCTGATAGATTTGAGCGGCCGGAACAGCTGGACGGACTATTTTCTTATTACCACGGTAAGCAGCAGCGGTCATCTGAAGGGGCTTGTGCGGAACGTAAGGGAAAAGCTGTCACAGCTTGATATAGAGATGCTGCACCGTCACAAACGGATATCCGAAGACGGATGGGAGCTTATCGACTGCGGTTTCCTTGTTATTCATCTTATGACGAAAGAAATGCGGGAATTTTATGATCTTGAACGTCTCTGGTTTGAGGGAAAAGTAATATACCGGGAGCATGCAGAAGAAAAAGAGGTATCAGAAAGCGGGAATCCGTCTCCGGACTAAACAGCGGTAAAAGCAGGGAGGCAATGCCATCGGGCACCATGCCTCCCCCGGCTTAACAACAGACCGATTATGCGTCGAAATCGTCGTAATCCAGCCCGTCGTCGTAATCGAGATCCTCTTCTTCAAGGAACTCTTCCTCTTCTTCTTCCTCGAGCTCTTCATCATCGTCCAGGTCTTTGTCGAGTTCTTCCCCGTACTCTTCATCAAGAAGCTCATCCTCGAAGTCATCGAAATCATCCTCGAAATCTGATTCATAATCATCAAAATCATTATTAAGATGATCATCATCGGCGCTGGCCAATAAGTCAATTTCGTCCATTTCTTCCATCATTATGTGCGCGAACCCTCCAATAAAAAGATTCTCAGAAAGGAAAATTGCGATTCACTGTATTGAATTATTCTACACCTAATCTACGGGATGGCTGTAAAAGATGTCAACTCTTTTTCGACCATTCTTTTGCCTTTTTTATTCCGACAAAAATATTTATGCTGCCGAAGGAGCCGGATATGCTCTGGTTGAGGAAGTCGTCCAGGGCTCTTACGTCATAGGAGATATTTGCACCGACCAGCATGGTGGGAGGGGTAATATCACACTCGAAACCGTTTCCGGAAAGCAGCATCATGGATCGTCCCGAAAGCTGATTGAGGATCTCCCCGAAGGCCTCCCTCTGAAAACTGCCGAAGCCGCTGCCTTCGCTTTCCATTCCCATATTGGCAAGGACCTTGCCTATAAACCGGGTAAGGCTGCTTATATCCGAACGGAGCAGGAGGAAACCCTGGATATCACCGGTTATTCCGATACTGGCGACAACTTCACTCGGCATATTCAAATCGCTTTCCGACTGGTAACTGAGCGAAGTGAACCCTATTTCATGCAATACTTCTTCAAAGGCCTTTTGAAAAAGTGATAAATGTCCATTTAACATGAAACAATTATATGTGGATACGTTACGGGTGTCAAATCAGGAATATGCATAAATGAAGCCGCGTATTCATTATTTATGGATGCTGAAGAGATAAGCCGTTATACTGCTCCCATGGAAATACTCATCGATGCGCCTGCGAAAATCAACCTTCACCTTCAGGTCGGCGGACTAAGGGATGACCGGTATCACGAAATACTCTCGGTTTTTCATCTCATCGATATTGCCGATACCCTGAGGGTGCGAAGAGCAGGTCCTCCGGGCGCTGTTTCTATTCATGGCCCCTTTGATTTTCCCGTGGAAAAGAACCTGCTGTACATTGCGGCAAAACGTTTCTTTCAGTCTGTTTTTGAAAAGGAAGGTTCCTCTCCCGGGGAAGGGGTCGAGGTATTCTGCACCAAACGAATCCCCGACGGAGGAGGGCTTGGCGGAGGCTCCTCCGATGCCGCGGCCCTTCTCAAAGCAATGGATGTGCTTTTCGGAACAGGGGCCGGTGAAAAGAAGATGTCCGAATGCGCCCTTTCCGTGGGGAGCGATGTTCCTTTTTTTCTTTCAGGAGCCGCTGCGCTGGTACGCGGCAGGGGAGAGATCCTCTCGCCGCTTCCGCCTCTGCCCGAATACCAGGTCCTTCTGGTTTTTCCCGGATGGAAGGTCTCCACCCCGGCCGCCTATCGGGAAATTGACAGAACAAGGGAGAAGTCGCCGGTAAACGAGGAGCGTCTTACCGCCCGGATGCTGTCCGGGCATTACGAAAAGCTCATGCTTTCGGGCCGTCTGTTTAATGATTTTACCCCTGTTGTCTGCCGGCAGTATCCTGAAATTGATACCATAATCGGCGATCTGCTGGCTTCCGGAGCCCTGTATGCCCAGATGTCCGGAAGCGGATCGACCATTTACGCTCTTTTCCGCCCCGGTGATGATATCCGGTACGCTTCCGAACGCTTCCTCGAAGGGGGCATGAGGGTACATGCAGGAAAAATGCTTGCGTGCCCGATTGAGCCGGTTTACAATGAGCGCAACATCTAAATGTGCCAGGTGCATGGAGGATTTATGGAAATTACGGACATCCGTATCAGAAAGCTGGGGTCTGAGAGCAAGTTGAAGGCATATGTGACGATAACCTTTGATGATTGTTTTGTTGTACACAATGTCAAGATCATTGACGGTAAGAATGGTGCCTTTATCGCCATGCCAAGCAGAAAGACCAGAAGCGGTGAATACAAGGATGTAGCTCATCCCATTAATTCCGAATTCCGCGGAACCCTCCAGGATCAGATCCTTGCTGAATATGCGCGGGTACTTGAGAGCGGTGAGATGGAGCATCATGACGAAGCGGATGATGAATTTCATGGAGATTGACCGGCAATAGAAAAAAGAGGGTAATTTCAGCTCATCTAGTGGAAAAAAGATTCAAAATATGGTAGAACCTTTACTCAACTGCCGTGATGGGGCGTCGGCAAGCGGTAAAGCCACCGGTCTTTGGTGCCGGCATACGCAGGTTCGAATCCTGCCGCCCCAGGAACACACTTTAGGAAAACAGGCCGAAGGAGATTTTTAATGGAACAGCATACGTTGACCGGTTCACTGCGAACCGAATTAAGAAAGGGAGCCACCAAACGGCTTCGACGGGAAGGTATGATTCCCGCTATCATTTACGGACATTCAGCGCCGGTGGCTATTTCGGTCCCGTCAAACGAATTCGAGAAGAAGTACCACACCCTTTCCGAGAGTACCATTATCACCATACAGGTGGAGGGGAAAGACTACGACGTTCTTATCAAGGATTATCAGGAAAATACCATGAGAGGGGAAATAACCCATCTCGATTTCTATGAAATTGAACGTGGAAAGAAACTGAGAACCAATGTTCCCCTGCACACCGAAGGTACAGCCAAGGGCATAAAGGAAGGCGGAATCCTCGATGTGGCGATGCACGATGTTGAAATCGAATGTCTTCCCAAAGATATTCCGAGCCAGCTTATTGTGAATGTGGAAGGTATGGAGATTGGAGATTCCCGTCATGTATCGGATATTTCCGTTCCCGAGGGAGTTGTTATCCTTTCCAGTCCGGATCTTCTGACCGTCTCCATCACCACTGCAAAGATTGAACTTGCAGAGGAAGAAACGGAAGAAGAAGGCGTGGAAGGCGAAGAAGGCGCTGCAGCCGAAGCTCCGAAAGAAGAAGAGGAGTAAACCACTCCTTTGTCCGCAGCACTCTTTGCAGGTCTGGGGAATCCAGGACCGCGTTATCGGGAAACCCGGCATAATGTCGGGTTTCTTGTTTTGGAGGAGCTCGGCAGAAGGCTTAATCTCTCCTGGAGAAAGCCGCTCTTCTCCCGCTACGCCCTGGCACAGTCCGGGAAAGCGGAAGAGCGGGCGACTCTTGTCAAACCTCTTACCTTTATGAACCGGTCCGGAGAGGTCTTTCCGGCTTTGCTGAGAAAATACGGAACCGATGCAGCATCCCTTTTTGTTGTCTGTGACAATCTGGATCTTTCCCCGGGGGTAATACGGCTTAAAGAAGGCGGATCCACCGCCGGTCATAACGGATTGAAGTCGATCGTCTCACATATCGGCACTGGCGGTTTCGGCAGGATTTATGTGGGGATAGGACGCCCGCATTCGGGATCGATTGTGGAGCATGTTCTCGGCACAGCATCAGGTGATGAGGCCGCGTCGCTTGAAAGCGGGATTGCCCTTGCGGCCGATGCATGCCAGGCGCTGATTGAAGGTGTATCGACCGAAGAAGTAATGAATCGTTTCAACAGGCGGAACAGTGGAAGAGCTGATTGAAGAACTGCTGTACAGGAAACTCTGTTCCATAAGCGACAGGGAAACCCCCGGCGGAGAAGCGGGCTTTCTCATAGCGTTCTCCGGAGGTGCTGATTCCACCGCGCTTCTGGCCGCCTCATCGGCAGTCCGTAAGCGGCATGCCCGCTTCCGCTTTGAAGCCTTGCATATAGATCATCACCTGCGGCCGGAAGCCGAAAGAATGGCAGAACGCGAATTGACGGCGCAAAACTGTGCTCTATGCTCCATTCCCCTCCATATTGCCTCTGCCCGTCCCGGAGAGATTGCCGAAATCGCCTCAAGGGAAGCATGCGGAATCGAAGCGGCGGCAAGAAAGGTTCGGTACGCCCTTATTGACGAAACCCTTGAGAAACGAGGTCTTACCGCCTGTCTGCTTGCGCATACCTTCGACGATCAGATCGAGACCGTTCTTCAAAGAATACTCCAAGGGGCAGGCAGCGATTCTGCCCTTGGAATCCCCGAGCGGCGCGGACGCTACTACCGGCCTTTTCTTTCACTTGAGAAAGAGGCGCTTACTGCTTATCTGCGGGATAAGGGAATCGGGTTTTCCACCGACTCCACCAATAAAGAAAATATCTACCTCCGGAACCGGATACGGAACCGGCTTATACCCTCTGTGGAAGCGGTTTTTCCTTCGTACCGGGAAGGAATCCGGCGATTTCTTGAAAAGCAGGAGATGGTGCAGGAACTGATAGAGCCGGTACTCCCCGATATTCCCTTTGAGAACAGCGGGCCCGGGTCGGTATCATGGGACCGGGAGCTCTTTTTTTCCGCTCCCGACGAGGCGCGACGCCGTTTCCTGTACCGGGTTTTTCCTTTTGTGGCCGGAAAAGCCGAAAGACTGTCTTATCCCATGGTACGGCGGATTATCAGGATGGACCGCAGCGGTGAAACCCTCATTGAAGCTCATGGAAGCAGAGTCTCCTTCCGCGGCAGCCGTATTTTTTGGGAAGGGGTTGTTGTCCTTCCCGGAAAAAACGGTTACATTAAACAGATAAGAAAGGGAAGACAGGTCGATATACCCGGATGTGGTCCGGTACTTGTTACCTTTCAAGGACTGAAACCTCCGGTAATCGTAAGATCCCGGGAAGGGGGAGATACTATTTCTCTTCCTGGTGGGCAGAAAAAAATAAAGAAACTGTTTCAGGAATGGGGCGTTCCCGATTCCATTCGGGATTTCATACCGATTCTTGAAGACAGAGAGGGAATAGCAGCCGTTTTCGGCAATTTTTTTGGCTTTCCCGACCGTTATGCCGCCGGTTTACATACACACGGTACAATCAAGATGGAGAGTTCAGGTGAGCCCCGAAAATAAGCAACCAGACAAGAATGATCACGATCCGAACAAACTGAAATTTGACTTCAACAAGAACCGTTTCGCCCTTTTTTTTCTCCTTTCGCTTATTATCATGTTCGTATTCCTTTTCATGATGAATACGGGAAGCAGCGAAACGGAAATCCCTTATTCGGTGTTTCTGAATTATCTGGATGAAGGACAGGTTGACGCGGTCAAGATTCTCGACAACAGCGAAATCCACGGAACATTGCGTGGAAATGCCGGTCAGTCTACGGTCTTTGTCACCATTATTCCCTATTTTCACGACGACCTTCTTCCCATCCTGGAGGAAAAAGGTGTGAAAATTACCGGAGGTCAGAAGGCCGTATCCGCAGGACGGGTTATTCTGGAGCTGATTCCGTGGCTGCTCTTCCTGCTCTTTTTCTGGTTCATGTTCAGACAAGTCCAGGGCGGAGGTAATAAGGCATTTTCCTTCGGGAAAAGCAAGGCAAAGCAGTATCTCGAAGAAGATAATAAGACCACTTTTTCGGATGTCGCCGGACAGTCCGAGGCCAAGTTTGAACTTGAGGAAGTTGTGGATTTTCTGAAGAATCCCGCGAAATTCACCAAAATCGGCGCCAAGATTCCAAAGGGCGTTCTTCTGGTGGGAATGCCGGGTACCGGCAAGACCCTTCTGGCGAAGGCGGTTGCAGGGGAGGCCGGGGTTTCGTTTTTTCACATGTCCGGTTCCGACTTTGTGGAGATGTTTGTAGGAGTAGGCGCGAGCAGGGTCCGGGACCTTTTTGAACAGGGTCGCAAACAGGCTCCCTGCATTATTTTTATAGATGAACTCGATGCCGTCGGCCGCACACGAGGGGCCGGATACGGCGGAGGTCACGATGAAAGGGAACAGACCCTTAACCAGATGCTGGTGGAGATGGACGGCTTCGATACC
>NPIE01000203.1_pt2 | contig 15536 bp, 17 predicted proteins | sample 8637661 | NCBI WGS metagenome assembly NPIE01 (sample SAMN07420842, study PRJNA396082) | bioreactor metagenome | isolation source: sample BA12 brine-fed electro-methanogenic bioreactor BA | place: Japan: Kochi | collected 2016-12-09 | reverse complement strand
GTCATCTGACCTGCGGGCCTTCTCATTTGTTCTATTTTCCGCCTCGGATTTTTTGCCGCTGCAGATCATGCCTGCCAAGCGGTATTCCCTAAACCCCTGAATTATAAGACTCCCTAAACCTGTGACTTTTTCTTGATATGTGCCAGCCGTGCCGAGCCATCCGGGTCGTTCTTGTTCAAAAACCCGGCGGCCTCAAGTTCCCTGCGCGTGTCGAGCATTTTTTGCAGAGCTAGGGTTCGCTGCGCGAACTGCCGGAAAAGATTTTCGGAGGCGCTCTGCACGCCTTTACTGCTCGCTTCGACGAGGTCGCGCGACTGCCGGGCGATTTGGACGGCGCGGTCGGCATTGGCAAGACCGGAGTTTTCTGCTGAGACTGGAGATACGGTCATTAAGAGAGTGGTCAAAATAGCCACCACCGGGATGCCTGCTTTTTGGATCCGAGACATGGCAAAACTCCTCTAAAAAAATTCACAGATGATGTCGGTTATTCAAAAAGACGAGCGTACATGGCTCGATCCAGGCGCCAGCACACTTGCTGCACCAACCTGAGTTGGGGAGATTTCTGACTGCGGGCACTGCGGATGGCTTCTCGGCTGTAAGCCTCAAGAAAACGCCGCTGGTTTTCTTCAAAGACAACTTCCGCATCAACCAGCGCTTTAAGATAATGCTTTGCAGTTTGATCGAATGCTTGGCGGGTCTGGTTACGGTTGTAATACTCCAGGGCACGAACCAATTGTTCTTCAGGCAAGACGGAATCTGACTCCAAAGCCGCTGTCATGGCCTGCTCCCAGCACCCTTCTTGTTCGGCAGCAGTCAGGAGCCTGCCTGCTTGATAGGCACCAACCTCTTTGAACTCCTGTGCAAAATTTTTCTGACAAAATGGCTTGGCAGCAATTTGCGGAGATAGGTTTTTTTGTGTAGAGCCGGCGCAGCCAGCCAGAAAAATTCCGATGGTGAGCAGGACGGCAAAGCTAACAATACGGATCTTCATGATCATGTCCTCCTGTGAGAAATCAGCTCTTGTCTAGCTCCTCGAAGGGATTTTGATAATTTCAAATATGATCGTCCAAATTTTTTCAAAAATGCTGAACTGAAGAAAATTGGCGTTTAACGAACCGGCTAAGAAAACCGGGATCCACCGACCAACGCTATCCAAAATCACCAACAAGAGAAGCTATAATTACAAACCACGGGTAACATTGATCGGCGTTGTCGTTTTTGCAGTGTCAGCTTGGAGACCTCCTGGAATCTGTTGATTCCTGAAGCTCGAGGTCATTCGCGGAGTTTTAACAGGAGGATAAAAAGGAGAAAATTCGGCGGGAATGGTTCTTATTAAAGAATTCTTCAGAGAAATTGAGATACCTGCAGAATTCAAGAAAAAAGTTGCTTAAAAGATGAACTTTGCACCGCCTAAGGACAAGGGAAAGCCATGCACCAAAAATCACTATTAAACGACCACCGTCACAAAAACGTCAGAGAATAAAAAAGGGGCTACGACCATAGCCGTAACCCCTTGAATTCATTGGTGCGCGATGCAGGATTCGAACCTGCGACCTTTGGCTCCGGAGGCCAACGCTCTATCCAGCTGAGCTAATCGCGCATGGACTGCTTTGTATATCTTATCCATGATTCAAATGCAACATGAAAAAAGTTTTCGGCCCAGCAAAGGCTTGTGCCTCCTGGCAGAAAGCTGATAAAGTAAAGGTCAGCTAATTTCGAAGATCGGGTTCTGACGGATGCGCATATTTTCTACTCTTATTTTTGCCTTATTGGTGGCAGCCCCGGCTGTCTTCGCAGCCCCTTCGAGCTATCGACTTGAGAAGCTCGATGAGGGCATATATGCAGCACTGGTCGTGCCTGGCGGACAGGCCTCATCCAATGCGCTGGTGGTGGAGTGCAAGGAGGATGTGGTGGTGGCGGGCGCCCATTTTACCGGCGCAGCCATTCGCGATCTAACTGCTCAGGTCGCCCGGACCATGATGAAGCCGGTACGCTGCTTTGTACTGACCCATCACCATGGTGGTTATGCCTATATCGATCTCGATTTCCCGCCGGGCAAGGACGTGCTCATGTCCTGGCAGACCTGGAAGGAGTTGGAGCAGGAAGTTCGCGAAGTCGAATTTCCGGTCATGTTTTTTAACGAGGGGCTGACCATGAAACGCGGCGGCCGCACCATTATACTGACCAATATGGAGGCCGGTCACAGTCGTGGGGATACGGTCGTCTACCTTCCGGAAGAGAGCATCCTATTCACCAGCGATCTTTTCTACAACGGCTCCGCCGGTTATCTTGGTGACGGCCACATGCAGGAATGGGTTCTGGCTCTGGAATTCATGGAACGCCTCAAGGTCGAGAAAATCGTCCCCGGCTACGGTAATATTGGTGTCACTGAAGACCTGGTCGCATTCAAGAAATTTCTCAAAGCGTTCCTGTCGGAAGTCCTGCGCTTGATTGAGGAAGGCAAGTCCCTGAATCAGATCAAAAAGGAATTCAGTCTCCCCCGATACGAGGAGCTTCCGGGATTTCAACAGTTTTTGCCCGTCAACCTGGAAAGGGCTTATCACGATCTGCGTTCACATCTGACACAAGGGAAAAACTAACTCCTCTTTGGCCCTGTCCGGGTGTCAGGAGCCTCTTCAACAGCGGGAAAATGATCGACAAACCAAATTAACTGCTCCCCTGCCAACTCATAGGTTTTGGCCCGGGCTGCAGCCAGCCGTTGATGCAGAGCCGACTGGGTGATGCCGACCTTCTCAGCGGCCAGAGCTTCTGTGCCATGCTTGCGGTAGGCGAGATAAGCCTCGAGTTGCTTGCGTGTCCAGGTTTCGAAGATCGTCTGCAACAGAATGGAAATGGTGTTGGCACCGGTATCCAGAGGTGCAACACCGGTAGCGAGGAAAGCACCGCCACGGTGGCGACGGGCGCGTTCAATTCCCTGGCGCGCGCGCATCACGGCAGGCCCGCCGATCGTATTGCGATCATCAAGATAGCCCTCGGAGACCTCCCCTGCCCCGATGCCGGTGGCTATTTTGACGGGAAAAAGTCGCTGCCGCAGAAAAAAATCGACTTCGAATGCGGTCGAGAGTGTGCGAACCAGCCCGCGCCACTCGTTTCCTGCGTGCAAAGCCAACGGCAACTCTATCTGCTCGGCAAAACGTTTATTGGCTTCTTCCAAGGCACCTTCCAGACGGGTGGTGAAATCTTCCTTGTGCCTTTTGCCCGCAACTGGAACCAGATCACCATTGATACAGACCGAACGGGGAGCGTAGTTCATGGATCCCTCGTGAAATTAAGATAATAAAAGGACATAACCCGATATTGGGTACCACTTAAGGTTTAACCGATAATCACGGCCTGTCAACTAAACGCAGCCAAAGCTCCCTGTCTGCAAAGCGTTTTACGGGAAAGGCAAGAAATTTTCCAAAGTTCTGCTATCCTTCTTATGAAAAGATATCTCACGCAAAAAAGGAGAGAAGAATGGCGGAAAAAATCAATGTGCAGGAAGCGGTCAAACGCTCGGTTCAGACAGAAAAAAATGCGATGGATTTCTATGCTCTGGGTGCCAAAAACATGAAAAACACTGAGGCCAAGAAGGTTTTTGAACTTCTGGCGCGGGAAGAGCGTGACCACGCAAAACAGTTTTTCGATGTCTATGAAGGTTCCGACCTTCCGGACTTTGAAACATTCATCAATGCCGATCCAGCCAGTGAAGGGGAATGGCTCAGCGAGATGGAAAAGGCTCTGATCTCGGACTTCAATGAGCGCAAGGCGATGGAACTCGCCATGCAGAAAGAGCAGAATCTTGAAAAGAGCCTGCGGGAGATGGCCGACAAAATTGAAGACCCGCAGGTCAAAGCGGTTTATGAAGCCAACGCCAAATCGACACATCAGCATTATGAACTGATCGAGTCGGAATATGCCCGACTCATGGGCATGGTTCACGAAACCGACATTGACACCTATGTTCGCGAATAAGACTCAGTAATCACTGAAGAAAAAAGCCGGAGTTCCCAATCCCGAGGGGCCTCCGGCTTTTTTTCGGTTCTGCGGTTCCGGCAGGTCAAGGAGAAACCGTACCAAAGATCGGTAAACGAATTTCGCTGATCGATTGATGGCTGGTGGGGATAATGACATATCCGCTCAGCCGCCCATGCTCCTGTTCCGCAATCACGGACAACGACAAAATCACTTTCGATTCCGGCTCAATGACATCACTTTGCAACTCGGCCGCAACTGCGGGATTACTCACGGCCACGTCACCGAGCTCAATGGCCTCACTGCCATTATTGACGAGGCTCACTTCCGTTTTCCTCTGCTCGCCGGACTTCATCACGCCAAAATCGACACGGGGGGGCTCAGCGGCCAAAAGCCGGTTGACCGTTCCACGCAGAGACAACTGCACCACATCGTGCAGCGGGTCATTGGTATAGAGATAGATGGTCTTTACGACCTGCCCGTTGAAGCGGCGGCTATCAAAAACCGCCTCGACCTCGCCGACATCGCCCGGCGCCAGAATCTCATCCGATAACCGCGGCACGGTGCAGCCGCAGGAGGAGCGAACCCGTTCAATATGGAGAGGGGCATCTCCGGTATTGGAAAAACGAAAAACATGCGTGACCTTCTCCCCCTCTTCGATGGAGCCGAAATCATATTCCGATGACGCCACCTCGATACGGGGCTGCGCGGCGACGGTAGTGGAGGCGGCAAAAAAAACGATGAGCAAAAAAGTCAACAAAAGTGATCGCTGAGACATGGAGGCTTTCCTTTCGTAAGTGGATATTCCAACGGCAAGCTATATTATCATACTTCATATCCCGTGCCATCCTTTAGCAAGCATCCGATCAACAACTCAGGTATTGATTGACACAATGGGGCGATTCTTGCTATACAAAACTTTATTAAATCTAATTTTCTGGATCAATCGTTATGAGCGATGCACGCCTTGAACTGCTTTACTCCCGTGACCGCATTGCCCAGGAAGTCAATAGGCTTGCGCAACAGATCGGCCACGATTACCGCGAGCGCGAAGTGCTGCTGGTCGTCGTGCTGAAGGGATCCCTGATTTTCGGAGCCGACCTGCTGCGGGCACTTCCCATAAAGGCTTCGGTAGATTTTGTTCGACTGGCCAGTTACGGCTCCGACACCCGCAGTTCGGGAATTGTGGAATTTCGTTACAATCTCGAAACTCCCATCCGTGACCGGGATGTCATTATTGTTGAGGACATCATCGACAGCGGCTATACTCTAACATCTCTTTTCAACAAGTTGCTCAACCAGAATCCGCGTACCTTGCGAATCTGCACCCTGATCGACAAACGCGCCCGGCGCGAAGTCGAGATCGAAGCTGATTATGTCGGCATCACCATGGAGGACGGTTTTATCGTCGGTTACGGGCTGGATCACGACGAAAGGTATCGTCAACTACCGGATATTTACCTGGTGAAATCCTGATCCCGAGAGTAAGGGAGAAGCACCTCGATGATCATTCAGTGTGAAAAGTGCGGCACCCGCTTCCGCCTGCCAGATGAAAAAATGCGACCTGAGGGGATCAAGGCGCGATGCGCGCGTTGCAAACAGGTTTTTTTCGCCCCTCCTCCCCCCTCCCCCGAGCAGGAGGATTTCGGGCTCTCGCCACAGGACGCGGAAAAAGGTGAGATACCGGAGCAATCCGAAGTCGGCGCTCCTGATCACAGGGAAACGACCAAAGAAGGCCGCCCCGGCGAACCCGACGACCATGAAAGCCTGTGGGAGGAACCGCAGGCTCAGCAAGAGGCCGAGCCGGAGCCAGAGCAGTTCCCATGGGCACCCTCTACCACGACCAATGGTGAAGAAACGTCAGTCGATCAACCTCTTCGTGAGGAAGAGGCCGGAGAGTCGCCGGTGGAGGAGGAACTTGAAGATCAGCCGATAAAGAACGTGCAAAAGGAAGAAAGGGAAAGTTCCTTCGAGGACGGCAGCTTCGGGGAATTCAGTTTCGGCCTTGCCCCCGAACAGGAAGAAGAGGAATTCGGCGAACTTGAGGAGCCGGAAAAAAAACCGGAGGAAGAAGGCTTCAGGTTTGAACCGGCAGACAAGACATTTGAAGAAGAGGGGCTACAGGAGAGCGACCGGGAACCTGCGGGCGAAAACGCAGCGATAGACGAAGAGCCCATGTTCAGCTTCGAGGAGACACAGGCGGCCGCAACAGGCGACGACCTGCTCGATGAAGCCGCCCCTATTGAGGACAAGCCGAAATCGGAGACGGTCGAGGATACCGCTGAAGAGCAGATTGAGCCTTCACCGCAACGCAAAAGCCCGGTGGCGTCACTGATGATCTTCTTTCTGGTCGTCCTGATTATCCTCACCGCCGTAACCGGCTATCTTTTCTGGAAGCAGGGCCCCCAGGCCTTTGAACGTATGCTGCTCGAATTGACCGGCAGCAAATCCGAGCCGGTTGCCTCGGTCGGCCGCATAGAACTCAACGACTACACCGCCTCTTTTCTGCAGAACGGACAGGCGGGGGAGCTGTTCGTCATCCACGGCCGCGCCCGCAATCTCTATGAAGAGCCGCGCTCGACCATTCAGATCAAAGGGGTCATTTTCAATGAGGCGGGAAAACCGGTCATGCAGCAGACGGTCTTCGGCGGCAATGCCCTGACCGAAGAACAGTTGACCACCCTGCCGTACAGCAAAATCGAAGAATCCATGACCAACCAGTTCGGCGACCACCTCTCCAACCTCAACGTGGCGCCGAGCGACTCGATCCCCTTCACCATCGTATTTCGCAACCTGCCTGAAGGCGTTGCCGAATTCACGGTCGAAGTGGTCGACTCCAGACCGGCCACTCCAGCGGAGACGCAACAATAACCCCTGCCAGGAAACGCACGTAAAAAAGCCGCGCCCTCTCTGAAGGCTGCGGCTTTTTTCTTTATTCACATTTTTTTAAACACTCCGGTGAGGCTGGAGAAAGACTAGTCTTTCTTGTCGCCGGTTGCGTCTTCACTCTTTTTTTTATCCCCGTCCGCCTCTTCACCTTCTTTTGGCGTGATATCAATCTCATCGTCATGCTCGACCGACTTCTTGAAATTGCGTATCCCTTTACCCAGCGCATTTCCGATATCCGGCAGTTTGCCGGCCCCGAAAATCACCATCACCAGCACCAGGATAATAATCAGTTCTGTTGTCCCCAATCCAAACATATGATGTGCCTCCACCCTCACCCGAGAATTACTTCAGTTTAAACCTCAACGACACCGAATGCTCCAAAAGCTCCAAAAACAAAGGGGCGGCCAAAGCCGCCCCTTTCCAACTGTGCGAAAACCCAATCAGGCAGGGTGAATCGCGTCTACCGGGCAACTGTCAACACATGCGCCGCAATCGGTGCAGGTTTCGGCGTCGATAACGCGCTTGTCGCCCTGCTCGCTGATGGCCTCGACCGGGCAGGTCGGGTCGCAAGCACCACAATTAATGCATTCGTCGTTGATTGTGTAAGCCATGGTATCTCCTCCTCAGATGATTTTCGGTGGAGTTTACAATAAACCCCCGATGAATGTCCACCCCAAACACCTTTTTCCCGGATGCCAGGAAAATTCTTGCATTCAGGCACCCCATATTATATCTTTTATAACGTTTTTTCGCTTTTAATCCTTTTAGATTCATGCGCCTGCCTTCCCAAAAGCCGCCGGCAATGGGGAAGCGACAAAAGAAATGTAAACGTCGTTTTGCCAGGCTTGCAAACGGCAGGCTTTCAGACGAGGAGGATCACATTTTATGGATATTCTGGCTCTTAATTGCGGCAGTTCGTCCGTCAAGTACCAGCTTTTCGACTGGAACCGGAAGGAAGTCATCGCCAAGGGAATGGTCGAGCGGGTCACCGTCGGCGACTCTTTTATCATTCACGAAGTCCCGGGCCGTGAAACCTATCGCGAGGAGTACGAATGCCCGTCGCATGAAACGGCGATTCACCTGATCATCAAAATTCTGGCCGACTCTGAACACGGTGTCGTCAAAGAGATCGACGAGATCTCTGCCGTCGGGCACCGCGTCGTTCACGGCGGCGAAAAATTCACCCGCTCGGTGATGATCGACAACGATGTCCTTGACGGGATCAAGGAAGTCCAGCATCTGGCGCCGCTGCACAATCCCCCGAATATCGCCGGCATCGAAGCGGCACGCTCGGTTCTGCCCGATGTGCCTCATGTCGCGATTTTCGATACCGCATTCCATCAGACCATGCCTGAGCATGCCTACACCTACCCCCTGCCCTATGAGTGGTATACCAAATACGGTGTGCGGCGCTACGGCTTCCACGGCACCAGCCATCTCTACGTTTCCAAGCGCGCGGCAGTCATGCTGGGCAAGGATCCCAAAGACTGCAACATCATTACCATGCATATCGGTAACGGCGTCAGCCACTCCGCCATCAAAGGCGGCAGATCGGTGGACACCTCCATGGGGCTGACACCGCTGGAAGGGGCCATGATGGGTACGCGCTGCGGCGACATCGACCCGGCGATTCCCATGTTCATTCAGCAGCAGGAAAACATTGGGGCCAAGGAGATCGACTCCATCCTGAATAAAAAATCGGGCGTGCTGGGAATTACAGGCCAGTATACCGACCGGCGCGACGTTCTTGAAGGCATTGAAGAAGGGGATGAGCGCTGCCGCCTCGCCCTGGAGATAGAGGCCTATCGGTTGAAAAAATACATTGGCGCCTACGCCGCCGCCATCGGTGGAGTCGACGCGGTTGTCTTTACAGCCGGCGTCGGCGAGATGGCCTGGCAGATTCGCGAAAAAGCCCTCGAAGGCCTGGAATTCATGGGGATCATTCTCGACAAGGAGAAAAACCGCAACACCCAGACCCGCAAGGCGGAAAATGTCATTACCACCCCTGATTCAAAGGTCAAGGTCTTTGTCATCCCCACCGATGAAGAGCTGGTCTTTACCGAGGATGTGGTCGCAATACTGGAAGGCACCTATACCGATCACATGAAGTTCGACTACAGCTTCTGCCACAAGGAATTCCAGCGCAAATAACCGCGCTTCAGAACTACAATGATCAGAAACAGCAAAGGCCGGAGGACATCCCCTCCGGCCTTTGCTGTTTCTTCTATGCCGTCGTATCGAAAAGCGCTGTCAGCCCTGAGCCTGCACCGCGGTAATAGCGGCCACGGAAACGATATCGTCGACGGAGCAGCCCCGCGAGAGATCATTGACCGGCTTGGCCAGCCCCTGAATGATGGGTCCGACGGCCTCGGCGCCGGCCAGGCGCTCCACCAGCTTGTAACCGATATTGCCGGCATCGAGGTCGGGGAAGATCAGCGTGTTGGCTTTACCGGCGACGGGTGAGCCGGGCGCTTTTTTCTCACCGACCTTGGGCAGCAGTGCGGCATCGGCCTGAAGTTCGCCATCGATCTGCAGTGACGGATCAGCCGCTTTGGCAATTTCCAGAGCCTTGAGCACTTTATCCACATCGTCGTGCTGAGCGCTGCCCTTGGTTGAGAACGACAGCATGCCTACCCGCGCATCGACGCCCAGGAAGCTCTTGCAACTGCTGGCGGTCGCCAGGGCGATCTCGGCCAGAGCCTGGGCGTCGGGGTTGGGGTTGACCGCACAGTCGGCGAACAGGATCGTACCGTTTTCACCAAACTCAGGTGTTTTGGTAACCATCAAAAACACCGAGGAGACCGTTTTCATACCCGGCGCGGTGCCGATCACCTGGAACGCAGCACGCAGAACGTCGCCGGTCGTGTTGTAGGCGCCGGCAACAGCACCACCAGCGTCGCCCCTGTGAACCATCATCGCGCCGAAATAGAGGTTGTCGTCGCCGGTAAGAATCTTGCGAGCCTCTTCATCGCTCAAGCCTTTTTTCTTGCGCAATTCAACCAGTTCCGCCACATAGGCATCGAGCTTTTCCGAGGTCTTGGGGTTTTCCAGGGTGACGCCGTCGAGAGAGCACCCCAACTCGGATGCCTTACTCTGCAGTGCATCCGGGTCGCCGAGCAGCACGACCCTGGCCAGTCCGTCCTTGACAATGCGACCCGCAGCCTGCACCATGCGATCGTCATATCCTTCGGGCAGGACAACCGTCTGCAGACTCTGTCGCGCTTTTTCCTTGATCTGATCCACCAGGTGCATAAAATCTCCTCCTCCAAAACAAAGTTTTAAATCGGTGCCTGAAGTTATACCCGATGCCTTGAAGGCGGTCAACCCTATGGCCGCCCTTCGCCGGACAAATCCATACCAGTGAAATTTTCTACCACGGACTGGTGAGGATCTGCCGGTTTCGGGTATAATCGAAGGCTGCTTGTCATATTATCAACCACGAACCGGTTTTCATGAATTTTCGCAGTCGAAAAATATCCTTTCTCTGGTGGTCGATTCCACTGTCCATCGCGCTGCATCTGCTGCTTCTGCTGCTGATTCCGGAGAAAACCCTGCTAAAGACTCCGGACCCGGACGAACCGGTCATGGTGGAGGTGCGTCCGCCCCAGCAGGAAACCCGTCCCCGGGAACTCGACATCCCGCCGCAACCGGAGCCGCCCGAGCCGCGAGAAGAGCCGGCAAAGCGACTGGGACCGCAGGACATGCAGGTTGAAGAGGAAACCGCACCCAAAGGTGAGGACACGGACGACATGGCACCGACTGCTCCTGCGGCTCCCTCACCTCCCCGCCCGACTCCAAAACCTGAGCCCCGGGAGCCTGAGCCGAAACCGGAGAAGGAAGAACCCGCAGAAACAGCCGAACAGATTGAGCGCCCTGCTGAAAAGCATGAAGCGGAGCTGGCACCGCCGGCCGCCGAAGAAACCTCGTCCGAAAAAGCCGCCCCGGCATCTCCCGACCAGCCGTTGCCCAAAATCGACGACCTGCTGGATCTGCCGCAAAGCACCGCCAGTCGTATTGCGGGAGAAGAACGCCGCAAGAGGCGGCCGGACGTCACCGAGGGCGATGCCATCTGGCTGGACACCGAGAAAGATCTGCTGATCTCTTTCTTCCAGCGGTTCAAAGCCAACATTTACGGAGTCTGGAATTACCCTACCAAGGCGGCGGAGCGCGGCGAACAGGGCACCAGCCTGCTGCGCATTACGGTAAACCGCGACGGCAGCGTGAAAAGCGTCAAGCTGATAGAGTCCTCCGGCTCGAACACCCTCGATCGCGAAGCGATTCGTGCGGTCTGGTCGGGGGCCTCCTATGGCCCCCTGCCCCGCGCCTACGAAGAAGAAACGTTGACCATCTTCGCTTTTTTTCAGTACACCCTGGGCGGCCGCCCCTTTGTGCATGGCGGCAGATAGAGTATAGAGTCTCGCCGGCGGCTAAGGTTGCCACCGCAAACGGGGGCGGCGAGCGGCTCTCGTTTCATCGAGGCGGCCAAGACGCGTCAACCGGGGCGCATCTTTGAGCAAATCCGGATGTTCACTTGCCTCTCGCGCGATCGCTTCCATCGCCTCGCAGAACTCATCAAGGGTTTCCTGGCTTTCACTCTCCGTCGGCTCGATCATGATGGCGCCGCTGACCACCAGCGGGAAATAGATGGTCGGCGGATGGAAGCCGTAGTCGATGAGGCGCTTGGCCAGATCAAGGGTTTTGCACCCGCCACCGAGATTCCTGTCGGAGAAGACAACTTCATGCAGGCTGCGAGCCGGATAAGGCAGATGGTAGCTGTCCTCCAGCCGGGCACGCACATAGTTGGCGTTGAGCACCGCCATCTCGGCCGCGCGACGCAGTCCCTCCGGCCCCATGGCACGGATGTAGGTCCAGGCCCGCACCAGCACGCCGAAATGACCGTAAAACCCCTTCATCCGCCCGATGGAGTGCGGGCGATCCCAATCGAGAAAATACCCCTCCTCGTTGCGGTCCACCACCGGCACGGGCAGAAAAGGTTCGAGTTCGGCACTGACCCCGACAGGACCCGCCCCGGGGCCGCCGCCGCCATGGGGCGTTGAAAAGGTCTTATGCAGGTTGAAGTGCATCACATCGATGCCCATATCGCCAGGGCGGGCGATTCCCAGCAGGGCATTGAGGTTGGCGCCGTCACAGTAGACCAGCCCGCCGCGTTCATGCACCACGCGGCAGACCTCGGCGATGTGGGTTTCAAACAACCCCAGCGTATTGGGATTGGTGATCATCAGCGCCGCGACCCCGTCATGCATCAACCCTTCGATGGTTTCCACCGTCACCACGCCGTTTTCGGAAGGCACCGGCACCACTTCATAACCGCACAGGGCGGCTGTTGCCGGGTTGGTGCCGTGGGCGGTGTCGGGGATCAGCACCTTATTCCGCCGAGCCCCCCGCGCCTGCTGCCAGGCACGAACCACCAGCATGCCGGCCAACTCGCCATGCGCACCGGCGCCGGGTTGCAGAGTAATGCCGTCAAACCCCGAAATTTCCTTGAGATCTTCCTGCAATTCATACATCAGCGCCAGCGCGCCCTGCGCCAGCTTCTGCGGGGTATGGGGATGCAGCTCCGCAAAACCGGGCAGACGGCAGGCCACCTCGTTAACTTTGGGATTGTACTTCATGGTGCAGCTGCCCAGCGGGTAGAAGCCGGAATCCACGCCGTAGTTCCAGGATGACAGACGCGTGAAGTGGCGTACCACATCGATCTCCGACAATTCCGGGAAACCGGGGATGTCATCGCGCACCAGATCTTCGGACGGTTCGGCCTGCGGAACGTCGAGAGGCGGCAGATCATGTCCGCGGCGCCCGGGGCGCGAATGTTCAAACAGCAGCTTCTCGTTCAGCGACAGTCCGCTGGTTCCCACCCGGTTCATGCCTCACCTCCGGCCAGAGCTTCGATCAGCGCATCGATATCCTCGCGGCTGTTGCGTTCGGTGACGCACACCAGGAAACGGTTCGACATTTCGGAGAACCACGGTGACAGCGCGACGCCACCCAGAATGTCACGCTCCTGCAGTTTCTGGAGAATCTCTTCGGTGGCCCGAGGCCCTTCGACCACAAATTCATTGAATACCGGAGCGCTGAAAGGGAGCGAGTAGCCGTCAAGGGCGGCAATTTTCTCCCGCGCGTAGCAGGCCTTGGAATAATTGTGCCGGGCCAGTTCGGGCAGGCCCTGGCGCCCCAGCAGGGCAAGGTAGATGGTCGCGGCCAGGGCGCACAATCCCTGGTTGGAACAGATGTTGGATGTGGCTTTTTCCCGGCGGATGTGCTGCTCCCGGGTCGCCAGGGTCAGCACAAACCCGCGCCGCCCTTCCGTGTCGACGGTTTCGCCGACCAGCCTTCCGGGCAGATTGCGCACATCGGACTCACGCGCTGCGAAAAACCCCAGATAGGGACCGCCATAGGAAAGGGGCATTCCGAAACTCTGTCCTTCCCCCACGACGATATCAGCGCCCAGTTCACCCGGAGACTTGAACAGCCCCAGGGACAGGGGTTCCTGTACCGCGACGACGACTCGGGCACCCTGTTCGTGCGCCGATCGGGAAACGGTCGCCAGGTCTTCCATCACTCCGAAAAAATTGGGATAGCCGACAACCACCGCCGCACACTCTTCATCCAGCAGTCGCGACAGCGCGTCCGGGTCAAAAGCGCCGTCTTCGCCGAAGGGCAGATCGACCCACTCCATGTCGAGATAGCGCCCGTAGGTGCGGATCGTTTCCAGGTAATCGGGGTGCAGGGCACGGGACAGGATCACCTTGCGCTTTCGTGTAACGCGGCACGCCATCAGCACCGCTTCCGCACAGCTCGAGGCACCGTCATACATGGAGGCGTTAGCCACCTCCATGCCGGTCAACTGGCAGATCAGGGTCTGGAATTCGAAAATCGCCTGCAGCGTTCCCTGGCTGATTTCGGGCTGGTAGGGGGTATAGGCGGTATAGAACTCGCTGCGGCTCAGCAGGTGGTCGACCACTGCGGGAATGAAATGGTCATAGGCTCCGGCGCCAAGAAAGGTTCGGTGGGTGTCGCCCGCTCCATTGCAGCGTGCCATTCCGGCAAGTTCGGCAAGCAGGTCGGATTCTGCCCTGGCTTTCGGCAGATTAAGGGGAACGTTATGGCGCAGTGACGGCGGAACCTCTTCAAAAAGGCTCTCCAGCGTATCAACGCCGATGGCATCGAGCATCCGTCGCACATCTTCTTCGTTATGGGGGATATAGCGCATGAACGAATCCTCCCTGGAGTTGAAAAGCACTTACAGGAGCCGTCGCACAGATGTGTACCTTTTATGCTGAAAACGCTATTCTTCCTCGGTCAGCTCACGGTAGGCGTCGGCGTCCAGCAGCTCATCAAGCTCCTCGGGCTCGCTATAGCGAATCTTGACCATCCAGCCGTCTTCGTAGGGAGAGGTATTGAGGACTTCCGGTTCGTCGGGCAACTCCTCGTTGACTTCGACCACCTCCCCTGTCACCGGGGAATAGATGTCGGACACAGCTTTGACGGATTCCACCACTCCGAAAGCCTTGCCCGCTTCAACTCGCGCGCCGACCTCCGGAAGCTCAACAAAAACGATATCGCCCAGAGAGTCCTGGGCAAAATCCGTGATGCCGACGGAAACGACGTCATCCTCGACCAGTACCCATTCATGTTCCTCGGTGTACTTGAGTTCCTCGGGAAAATCCATGTCCCTGCCTCCTGAAAATTAATATTTCGCAACAACCGTCCCCGGTCAGGAACGGAAAAACGGGGGTTTGACAACTTGCGCCGCAACACGACGCCCACGGATTTCAACATGAACGTCCGTGCCGGGCAGCAGCGGAGCATGCTCGATAAGCGCCAGGGCGATCCCCTCGCGCAGAGAGGGAGAAAGAGTGCCGCTGGTCACATGACCGATGCGTCGATCACGGTGAAAAACCGCATAACCAGCGCGCGGGACTCCAGCCTCGGTCATCTGCAGGCCGATCAATCTCCGGGGCGGTCCCTGGTTCTTGATGCGAGCCAGAGCGGCGCGCCCCATAAAATCTCCCTTGTCCCATTTAACAATCCACCCCAGCCGTGCTTCGAGAGGGCTGATTTCCGGGCTCAGCTCATGGCCGTAGAGAGCAAGTCCCGCCTCGAGACGCAGTGTATCGCGCGCACCGAGACCGGCCGGCAGAAGTCCATCAGGTTTCCCCGCCTCCAAAAGTGCCCGCCACACGGTCTCGACCTGACCGGGGGCCAGGTAAAGCTCGAAGCCGTCCTCCCCCGTATAACCGGTGCGCGAGATCATCATCGGCACGTCAGCCACAAGCCCCTCGTGAAAATGATAGGTGGCGATTTTATCCAGGTGAAAATGGGTAAGGCGGGACAATACGGCCTCTGCGGCAGGCCCCTGCAGGGCGAGCTGCGCAAACTCGTCGCTGCGGTTATGGCAGAAAACCTGGGCGTAGCCGCTGTCCGTGCGGGCCTGCTCGATCCAGGCAAAATCTTTGTCAATGTTGGCGGCGTTGACACACAGCAGGAAATGATCGTGGTCGAAACGGTAGAGAGTGAAATCATCTACGGTGCCGCCGTGCGGGTAGCACATGGCGGTATACTGTACCTGGCCGTTTACCAGCAGCCCCACATCGTTGACGGTCAGATCCTGCAGAAAAGCCAGGGCGTCGGCCCCTTTGACTTCAATTTCG
>NPIE01001365.1_pt1 | contig 15560 bp, 13 predicted proteins | sample 8637661 | NCBI WGS metagenome assembly NPIE01 (sample SAMN07420842, study PRJNA396082) | bioreactor metagenome | isolation source: sample BA12 brine-fed electro-methanogenic bioreactor BA | place: Japan: Kochi | collected 2016-12-09 | reverse complement strand
GCCGCCACGACCAGATCCGTCTGCCTGCAGAGGAAAGCCGGAATCTGGAGGATATCCACAACTTCGGCAGCGATGGCCGCCTGTCCCGGAAGATGAATGTCCGTCAGCACCGGGCATACCGTTGCGGATCTGATCTCCGAAAGCCACTCCAGCCCTTTTTCGAGCCCGGGACCCCGGAAACTGTGGATAGAGGTCCGGTTGGCCTTGTCGAAGGATGACTTGAAAACGTACTGGATATCCAGCCTTGAACATATCTCCGAGACCCTTGAAGCAATGTCAAGGGCCATCTCCCTGCTCTCCATGACGCAGGGCCCCGCGACCAGGACGAGCCTGCCGTCGCCGAATATCACATTACCCGCGGAAAAGGACTTTATCATGCCACATCATCTCCATGCGCTCCTATGTACTCCTCGAGCATCTCCACGTCCCTCGGTGAATCCACCTCTATGGTGTCCCTGTCGGTCTCGAGACACCTTATCTCGTGCCCCTTTTCGAGGACCCTGAGCATCTCCAGGCTTTCGGATCGCTCAAGTGGGGTAGGTTCCCACTGGCAGAAGCGGAGCAGGAAATCCCTCCTGTATGCGTAAGGGCCGATATGCTTGTACATGACGGCCCCGGGGTTTCTCCGGAAGGGTATGGGCGACCTGCTGAAATAGAGAGCCCTCATGTTCTCATCGAAGACCATCTTCACGATCCCGGGGTCTTCCTCCTCCTCTTTCTTCTCGATGGCCTTGGCAAGGACCCCGAGGGAGACTCCGGCGTCTTTGGTGAGAAGTTCCGTCAGCGGGTCTACCATGTCCGGGCCCACCAGGGGGTCATCAACCTGGATATTGAAGACTATGTCGGCAGATCCGTACTCCCTGGCGGCGAAGGCCACCCTGTCCCCTCCGCTGGGGAGGTCCGGCGGTGTGAGCATAACCTGCCCCCCCTCGGCCCGGACGACCTCTGCTATCCGTTCGTCATCGGCGGCTACAAGAACATCCGTCACCGATGTACAGCGCATCGCCTGCCGGAGCACCCTTACCACGAGAGGAACTCCTGCGATCCTGAGAAGGGGTTTGCCCGGAAGCCTTGTGCTGGCATATCGGGCCGGGATAACGATAAGCGTTTTCAACCTGCCATTTCTCCTTTCGATTCCACAAATGATCTCAGTGCAAGATAAAGATCGTGCCTTTTTTCCCATCCAAGTTCTTTTGATACGAAATCCGCGACGGAACCGATGGCTCCGGGAAAGCCCATCCGTTCCCTGCCGGCCCTTGACATTGACCGTCTCCGGGCCGGATCCCGAAGAATGGAGAGGGCCTCCTCTGCCATCGCGCGCCCCCGGGCCGGGACAAGGGATTCGGCATCACCCAGGAGTCTCTTCTGGACTCTTTTTCCCTTCTCGTCTATTGAGACCACGGGAAGACCGAGGCCCGCGCATATCTGGTTTGCCGTTCCACCGAGGCCTATAAGGATGTCCGAGGCAACGGCGACTTGGGCCACATCTCCGGAGAAGACAGCCACCTCCGGCCCTCCGCCGATCCTTCGAATATTCCCGGCCCCGCAGGTCTCCCACCCCTGCGCCTTTTCCAGAAGTCTATCCCTCTCTATCGTAGATGCGACCACAAGAGTAAAGGAACAATCCATCTCTTTTGCCATGATGGTACCGGCCTCCAGAAGAAGAGGCAGGTCTTCGTATGCCCTCTCCCTGCTTCCCGGAAGAAGAAGGACCCGGGCAGTGGCAGGGCGGTCCTCTTCGATCCCTGTAATAGTATCACCGGCGAGGTCCATAATGGGGTTCCCCCCGTAGAAGGCATCCACCCCGTAACCGAGAAGATCCGCGGCCGTCTCCGGGTCCCTGGTCCAGACTCTCCGACACCTGCTCCTTAGCAGTCTCTTTTCCAGACCCCAGTGTCCGTGAAGTCGGGTGGATTTTGCCGTTGCCACCAGAAGGGGTTTTGCCCCCTGACCCCACAGGGTGTGGAGAAGCAGGTAAACGTCCCCCACGCATATGACAGTCCTTATCCTGCCGCGGAGGGATCTCCAGGCTTCTGCCTGTCTGGAGATATGCATGAACAGGCCGGAGCGGATATCCCCGAGAAGATCCTTGAGACGGTATTTTACCACTCCGCCGCTGGGCGTCTCGCTCGGAGGCGATAAGACCCGCACCCCCCTGCTCCTGTACTCGCTCCCTCTTCCGACAAGGGAAAACCCGCTCACGTTCGCGCCGGGGAATCTTTCGCGCAGCTCCTCCGCCAGTATGCTGCCGATGGCGTCCTCGCCATGTCCGTTGGAGGCCACGACAAGACGGGGCTGCAACAGTTCGGCCAGACTCCCGAAAAATTTGACAGGATCGGCAAGGGAGGCCCTGACTTCAGGAACAAAAAGGGGAAGCCTCGGCTCCCACCCCTCGGGCAGGTTGAATATATCCTTCTCTGTACAGACCATGGCCCCGGCACCCTCGAGTTCTGCCCTGGCAAAAACGGCGTCGAGTTCCGCCGCTGTATACCTGTGATGGTCCCGAAAGACCTGGTGAAAAAGGGGCCTTATGCCGAATTTCAGGAGGAATGACTCGAAACTGGAGGGGTTCCCTATCGCGGAGAATGCCGCCAGCGGCAAACCTGGCAAAAGGGAATACTCTTCCAGACTGCCCCCTGAGAACCGTGACCATCCCGCCAGTTCAAGAAAGGCCGTGAAAGGCTCACTTCCCGTCAGATCCTGGATCTTTTGCTTCAATTCTGCAAGGCTCTCGCCCTCTACCTGGTCCGCCTTGGAGATGACCACCATATGGGCCCTCCTGAGGGACGTTGCGGGCTCCCTGAGCATTCCGTCGGGCATGAGCCTTCCGTTACCGAAAGGGCAGGTGGCGTCGACAAGCACTATGTCCACATCGCGACCCATCCTGCGGTGCTGGAACCCGTCGTCGGCCACAGCAACCCCGGCACCCCTCTCCGCAAGAAACTCCACTCCGGAAAGCCTGTCCGCAGCCACGGCAACGGGAACGCCGGGCAGTTTCTCCGAAAGAAGCAGGGCCTCATCTCCCAGGAGGTCACGGCTTCCGGGGTTGTCGCCCGCAAAGAGGCTTTCTTTTCCCCTGCGGCCGTAGCCTCTCATCACTATCCCGGGGGTCAGTCCCACATCGGAGAATTTCCTGGCTAGCATCTCCACGAAGGGGGTCTTGTTCGTCCCCCCGTGAGTGAGGTTACCTATGCTTACGACTGGGACCGGCGACTCGCTGGAGGCGGCGATTCCGTGATCGTAGGCAAAATTTCTGGCCGAGGAGCAGGCCCCCACAAACCATCCAAGAGGAACCAGAAGGATCCACGGGGATACCCCGCCATGACCCCTTATATGCCTTAGATAACTATTGAGAAGGGGACCCATTGCCGTCTCCGAACTGTAGCATGCAGAGCCTCGAATAGAGCCCCCCGGAGCCTTTCAGCCTTTCGTGGGTCCCCTCTTCGACGATCCTTCCTTTTTCTATGACCAGGATCCTGTCTGCTTCCCTTACCGTGGCCAGCCTGTGGGCTATGACAATGGAGGTTCGTCCCGACATGGCCTTCCTCATGGCATCCTGGATCTCCTGTTCCACCGCCGCATCCAGGGAAGAGGTCGCCTCGTCCATGATCAGGATAGACGGATCCCTGACTATTGCCCTGGCTATTGCCACCCTCTGCCTCTGGCCTCCGCTGAGGGTCACGCCTCTCTCACCGACCTCGGTGTCGAATCCTTCCGGCAGGGACATTATGAAACCGTATATTCCGGCGACTTTGGCCGCGTTCTCCACGTCGCAGTCAGAGGCGTCCTCGCAGCCGTAGGAGATGTTGAACCTGATGCTTCCCTTGAGCAGGACCGGGTCCTGGGGAACCACCCCCGTCTGGCGCCGGAGGGTCTTGAGATCGACTTCCCGCAGGTCGACACCATCGATAAGGACGCTCCCCTTCTGAGGGTCGTAGAACCGGGATACAAGATCAGCGATTGTGGATTTTCCGGCGCCCGTCGGCCCGACTATCGCGATCTTCTCACCCGGGGAGAGCCGGAAACTGATATTGTCCAATACCCATGACTTCCCCTTGTAGGCAAACGAAACGTCGCGGAACTCGATATCCCCCCTGACCTTTTCCAGAAAGACCGGGTTCTCGGGCAGCGCTACCTCGCTCTCCGTATCGAGTATCTCGAAGACCCTTTCGGCGGCGGCGAGCCCCTGCTGTAACTGGGCCACTACACGGGAGAAAATTCTAACGGGTTGCACAAGCAAGGCCAGGTAGCCCATAAACGCTATTATCTCTCCCGGGGTAAGTTCCCCCGATACGACGAGGCGCCCTCCAAACCAGAGTATCACCGCCAGGGCGGAAATAAGTATCACTTCAACTATCCCCGTCAGGGCGGCGTTGGTCTGGACACCTTTCATCAGGGCACGGAAGTGGGCATTGCTCTGGGATTCGAACCTCTGGTACTCCTGTTCCTCAGTGGCAAAGATCCTCACGATCCTGATGGCCGAGAGGGCCTCGGCAGCTATAGCGGAAAGACCCGCCAGCTGGTTCTGTATATCATGCCCCACCGACCTCAGTTTTCTGGAAGCCACGTCCAGGACAAGGGCCGCAAGGGGAAGGACCAGGAAGGTAAGGAGTGTCAGTTTCCAGTTGATATAGAGCAAAAACGAAACCATCCCGATGAAACTGACACTCTGGACGACTATATCGACCAGGGCCGCGGTTATCATGTTCTGCAGGATGGCCACATCGTTGGTTATTCGGGAGAGCATCTCACCGACACGGTGACCGTAGAGGTATCTCAGAGACATTCGCTGCATGTGGTCATAGAGTTTGAGCCTGAGGTCGACAACAACTCTCTGGCCGACCCAGTTCATGAGGTACTGCTGGCCGTAGAAGAACAGGCTCTTGGCAGTGTAGAGGAGAACCAGCCCCAGGGCGATAAGGTTCAGGGCCACCAGGTTTTTGCTTATCAGCACATCGTCCACGATATTTTTCAGCAGCCACGGCGCCACCACGGCACAGGCCGATGACAGGATCATGCAGGCAAGGGCCCCCACGATCCTGCGCCCGTAAGGTTTCGCGTTCGCAAGAAGCCTGATGTAAATGCTCTTTTTTCCGGTCTTGTTCAAATTATCACCCCAGGGTCTCCATTATCTTGCCGACCATTCTTCCCGCGCTTCCACTGCCTCGGGGTATCTTTCCCAAGTCTCTTCTCGCCAGGAACATTCTGGAAGGGTCACCAAGAAGTTCTGACGCCGCCGTGGCTATCTCTTCGGCGGAGACATCTCCCACGATCTCCGGCATGACCTCCCGCCCGAGAAGGCGGTTCGGCCAGGCGAGAAACCCCCTCTTTTTCCCGGCGCGACGCAGAATGCTCTCCTTTATCCATGGCCCCGCGAAGGGTACGGCAGAGACCAGGCCTCTAACCCCCGAAAGGGGCACCTGGCGAAGAAACTCGAAGGGCACTGTCACTATGCCCGGAACGCCGGCGTAGGCTATCTCCAGAGTGTTCGTTCCCGGCTGGGTAAGGGCCAGGTCCGCTTCCTTGAGGATCGACCTTGTCGATGCCCTTGAGGGGTTGAGCCCGGCGATCCCCCAGGCCTTCTCTTCAGCATCGGAGGCAAAGGGGGAGAGAGAGCAGACATATTTGACACCCGGCATACGTTCCATAAGTGAAGCGGTCATCTTCGATATGAAGGGTAGCGCGACGGTGCGGATAGCCCTCCTGCTTCCCGGAAAAAAGACAACCCTTTGCCCCTCCCCTTCTGGCCAGGAGAAATGATCCTGATCCATCTCCATGGAATCCACGACCAGGTCTCCGACAACGAAAACCTTATCACAACCGGGGGGGGAATAATGGCAGGTCTCCTCGAAAGGGGCGAAGACGAGATCGCAGTATCTCATCAGGGGCTTTAAACCGTAACTGTAGCAGAAAAAAGGAACCCCGTTCCTTCTGGACATGGCCAGACCAAAAAGGAGGTCTCCCCCCATCTGCAGGACCGCGTTCAGGGGTTTTCCCTCCCCCAGCGCGAGATGTCTGAATATGGACCGGGGAGGCGTGACATCCTCGACTCCAAGCCTGCCCGCTATCTCCGTCTCGTTTCCGGCGGCGTACTGACAGGGAAGAAGCCGCAGGGAAACGTCCACGCCCGCCTCCGCGAAAGCCCTGATCACCGGCCTTGCCCAGCACCATAGTTCCCCGGGGCCGTTGGCCAGGATCACTACCCTTTTCAAAGCCGGATCATCTCCAGTATCGACTCCGCCCACCCTCGGGGTGCCTCTTTGCCCCCGAGTGCCGAAGCCGCTCTTTCCATAGCCTTCTCTATCCTTTTCTTTTCTTCCGGGTCACCCCATGATCCTTCCAGACGATCGACTATATTGCGCGCCTTCGCCTTCGACTGGAGAAGTTCGGGATAGATCTCCTCTCCGGCAAGAATGTTCGGGACCGATATTCGTGGAGTCCTCACGAAAAGTTTCCAGGTAATCCAGGAACTCAAGGAGGCTTTGTAGAGTACTATCATGTATCTCCGCAGTATAAGAGCCTCCACCGCCGCGGTTCCGCTTGCGCCGACAACTAAATCGGAGGCCGACATCAGTTCCGCCCCGGGACCTTCGTATATCTCCCTGCCCTTCAGGGTTTCTTTCATCATGGCCAGCGTTCCCGCATCGAGACCCGGCGCCATCGAAAAAACGGGGTAAAAACCCCTCTCTTCCAGCAAACCAGCTGTCTCTACAAGAACAGGAAGAAGTCTGAGGACCTCGCTACGGCGGCTCCCGGGCAGCAGTGCCGCGATCTTCGGGAAACCTTTTCGGTCAATAGCGACCGGGGACGTCTTTTCACCGAGGTCGGCCAGAGGGTGCCCGAACCATCGGCATGACACCCCGCGGGACTCAAGGAAGTCCCTCTCAAAGCCGAAAAGGGGGAAACAGAGGTCGCAATACCTTGCGAGCAGGTCGGCCCTGCCCTGCCTCCACGCCCAAACAGTAGGCGGGGCGAGATAGAAGATCTTCCCCATGTAGCCTTTAGTCCTGAGGTCCTTGACAAGGGGGATATGAAAATCAGGACTGTCGATCACCACAACCGCCGAGGGGTCCCTGTGAAGAATCTCCCGGACCATCTCCTTTTTGAGCCCCAAAAGCCTTGGGATAGCCCCCAGCACTTCCGAGATGCCCATCAGCGAGAGAGAGGAACTGCTCCAGACGGTATCTCCTCCCGCAACCCTTCCCTGTTCGCCAAGCATCCCCCAGACAGGGCCATCCCAGCCCGAGGAGCGGAGAGCCCCGACGAGAAGAGCAGCGTACAGGTCGCCCGAGGCCTCACCGCAACTCAGGAAGAAGGATCCCATGCTACCCCTGTTACCGATATGTCCCACGATCCGGCGCTCTTTCCAAAGAGTTCGCCCCCCAGGACGATGGTCCTTCCCGACTCAACGGCGAGGCAGGTCATACCGGCTTTCCTCATGCTCTCCAGGGTTCCGGGACCTACCGTGGGAAGGTCGAACCTCTCATCCTGGTCGGGGCGCATCATCTTCACCACAACTCCCCCCCCCGAAATGCTGCCGGCTCTCTCTATTGCCGCGTCGGTGCCCTCCATCGCCTCGACGGATACGACGGACCCGTTTTTTACGACAACGGTCTGGCCGAAGGAGAGCGGGACAACCGCGGAGGCGATTCTGATCCCGTAGGCAATATCTTCCTTTTCCTGTTGAGTGGGCATCCTTCCCGCAATGTGCCCCTCGGGAGCCATCAGTTCCGGCAGTATCTCCCTGTAGGGAAGGACCTTTATCCCCCTGGATTCGAAATACGCCACAATCCCCCCTAGCAGTGAGTGATCGTCCTTAACGGGAAGGGAGGCAAGAACACCCCTCATGGCTTCGTCCATGAGTTCCGGGCGATACATCAGGCTCTTGGGGACCCTCCCAGCCATTATCATGGACACCAGTCCCCTGCCTGCAAGGCGTCGGGCTAGTTCGCCGAGTTCGGGCCTTTCGATCCGTTCCAGCCCGGAAGCGTACTCACCTATTCCGGAATTGTTGCCCGAGAGGGCAAAGACAAATGGAGGGGACCCTTTTTCAGCGAGCCTTCTGGCTATCTCAAGGGGAAGGGAGCCTTCTCCGGCCAGGAGAGCAATGGGGAAAGACATCTTTTTAGCCCTCCTACCTGTCGGCATAGCGGGCCAGTATTCCGGCCAGCGTCATGAAGATAATATTGGGAGCCCAGGCCGCGAATAACGGCGGTATATATCCCCCTTCACCGAAGGAGCGGGAGAAGGACATCACCACGTAGTAGGCAAACACTATAAGAACGCTCATGGCAACACCCAATCCCGCGCCGGACCTCTGGTGACCTATGCCGAGGGTCGAACCGAGTACGGCCAGGATCACGCAGGCCCAGGGCACGGCCAGTTTGAGGTGGAAAAGAACCCACAGCGGGGCGAGGTTGGCCCCCTGTTTGCTCATAACCCTTATGTGTCCCCACAATTGAAAGGCGCTCATATCGGCTGGTCTGAGAGACGTTCTGGCGATCTCTGCAGGACCAAGAAGCAGGGGGAGTTTCTGCCTGGCAAAGGTGAAGAGAAGTTTTACGGACCTGTCCTCCTGAACCTCAAAAGTCTTGCCCTCCTCGAGCCACCACTCATCGTCCCTCCAGATACCCTGCTTCGCGGAGATTATCCGGTTCATGTAACCATCCTGGAACTCCTGGACAAGGACATCCTCCATGGTCCCGAGGTTCTGCCGAAGCTTGGAGATATAGATCACCCTGTTAAGAACCCCTCCGCTCTCCTCCCTGAGGAAGACTTTCTCCCTCAGAAGCGAGGGACGCTCCCTTGCCACCTCGTAGCGCATGATGTTGTCGGCGGCACGGTTGGTCAGCGGAACCAGGGTCTCGTTGAGAAACATGGCGAAAAGGGATACGAATATGGAGGCAGCCAGAACAGGTCTGACTATTCTTCGAAAGGATATTCCCGCCGCTCGAAGGGCGACTATCTCGCTCTGGGACGAGAGCCGTCCGAAGGTTAGCAGTGCCGAGAGGAGAGACGCCATGGGCAGGGTCATCACCACAACCTCGGGCAGTTTGTAGACAAAGAGCCTCAGTACGACCCCGAGGGAGACACCCTTGTCTATGACCAGGTTGGCTATCTGGAAGAGAAGATCCCCCGCGACCAGAAGCAGGGAGAAGACCATCACCCCGAAGAGGAAGGATCCACCCATCTGGGAAACTATGAACCTGTCAAGTATAGGGGCGGTCCATAGTCCATCTCTGGCGATCTTCTTTTTACTATCTTCCTTCCTGGACTTCATTCGACAGCCTCTTTCACTCTGCCGGAAAGGATGATCTCCACGGCATCACGAACAGCCCCGTAGCCGCCCCTTGAAGGAACGACCACGTCGGCGGCGTCAAGGGCCTCCCTGCGGGAGTCTGAAGGCGCAAAACCGATCCCTGCCCACCCCAGGCATTCCGCGTCGTTGGCGTCGTCGCCCATATAGGCTATCTCCGACGGATTGAGGGACATCTCCTCCGACATCTGCCTCAGGGCTTTAATCTTGTCCTTGATCCCCTGGAGAACTTTCGATATGCCCAGTTCTTCCGCCCTGCGTGAGGTGACCGCAGACTCTCTTCCGCTCAGGATAGCAGCCCCTATACCCTGACTCAGAAGCATGGAGATGCCAAGGCCGTCCCGGACATCAAAGCGCTTGAACTCCCCACCCCTGTCGTCGAGGTAGACCGCTCCATCGGTCATGGTACCATCCACATCCATGACGAAGAGTCTAATCATCCCTTTCCCGCCTCTCTCCCCAGGGAGTGATCCCTCTTTTTGACACTCTGACGAAATCCAGTATTTCCATAATGTAGGGATCATCAGGGGAGTTTCCCTCAAGCCTCGCCACGGTCTCCTTCATCAGTGAAGAGGGATCGTAAAGTTCCCTGTAGGTCCTCTTTACCGCCAGCCTCTGCTCCTGGCTGAAACCGCTCCTTCGAAGGCCAACCACGTTGAGGCCGTGGATCCTTGCAGGGTGACCATCCGCCAGGGTGAAGGGAGGGATGTCCCTCACCACTTTCGTCAGGCCCCCGATCATGCAGTAGCGGCCAACCCTTACAAACTGGTGAAGGCCCGACATGCCCCCGAGAACAGAACCATCCCCGACGGAGGAGTATCCCGCGAGGGCAACCCCGTTGGCGAGGGTACAGTTCTCCCCGATGGTGGAGTTGTGCCCTGCATGGGATCCGACCATCATCCAGGTCCCGCTCCCGATGGAGGTAACCGAATCCGCGCCGCTACCCCTGTGGACAGTGACGTTTTCGCGGAGAATGACGCCGTCGCCGATCACGACAAAGGAACGCTCTCCCTTGAAGGCGTGATCCTGGGGCTCGCCGCCAAGAACCACGTTTTCGCAGATCCTGCAACTTTTCCCTATCCTCACATGCTCCAGAAGGCGTACATAGCCCTCAAGGCGGGTCCGTTCGCCTATCTCTACATCGGATCCTACCATGCAGAAAGGTCCTATCCAGGCACCCTCGCCTATGCGGGCCTTCTTTGACACGATCGAAGAGGGGTGCGCGTAAAATTCGCTCATTCAGCCTTATCTCCAGTAAGTCTGGGAGCCAGGATGAATCCCAGCACCGCCTCGGCGGCAACCTCGTCGCCGACCCTCGCCACGGTGCGGACCTTGCCGACGCGACCCCTTATCTTCTCTATCCTTGCCTCCGTGACAAGCTGGTCACCTGGGACGACGGGCCGCCTGAGTTTTGCCTTCTCGACAGAAGTGAGATATATGGTCACGCCAACCATGTCCGGGCGCTGTGTTATCAGCATCCCGGCCACCTGACCCATGGCCTCCAGGATGAGCACGCCGGGCATTACCGGCTCCACCGGGAAGTGCCCCTGGAAGAAGGGTTCATTAATCGTGACATTCTTGAGGCCTATCACCCTTTCACTGTCTATCTCCAGTATCCTGTCAACGAGCAGGAAGGGGTATCTGTGGGGCAGCGATCCAAAGATCTTGTGGATATCAAGCATTTTATTTCTCCTTTCGGTTTCAGGCGGAGATGCTCCTTCTTGTCCTCCGCACGAGTTCCAGGTGCATTCCATGTCCGGCCCTGTAGGCCATCACCCTGCCCTTCAGGGGCAGGCCGAGGATCGCAAGGTCGCCGAGAAGGTCAAGAACCTTGTGTCTGACCGGTTCATCCTGAAGACGAAGTTCTCGGGGATCGGGAGGAGCGGAATCTTCTATCACAAGTACATTCTCCCTGGCCCCGCCCTTTCCGAGGCCCCTCTCTATTATCCCCTTGACTTCGGACTCGAGGACAAAGGTCCTTGCCCTGGCAATATCCCTGAGAAATAACGGGGGAGTTATCTCCCCGTCAAAGGCCTGGCAGCCCACACCCCTGGCCTCGTAATTTATCACGTAACTTACCTCGAACCTTTCAGACGGGATAGCGGAGATAAATCCCCCTCTCGAGGGGTCGGCAAAGGCGATCTCGCGCGAAATATCTATCGGTTCTATCTTCTCACCCGGAATGGAGGCCTCAAATATGGCCCCGGCAAACTCCGCCCCACTTCCGTCGAGGGCAGGGACTTCGGGCCCTCTGACGTTTATTTCCACGCTCCAGACTCCGAGGCCCGACAGGACACCAAGCAGATGTTCGACGGTGCGGATAACGCTCCCGTCGGGAAAGGTCAGCACCGTCCCCCTGGCGCTACCATCGCACTCCGCCACCTGTACAGGGAATACTCCCCCCTGAAGAGAGAAGAATATCCCCGGCCCCCTTGAGGGCCCCAGGGTTACCTCACAGACCTCCCCGGAATGGAGGCCTCTGCCACTAAAGCTGGTCTTTCTGTCTACCCTGAGCGCTTCCATCATCGATCCCGCCATCTTTTGACCCAAACTTCCCGAGAAGACTTTTTATCTCATCTACAAGTTTGGGAAGTCTTCTGAGCAGGGCCTGGTTTTTGAGTTCCTCCCTGTGGTCCCTCGCCGGGAAACCCGAGACCACCGCACCCGGGGGAACATTCCTTGTCGCCCCGGCATAGGCCGCCACCTGAGCCCTGCTCCCGACGGTGACATGGTCGGCGACACCGCTTCTGGCCGCCATTATTACGCCATCCTCGAGGACCGCGCTCCCCGCTATCCCCGTCATGGCGACAAGGATGCAGTTCTCTCCGATCCTGGCGTTGTGCCCGACGTGGACATGGTCGTCTATGACAGTCCCGCTCCCGATAACCGTCTCGCCCACTGTCGCCCGGTCTATCGTCACGCAGGCTCCTATCTCGACCCTGTCCCCGATCCTTACCCTGCCGATCTGGGGGATCTTGACGTGACCCTTTTCGAAATCGGGGCGAAAACCGAAACCGTCGCAGCCTATCACGGCACCAGAGTGTATGACGCACCCTTCGCCGATGATGGTTCCCTCCCGAATGATCGCCCCCGCCTCGACAATGGTTCCTTTCCCGATAGAGGCTCCATGCCCGATGAAGACACTCCCCTCAAGGGATACTTCCTCACCTATTTCGCAACCACTGGAGAGGACGCACAGCGGCCCCGCAGATGCGGTCGGGGAAACACTGGCCCCCTCCTCCACAACGCAGGAGGTGTGGACCCCTTCAGGAACCCGCCGACATGGAGAGAACAGTCGAAGCAGAAATACGAAGGCTTCCTCCACATCGGGAACCTCTATTCCCATGCAACCTTCGGGGAATGATCCCGCTCCGCAAACCAGGGGGATCTTTGTCCCTTTCGCAAGGACAGGGGATTTTTTACCCCTCCATACGACGAGCCTGTCGGAGGCTTCTCCCCCAGGGTCCTGGAGCCCAAGAATTACCTCGTCACCATCGCCGCGGAGACTTCCCCCGACTAGTCCGGAAATTTCACCTAAGGTGTATGTTTTTTTCTCATCCATAGCGGATCTCCCACTTGACATCAAAGTTCACCGATGACACGGACCCTCAACCCGTCCCCATCGCGGCTATCATAATACAACTCCCCCGAAAGGTACTCGCCGAATCTCCAACCCAGGGCAGCGTTGGAATCCCCTTCAGCACTGAACCTTCCCCAAAGATATATCCCGGGAAATACTTCGTCGGCCCAGACCCGGTACCAGGCCCTGCTTTCCGGCAGCACCCATTCCGCTCCAAGCCTTATATCGTCCCAAACCTGGAACCTCAGTCCCCACCTGCTCTCGAGGGAGAAGTCGTTCGTCATCGCTATCAGTTCAGTGAAAAATTCAGGTCCCCGCCCCCTAGGAAGATCGATCCTGCGACCAAGGAATATTCCCAGTTCAGGGTGACGTTCTTCCGAACCAAGGGAAGCGGCCACCCACCCTTTGAGGGTGTACCTGTCGCTCTCAACCCTGACATCAACCGGGGCAACCCTGTCCGGTGTTATAGAGACGTCAACCTTTCCGCGGATATCCCTTGCCGCCCATCGGGATTCAAGGGACAGTCCCGCGAGCCTCTCGATCTCTTTGGAGTGCCTTTTCACCCATGGAGTGGGGAGCCCCACATAGGAGGAAAGGACCTCCAGGGCCCCATCGGATATCTCCGCCTGGAGCAGCCTCGGAAGACTTCCAGACCTTATCCTCGGAGAATATGCCACAACCACGGGCGGAAGGGGGTGAAAGGATGCCTCAAGTCCCATGGAGCCATCCTTGCCCTGCCTGAAAATAAACGAGGGGGACCAGCCAGGGAGCCGTTCCGAGAGGATCCCTTCGGCTTTCCGCAAAAAGGGCTGACCTGCCCAGCCGATGCAGTCCACGGGCAGGGGCCGAAGCATCTCCGATAACACATCCGCGGCGTCACCCAGATCGGAAGCGAACAGGGAGATCAGATCCGGACCGAGAGCCGGGTATATAAGTGCCACATCCCAGGTGGAACCTTTTTCGGCAAAAGCTACGGAGACAAGAAGGTCCTCTCCCGAAATCTCTATCCCTTTCACGCTAAGACCGGGAAAGAGTCTCTTTACGACAAGTTCGAGCATCATCTCACGAGAGCCAGCGTCGTGCCTTCTGGAGACCTCCTGCCATACCGCATCCACCGGGCCTGCGACAGTGGAAGTGAGCCACTCAGGAAGCCCGGCCACCCTGACAGCCCCGCAAGCGGGGCCCGTGAAAAGAAGGGCCACGGCGAAAAAGCCGACCGCGGCCCCAAAAACAGATCTTCTGAATTTCTTTATTTTGTTTCCTCTCAACTAGAACATCTCTCCAAAACTGAAGTGTGTTCTTGTCTCATCCTCTCCGTGGGCGAAATCCAGCCTCAGGTTCCCTATGGGAGTCTTTACGCGAACCCCAATACCATATCCGCTCTTGGTATTGGAGAAGGCGGAACTGTCGGTAGCCATGCCGATATCGTAGAAACCTACGACAGAGAATGAATCCTGAATTGGCATGCGGAGTTCGAAATTCCCAAGGACCATCTCGCTGCCGCTGAAGTAGTCGTCCTTGTAGCCACGAAGGGTGCTGCCGCCTCCAACAAAATACTGGGCCGACCAGGGGAGTTCTCCCGAAGAAAAACCGGCCATGACGCGAGCTGCGAAAGTGACGGGGTTTTCCTCCGTGCCGATCTCCCGATCGATGAGATCCTCAAAGAGATGGTAGAGGGGCCAGTAATATCTGGCTTCCAGCCAGTACTTGTTGTAGTTCATGTCGCCGATAGAACCGTCATCGGGCTGGAACATGCCGTGCTCCACGCTCAGGCTCTGGACCTCGCCCTTGGGGTAACTCAGGTACTCGTCAACAAGGTTCCTGGTGACGGTTCCAGTGAGCGATATGTTTCTGCCCGCAAGAAATTTATCAGGAACCGGTGTAGGTGGCGTAACGAATGAATAACTCGCTTCATGAACATCAAGATTGACGAACCAACTAAGAGTTGGATTATTTCGGAATACCTTCCCGATACCATAGTAAAGGCCTTTCTTGTCCTGGTTGTACTTGGTCGTCAGGGAATCATCCTCAAGTTCTTCCCACATCCTTTTGTAGACCCCTGCCTTCCAGCGGTAATGGGTCTCGTCCATGTAGGGTTCCTCGTAAGATATCCAGTACTTTTCCAGTTTTCCTGTCTCAAAACCCAAGGCCGCCTTGTGCCCAAGACCCCTGTAATTACTCTCTTCGTATTCAGCCCCACCGCTCCATCCGCTGCTTGAGCCGTGTCCGACAGAGAAAGATACGCGCGACGTCTTGCCTTCCTGGACGGTGAGGACTATGTTTACCTTGCCCGGCTCCTCGGTAGGTTCAAACCCGACGCTTATATCCTCGAAAAAACCCTTTGCGTTGAGTTTGTTCAGGGAGTGACGCATGACCGTGGCGTTGAAAAGATCCCCCGGCTGCAGTTTGAACTCCCTGCGGATGACCTCGGTCTTTGTCTTTTTGTTCCCCTGGATGATGACCTCTCCGACGATCGGCTCGAGGATCTGGACATCAATGATTCCGCCCTCGACGCCAACATCAAGGATCCGGGTCATTACGTACCCGGCTTTCTCGTACTTCTCGCCGATCCTCTGAAGGTCGTTGCGGAAGAAGACCCTGTTGAAGACCGTTCCGGGCTGGGTGAAGACGACTTCCATAAGTTCCTCGCTGGTGAAGACCGTG
>NPIE01003108.1_pt3 | contig 15574 bp, 13 predicted proteins | sample 8637661 | NCBI WGS metagenome assembly NPIE01 (sample SAMN07420842, study PRJNA396082) | bioreactor metagenome | isolation source: sample BA12 brine-fed electro-methanogenic bioreactor BA | place: Japan: Kochi | collected 2016-12-09 | reverse complement strand
GGCGCGCCGCTGTATCCCGGCTGAACCGCTCCCGATAGCTCCAAGTTCCAGACGGAGATCCGGGGAGGAGCGCCATCCACACCAAAACGCTCCTCGACCTCGACCAATTGCCCCCGCAACGCACTTTGCCCCCGGTCATGGGGAGTCTCCTGATAGAAGCCGGAAATCCAGCATCGATCCTCTGGCTCCGCGAAAACCGAGAGCAGAAGGGGGGCACGAACGAAGGGAAAATGGGGCACCTTCAACACCGCAAGATCGGGCCAATCCCTCTCGCACCGGATCACCTCCGCCGGTCGCCCCGCCACCCGCACCGCTCCCCCACACTTGGTGACGACGTGAGCACAGGTCAGCAGGTAGGTGAACTCCGCTTCCCCGTGAATAATGAAAGCTGTTCCAAAGCTCGGATTATCTGCGTTCTGAGAAGTAACCTGGAAGATGGACTCTGCATAACAGGAACTCATGCCGGTTGGACCTCCCTCGGTGCCCAGAGAAGGGTTCGGAGTAAAAAAATGACGCCGGAGCTCCTGCCCTTCAAGGTCAAACTCCCGCCCCTGCTGCAGGGTAATGTGATAGTTGACGGCATCGATCTTGGTGACCTGAACGTGGTTCCCGTCGCCCACCACGTTGCCATCGCCCGCAAGGCGGAGATGCCGGGCGAGCAGGGCTCGCTCTTCTGCGCCCAACTCTTCGTACTTCATGCTTTCTTCTCCCTAATGACCTGAAATGGGTCTACAGGAGATGCTTTACGGATCAACAGGTGCTTGGGAGAGGCGGCTTCGCGCCCGCCTATTCGAGGGGCTTCAGCTTGAGCTTGACGGTGAGATTAGCACCGGCCTTGGCCTTTGCCACGTAGACGCTCCCTTCCCCCTCGAAGCTGAGCCCCATCTCAATCTCGGCCTCCTCCAACAACATCTCTCGGTTGATCTCCTCCCAGGCCTCGCGCAACGCCCGGGAGACATTCAGCAGGATGGGCTTGATATCCTCGAAGCGAGATCCGACCTGCGCCACCACCCCACCGGCAACACGGGTTGCGCCGCCGGGGACTACGTCGACTTCGACCAGCGTGCCATCATCCAAACGGATGAGATTGACCATAAACATCTCCTTTGTGTTGCAGTACTGCTCGCGAGGTACAGAGAACACGGAATGCGGGAGACCGGGAGCAACGACGGGAGCTACACAAGTATTATACAACACCACGGGAGATTGCACAATGAGAGGATGGACCTATCCGCCCCTACCACCGAGGTTGCCGCTCGTCAAAGCGATGCAGTCCTGCCGCCTTGGCCGCCTCCAGCGCCTGACGTGTCTCTGCCCGCGTCGTCGGACGATCAATCTCTGGGAAGCCTCCGGCGCGGTGGGCTGGGCGGTATTGCCCCATGATGTTGATGTAGGTATCGGCGGAGATCTCTTCCGCCAGAAAACGCGCGATCTCCTCCGTGCCCGACAGATTATCAGGAAGCACCAGATGCCGCACCAGCACTCCCTGCCGCGCCAGCCCGCGCTCATCGATCACCAGATCCCCTACCTGCCGGTGCATCTCCTTGACTGCGGCGCGATTGACGGTGGGATAGTCGGGGACGCCGGAGAGACGTTCCGCCACTTCGGAATCTGCATACTTCATATCGGGCATGTAGATATCGACCAATCCGTCCATCAATTCCAGGGCCTCCAAGCTATCGTAGCCGCCGGAATTGTAGACGAGCGGCAGCCGGAGACCCGCCTCCGCCGCCACCGCCAGCGCCGCCACAATCTGAGGCACGACATGGGTGGGCGAGACGAGATTGACGTTATGACACTCCATGGCTTGCAGCTCCAGCATGATGGAGGCCAACTCCTGTGCGGTGACGGGATAGCCACTTCGTGACTGGCTGATATCGTAGTTTTGGCAGTAGACACAGTAAAGGTTGCACCCGGAGAAGAAGATGGTGCCGGAGCCACGCCAGCCCCGCAGCACATCCTCCTCCCCCAGGTGAGGGCCATAGCTGGCGATGTAAGCAGTCTCCCCCACCCGACAGGGCCCCGGGCCCGCCATGCGATCCAGCTCACAGCCCCGACCACAGAGCTGACAGCATCGAAGCACGGATTTCGCGCGGGCCACCCGCCGTCCCCATGCCGCTGTGTCCCATTTCCGGTAACGAGGAACCCGCTCGTTGTTCATCCAAAACCCCCTGGTTTTCCACCGATCTGCAACATAACTACTATACCTTTCAAACCGTTTGCATACAACCTACGTCCTCCCCGCTCAGCATGGGAACAGATTCCAATGACATTAGGCCGTTCCAAATTACGTGTTGCGACGCTGAAGCGATGTTTTTAGAAGGATTTTTGTGGCGAGCGCTTGCCCTGCCACAAAAATCCCCTTTCATCCGCGCCCTTTAGGCCGCATCTCTGCAACAAGGGGACAAATACGATAGCCTTCCCCATAAGCCCCACTGGTATTTTCGAGATTGTGCAGTATGATAGAGAAACGCAAGATAATACGAGATTCTTACCGAAGAGCCTGCCGACCTCCCTCGCCGGGGAGGAACAGCGGCGACCTGACTACCGAGATACCATCCTGAGACTCGTTACCTTCTCCCGGCAACGAGGTGCCGGATGGCAGACGCCGATTTTCCAGGAGATAGCATGAAAGAACCGGATTGGGAGGGCGCCTACCAGTACGTCATAGAACGCCTCCTTCACGAGCTGCCCTCCGATCTGTATTATCACGGGGTCCATCACACCCGTGAGGATGTGCTACCGGCCGCCACACAGCTAGGTCTGCTGACCGGATTAGATACGGAGCAGCTCCTGCTCTTGCGCACGGCGGCGCTCTATCACGACACCGGTTTTCTGGTGCAATACCGCGACAACGAGGGCCTGGCTGTCATTCTGGCGGGCCAAACCCTGCCGCGCTTCGGATATGCGCCGGAACAGATTGCGGCAATTCAGGCTATGATCTGGGCCACGCGAATGCCGCAACAACCGGAGAATCTCCTGCAAGCGCTCATGTGCGATGCGGATATGGACTCCCTGGGACGAGCAGACTATCTAGCCGTCAGTCAGAATCTGCGACGTGAGTTGCGTGCTCGCGGCGTCCACGTCCCCCTCAAAGACTGGCTCATCCAGCAGATCGAATTCCTCTCCCAGCACACCTACTTCACCGCAGCCGCCCGCTCCCTCCGTGAAGCGGGAAAGCTCCAAAACCTCGATCAGCTGAGACGCCTCCTGGCAGATCTCTAGCGCACCTGCTGCACGTCCCACGTATCCCGCAACGAATAACAACGCCAGGCACGCCGAAAAGTTGCCGGATCCAGGGGCTGTTCCGGTGCCACTTCAACGGAAATCTCCTGTCCCGGACGCAGGTGGAAGCAGTTGTCTCCGTGCAGGACCTCAACGGTGTAGAGAGGCTGTACACCCAGCCCGTTGGGCCCCCAGTACCGGGGTTGGGGAATGGAAAGCTGAAGCTTGACCGGCTCGCCGCCCCCAGGATCGTCCGCTGGTCCGCTACGAGCGCGTCTTCCAGGCTTACGGTAACCTCGCAGAAGAGGGGGGGCTCCAGGCACCCGTTCCATCCGCACCTCACAATCGAGTTCCACCTCACCTCCCACTCCGTGACGCTGCCACAGGTGCACATCCGCAGCAGCTCCGACATCAGAAATTCCCACCGATAGATCCTATCGGCTTCACCAATCCACAAGAGCTTGCGTTCATTGTCCTGAAAAAAGGGGGCGGGAATAAGGTCATCAGCCGACAGATCGGTATACACACATCCAGGCACCCTAGCAGGAAAAGGGATTCTCATCTTCGGGGCTTTCGAGGCTCCAAAGGCCATTGAGAGAGACGTACATTGACAGCTCCTCGTTGACGGATTTTCGAAAAAATTCAGACAATGTAGAGGATAGTATACAACAAAATAGCCCCGGTACTCAGCTCGCCGTTACTTTTTGCCGTCGAGAAGAGATATTATATCAAAGGACCACGTAAGATCTGCCACGATCACGAGAAGGAGGTACCGTGCAAAAGAAGGGGGAACCCAAGCGACGCCGAGGGCGCCCTTTGCGCATCTCCTGGAGCGAAAGCCAGGTAGAGCTGAGACAAAGGTATGAACAGGAGGAAGACGCACAGCGCAAGCAGCGGCTGCGGGTGCTTCTCCTCATCCGGCAGGGACACAGCGTCCGGGATGCCAGCGCCAAGGTGGGAGTAGGATACCGCACGGCTCAACAGTGGCTGGCCTGGTACCGTAAGGGAGGGCTCCAGGAGGTATTGGAACGCCTGCCGGGCTACCGGGCGCCGGGCAACTCTACCCGACTCTCGCCGCAACAGATCCGGCGGTTGAGAGAGCGGGCGGCCCAGGGAGATTGGGAGACGGTTCACGATGCCGCAGCCTGGGTCAACCGCACATGGAGTGTCGAATATACTTACCAGGGAATGTACACCCTGTTGAGGAGGGAAGCCATCCGCCTTACTGGCTCCTGAATCTCGTCTCCACCACACAGACTTCGAAATCCCCCTTTTCGCAAAGCGGTGCGCGGGAAACATCTCGCGCACCGCTTCTGTCAAGAGCAGACTGGTTCACATCAGTCGAGCGGACACGGGACCTCGACCCAAGTGCCCACGTCAACGTGAACTCCATAGAAGTTATTCCATGGCACTTCGATGGCAAAGGATTGTCCGGAGGCCGTCCCCTTCCACGCAAATTGACCCGGAGCGGGATTGCCCGACGGCGCAAATTCGTAATCCTGAATCTTGACATTCTCGTCTGTAGGAGCGAATTCCCAATCCCCGGTCAGATTGATAGTAAGGGTAACATAGCCATCCTCGGGAGCAGAAAAATGTACCGTGCCAGCTAACATATTCTGCCCCGCGTACAGGTCGGCGGTGCTGTCCGCAACGTAGGCCGTATAGGTGGCCCAATTGCCCCGGGACACGTAACGCTCACCGGCAGTCCAGGCAGTCTCTTCCATGAACTCATAACAAACCGGAGGCTCTTCGCAACACTGCACCCTATACGCAATATTACCATACCAGGGAGTTGCGTAAGGATTGATAGTCCCGCCGTAAGCCGCCTCGTTCAACACCACCTTACCATCCATAACCTTGAGAACTCCGGCATGGGCCTGGAACCACAAGGCTGTCCCACATTCGTCGACCAATTCCGCCAGAGGCACAACAAACGTGAAACTCTGGGTATAAAGACCCAAGGCCTGGTAAGGTGCTACCGCAGGATCCAAACGCTCGGTAGGCTCATAGTCCACAGCGTACAGTGTGGCCTTTATCATCCACCAATCACCGGTTGTATCATACCTGACGTAGAGCTGCTCAGCATCATTCCAGACAGTGATTGTTCCGATGTCGATCGTCTTCGCTGCCCAGAACGTGAAAGTCTCTGGCTCCCCGCAGATTTGTCCCTCTTCTGCAGTGGCAGGCAACCACCAGCTCATCAACATCACGAGTATTAATACACCAACCGCCAGTCTCTTCACCATCTTCTTCCCTCCCAGATTCTAGAATTAAGATCACACAAATCGTACAAGCCCAATACCGACTATCTCGGGCGGGATCTATGGCGATAGAGGATCACAGCCCCTAACGCCCCGGAAGCCAGGAGCAATGAGCCCAGAGACGCTTCGTTGTGTCCAGCCGCGGAGAGGGTCGTCAACGTAACCGAGGTCGTCTCACAGTCCAAGACGAGATCGATGCTGCGATCCGTCACCGCCGACGTTTCCCCCCCATCCACGTTGGTGTGAGCATTGAAGTTCGAATAGGTCCCGGGATCCAGGTAGGTGGCGGCTTCCCACCCCAGCGCAGCGTTCCCATCGTCGCTCAGACCCACCCAGTGAAAATCCGGGGGATCGCCATCCGCCGGCTGGTTGTTAGCACTGACCAGCGTCTGCGAGCCCAACTTCAGATAATGATCATCAGGGTCAAGCCCAGCATCAGCCCTGTAGGGATCGTTAACGCGCACCAGCGCGTAAAGCGTACTAGTTTCACAATCGTAACGCAGGTAGAGATTTGAGAGCGGATCTGGATGCTGACCCGGAAGGCCCGCCCGGTACATGAAGGCAAAAAAGTCTGCCTCCAGATCCCATTCGCCGATTTCGCCGTCCACGAGGATTAACTCCTCGTCTTCCTCCACATAGGAAGGCTCGGGAGGTGCTGCCGGGATGAGCGCCAAAACCGGCATCACCCCCAGCAGCAAGAGCACCAGTGCCATCAATCCGACCCATACTCTCCAGTTCTTCATGTTGTCCTCCTGAATCCCACGTGACCACTATCCGGATCGCACTCCATGATACGCACACCGCGACCCAAACTCCTTCTTCTAATTCTAACTGTGATGGTTAGAAAAGTCAATGGATATGTGAATAGGTCGCATATATCCGTGTTGATCCAAGGGAGAACGCGCGTGAAATTATGCCATATTCTAACTTTGGCGACCGCTAAAGTCGGGGGGAATTAGCCAAATTCACGAAGAGACTGGAGACCTCGATTTACACAGATCCTGTAGGATCTACGAATCTGTAACGTGCCGCCAGCAAACCGAAAACGGATATTGCAAGCCAACCAGCTAAGAGTCTGATAGTAAATGAGTTCCCGTTGAACGCCCCCGGGGACGGGGGCTGAGAGCGAAAGAAGCAGAAAGTTATACTTTTACGAACCCTAAGGAAGAAGTTGAGTCTGGGGATCCCGACTACGTAAGGCCAAGGCTACGCGCTCGACCTCGATAGCCCAGCAGGGCCAACAGCCCCAGGAGGGTAATCCCGGCTCCCGTATAGAGGGAAACGGGTTGAAAGGTCATGACGATGCGCCAAGCACCGGGAGGAACGGGCACAGCCCGGAAGAGCACGTTGGCCCGCAACACCTCGACCTCCGTCGCTATCCCACCGGACTCCGGCTCGAGAGTCACCCGCCAGCCGGGATACCAGGCATCCTTGAGGACGATCAAGCCTCCCGCTTCTGAATCCACATCGAGCTCGATGCGTTCAGGATGATAGCGTCTCACCGCTAGTTGCGCAGGCGAAGAATCCACAACGAGAGCCGTATCCAGCGCCCACTCTGAGGGTTCGCAATCCGCCAGCCATACCTGGCTTACGGATGAGAGCGCCTGCTGTGTCAGGCCCTCCAATGCAATGGCGTCGTCGGTTCCCGGATAGCAACGTCCAGAAGCGGCGAAAAAGGCGCGGGGAGAGGCGACTACAGCTTCGTAAATCTTGACGTCACCCGAATGGGCCAGACGGAAGCGCTCCGAGAGCACCAACGGGTAGAAGGCGTCGGTGCGCACATCCAGAAGCGCCGCCCCCGATAACGCAAGGCCCGCCCCGCGCGCCCCAAAGATCACGCGGGCAACCGGGAGGGACGCGTCCCACCGCAACCACTGGGACGTCCCCACCTCCGGTGCCGAGAGATCGAAAGCAACGCTCTGCCCATCGCCGAAGAACACCTCCACCCAACCTTCCCCGGCAACCAGAAGGCTGAGGCCGTTCGCTGCAAACCCTTCAGGGAGCCAGGCCAGCTCCAATGCTGCTCCCTCCGCCAGGAACGGGCGAAACTGGCGGTCGTAGAAGACGCCTTCCGCCCAGAGATCGCCGACCTTGTCGGTGATCAGGAACTGCACGTCGAGGAGATCCAGCCAGCGCTCGTCGGGAATAGCCTCCAGATTCTCTCGCAGCCTCCCATCTAGGGTACCGCCGGGGAGGAGCAGCTGCGAGAAGGCCGCGTAGTGCGCCAGGGGCAGGAGCCCGCCATCGTAGCCATCAGCCGCCGGGACGGCGAAGGCAAGGGGGAGATTGGGCGCCAGGACCTCCCGATCCTTGGCCGCCACGATGTAGGTCCAGAGGGCTTCGGAGGAGAGCCCTTCTCCGTAAATGCTCTCCATCTCGATTGTATCCCCGGCGTCGAAGAGGGTCTTGGAGATACTGAGGAAGCGTCCCGGTGGCTGTCCCGCAGCTTCCGCGTCGCGAGCTGCGGCGACCAGATGGGCCGTAGCCGGACGCAGATCCGAATAAGCGCGGGCCACGGTAGCATTCGCGTGGGGCATCTGCTCGGCGGCAAGAAGAAGCTCACCGCCCACCAGCAGGAAAAGCACGGGAAGCAAAAATCGAGGCCAGCGCAGCCCGACGTGAAGGCGCTCCTCTTCTAGCGCCGTAAGCCCCCACCCGGCAAGCACCGCGGCGCCCAGGGCATACAGGGCGAGGTAGCGCGCAGGAGCCCGAAACTGGATCACACCGGGCAATTCGAGCCGGGCCGCAAGCAAATAGAAGGGATTATAGGCCCCGAGGGCCAGCAGCAGGCCCAGCACGGCGACCACGACGAGAGCTAGCTGTCGGGGCGCACGCGTCCGCCACGCTCTCCAGGCGCCGCCGCCTGCCAGCAGCAGGCCCAGGAGCCCCAGATAGGCCACCCCCTCCGGCAGCAGCGGTGATACCAGATAGGGTGGTAGCAGAGCCTGATGCGCCTGCCAGGGCACAAGGGAGAAAGAGACGGCCTCCCTCCAGGGCAGCCCGCCCGCGCGCATGGAGTACCGCGCCAGCTCGAAAGCCGGCAGCAGCTGGATGGCAGCGACGAGCCCAGACAGACCAAAAGGAAGTAACGAAAGGAGGGCTCGCCCCCCGGCGGAAAAGAGCCCCCGCACCCTCCCCCCGCCGGCGAGGAGTTGATTCCCCACCTCCTCCCCCAGGCGGAAGAGGCCAATACCGACGGCAGCAATGAAAGCCGTCTGGGTATGTCCCGCCAGCAGGATCAGCGCGAAGGCCAGCAGGGAGCTCGTGGCAGGAAAGCCAGGTGGTCTCTCTGAGGGCGTCCTGGCCCTCACAGGCAACGCCAGCGGCAACCACGCCAGCCCCTGCAATTGATTCAGGTGCTCCACGTGCAGGCCGAGAAAGCCGCCCCCTGCGTAGAGCAGACCCGCGAGCGCTGCCCCCCACCGCCCGGCTCCCAGACGCCGGGCAAGCCCTCTCGCCGTCATCCCGGCGATACCAAGGTGCAACAGGACGCTCACGTGAAGGGAGCGCGTCAAGCCCTCCAGCGCGGAGCCGGAGAGCAGCCAGAGAGGCCAGTTCAGAGGATAAAAGACCCCCGCTTGCGAATTCGCCAGGAGCGGCGTGCCCGCAAAAAGATAGGGATTCCAGAGAGGAAGACGTCCGGCCCGCAAGGCACGCGCGGCTGCCACCCAGTAAGGAAAGAAGTAGCCTTGTAAGTCACCGTCCCCCAGCACGCGACCGACGACCAAACGCCGGAATAACAGCAAGATACAAGCCAGCAGCAGCAGCAGAGGGGGGCTTTCAAGAATCCAGCCCCGCTTCCGGTCCGTCGTGCCCCTCGGGGCCGATGCGTTCACCGACGCCTCTCTCCTCGAAGGTCTCTGGCTACTGCCCGCAGAGCTGCGCGGTCTGAAGGGCGTTCGCATCGTTGGGATCGATGCGCAACGCCACGCGAATGTAGGGCCGGGCCTGATCACACTCATCAAGAAAGTAATAACTGAGCGCCAGAATATAGTAGCGCTCGATGGGCAAGCCCCGCACAGCACCGGTGACGCCGCTAGTTTCGACCCTCCCCTCTCGACTGGGAGACAACTCCACGCGCACCATATCGCGCTCCGGCGTCAGCAGCGAATCGAACCAACCGACGTAGATCTCACCCGGAGAGAGCTGAGGCAAGCCTGTTACCTGGATCACGTAACGCCCATCAAGGGGATTGAGCCGCACCTGCCCACGCATCGCCGCATCTGCACCGCCTTCCAGGAGGGCGCGCATGGGATACAGAAGGTCCGGTGGATGCGAGAAGAAGCCTGCCGCCACCTCCTCACCCGAGGGGCTGGCCCCCACCTGCCCCAGGGCTTCGCGGGTAATGCGGAAGGAGACGGTCCGCCGTCGGCTGGTGGCCTCCCCGTAGCGAATAGAGTCCACCAGCGCAGGAACGGCATCCTCATAGTTCCGCTGCTGGAAGTAGAGGGTCCCGAGATGTCCCAACGCCGAGGTATGATGCGGTTCGATCTCTAGCGCTCGCAACAGATTTGCCCGCGCCTCAACGTACTCCCCGGCAAAAAGATGGATGCGTCCCAACTGGCTGAAGGGCCTGGGATCCTCAGGATCCTGCTCCACAGCCGCCTCGTAAAGGCTCATCGCCCGCTGAGAGTCCCCCAACACCTGGTAGTTACGTGCCAGGGCGAAATGGATGTAGGTCAGACCGGGATGTTGGTTGATAGCATCCCGGTAGGCCTGGGCCGCGGCCGTGTAATTCCCCTGCACCTCCAGTACGTAGCCGTGATTTCGCAGCACGTCCACGTGATAGCTATCCAGTTGCAACGCGGTCTCGATATTCTGATTGGCAGCAAACCAGTTTCCTAGATCGATGTTCGCCTCTGCGAGATAGGCGTAGGCCTCGGGGAGGGTTGGATCAAGGGCAATGGCCTGCTCGCACGTCTCCAACGCCTTGGAGGGCATCCCCAACCAATTGTAGGCGAAACACTGTACCGCCCACGCTCGGGCATTTTCCGGCTCACGACGCGACGCCTCACGAGCCACATCCAATCCTTCCTCCGGGCGTTGCGTCAGGATCAGCAGACGTGCCAACTCCACGTAAAGCTCCGGCTGATCAGGCTCCAGGTCCAGTGCCTGTCGATAGTCCAGCACCGATTGTCGCAACCAGCCGGCACGATAATAATCGTGGGCTTCGGCGGCATAGGAGAGAGCGGAACGGGTCGGTGTGGGCATCAGCGTCGGCGTGTTGCCCAGCGAAACTGGCGCCGGCCCGCCGGAGAGCTGAAAGAGCAGATAGACGCCACCGGCAATCAACACGAGCAGAATCAGGACTCGCTTCAGAGAGGAGCGACGGCGACGGCGAAAGGAGTAGGGATTCTTCTTTAGATACATCCTACAACATCCCCCGCGCCCGATACCAATCTCGGGCCTCCCGCACCGCTGCGCGCACCGTGCCCCCGTCAAAGCTCAACGTCTCCGTCGCTTTGCTCTCATCGTAATAGAGGGCGTAAGTGCTCAGACGCACCTGTGTCGCATCAACGAGGGGCGTCCGGCGCCGGAAGCGATTCACGATCTCCACGCCAGCAGCAAAGACCCCCATCAAAGACCGGGGGAGGGTAAACCAGGGAGGGGAAACTCCCAGCACCTCGGCCACGATTGTCATCAGCTCCGGATAAGCGACGTTCTCACCATTGAGGATGTAACGCTCCCCGCACCTTCCCCGCTCTGCCGCCAGCAGATGGCCCACCCCGACCCGGCGGGCCGAAGCGACTCCCACCCCTCCCGGGGGCGCGACCTTCGCCTTCCCATCCTGGGCTGCACGCAGGAACTCACCCCCGATAAACCCCACATCTCGCTGTCCAATCACAGTCACCGGATTGACGATGACCGCATCCAGACCGAGTGTCACCGCCTCTCCCACCGCCTGCTCTGCCAGCACCTTGCTGTGACCATAAGGGAATTTCTTGGGAGGCAGGTTGAAGGGATGGCGCTCGTTGAGGAGCTCTCCGGGCCGCTCGGGCACCCCCAGCGCTGCCACAGAGCTGGTGTAGACAACGCGCCTGACCCCTTGCGCGAGCGCTGCCTGTAGGACGTTCCGCGTCCCCTCCACATTGACCCGGTAGATAAGATCCGTCTCATTGCGCCAATATTGGGAGACAGCCGCCGCGTGAAAGACCCAGTCACAGCCCGCGAGCGCAGCGTGCAGCGAATCGTAATCCAGCACGTCGCCGACCACCAGCTCGGGGTCAAGCCCCTCCAGAGCCTCCAGGCTGGAGGTGGAGCGCTGTAGAGCCCGCACCCGATGCCCCGCCACCGACAGGGCCTCGACGATGTTCGCGCCGACACAGCCCGTCGCACCCGTCACCAACGCTCGCATGATTTACCTCGTAACACGAATCCTCTCTCGTCGGCAGAGCGCCCTAATCATCGGGGGCATTGATATCCTGAACGTTCAACTGGAGCTGGGTCCGCCCGTTCCAGTTATTGCGTTCCAGCTGATAAGCCAGATCGATACGGGGGGGCAGTCGTCCCATCCACGCTCCTTGCCGGAAGGCAATCGCGTCCCAGGCGTGCCCCAACTCATCAAGCAGAGAGAGCTTGAGATGGCGTCCATCGGCCCCGACAGCCCGCACCTGCCCCACCTGAACCCGCCGGCTCACGAGCAACGGCGCAGGATTGCCATACCCGAAGGGCGCCAGTGTCTCCAGCGCCTGGAGTAGCTCCCAGGAGAGCATCCGGAGCGGTATCTCTGCATCCACCGCCAGGACTGGGGCAAGGGTGATGTCGGAGAGCTCCTCGGAAGCCAACGCTATGAGCTGCGCCCGCAGTTCAGAGAGTCGTTCCGTCCGGATGGTGAAACCTGCCGCCGCCGCGTGGCCGCCATGCCGCTCCAGAAGTCCCCCCAGCCGGTCCAGGGCCCCCGTGATGTGGAATTCCGGGATGGAGCGGGCAGAGCCCTTGCTGAACTCCTCACCCACCTCCACCACAACGGCGGGCCGATAGAACTCCTCCAGCAGATGCCCGGCAGCGAGCCCCACGATCCCTGAAGGGAACCCGGGCGAAGCGGCAAAGAGCAACGGCAGCGAATCCCCCTCTGCCAGAGCTAACCGCCGCGCCTCACGACGCACGCGCTGCGTCAGCTCCCGTCGCTCCGCATTGAGCGCCTCCAGTTCACCCGCAAGCCGGCCAGCCTCCCCACTTTCCTCGGAGAGCAACAGCCGGTAGGCGCGGAGCGCCTCCCCGATGCGCCCCGCAGCGTTCAGGCGAGGCGCCAGACTGAAACTCACCCTGCTTGCCGTCACCGTCCCCGGCTCGACGCGCGCCACGTTCATCAACGCCTGCAAGCCCGGGCAGGGAGCCGCGTTGATACGGGCTAGGCCCCGGCGAACCAGCGCATGGTTCTCACCCTGGAGGGGGACCATATCGGCGATGGTGCCCAACGCCACCAGATCCACCAGGTCGTCCTCGGTACAGGGGAAGCGCGACTTCTCCCCTCCGGCGGGGAGCGAGAGGGGTACCTTGGCCTCCACCCGCAGCAGTGCCTGGGCCACCTTGAAAGCCACCCCGACCCCGGCAAGATCTTTAAAGGGATAGGGGCAGTCGCTGCGCCGGGGGTTGACCACCGCTTCTGCAACCGGAAGGGCCGCCCCCACATGGTGGTGATCGGTAACGATGACCTGCATGCCCAGCCGCCGGGCCAACGCCACCTCATCGAGAGAGCGAATGCCGCAGTCCACAGTGATGAGAAGCCGTGCACCCTCTTCGGCCAGCTTCCTGATAGCGCCTTCATTCAGGCCGTAGCCCTCCTCGCCGCGATCTGGAATGTACGGGCTGACGTTAGCCCCCAACGAGCGCACCACCCTCACCAATATCGCCGTCGCCGCCATCCCGTCGAGGTCGTAATCTCCGTAGACGACCAGCGACCATCCTGACCGTATCGCCTCCCGGATATGACGCACAGCTGCCGTCATCCCCGCCAGGGTGAAGGGGTCATCCCCTTTCACCCTACCCGTCAGGAACGCCTCCACCTGCTCCGGTTGGATCAGCCCTCGATTGTACAGCACCTGCACCACTAAAGGCTCCAGGGTCGAGAAACGTTCGAACAGATCCGGGGGAGAGGGAGGGGCGATTTGCCACCGCTTGCGTCTCAAGGTCATTTCACCGTTTCTTTCGGAATAGCCAGCCACCTGCCACGAGTGGAAAGTATACCACAGGGGACCTGCCCGTCAAAAAAACACCCTGCCGAGAAGAAGCTTCCGGGACGCCGGATAGCAAAAACCGGCGGCACCTCTGGTGAGGCGCCGCCGGCAAGACCGAACAGTTAGATCTAGATCCAACCCTGCTTCTTCGAGAAGTCGGTAATGACGGGAATCGTCACCCACTTGCTCCCGTAAGCCTGGACACCCAGAATGATGGCGTAGATCCACACCACAGGGATCAACAGCCACCCAATGACCGGGATGAAGGACAGCACAATCATGATCACCGACAGGGCGAGGGACTGAATCGCATTGTACTTCACGAAGGGCCGATTCTTCTTCTCCTCCATCAGCAGCGCAATCAGCGCAACCAAGGGGATGATCCACCCCACCAAAGCCCACAGGCGATCATCATCACTGATCTCAGGTGTTGCAACACGTGGTTCTTCCATTTCTTGCTCCTTTTCTAAGATGTTTGAACGAAAATAGTCATGTACTGCGTGCCCCTTCCCCTCCACTCCGAATGGTCCGATATGGAGGTTGACAGGCACCCATGAATAATAATATAATCTATCTCGTGAATGTCAAATCAGGAAATACCAAAGATCGCGTCCTGGTGGGATTGAGCGGCGGCGTCGATAGCGCTGTCGCCGTCCTGCTGCTTCAGGAAGCCGGATTCGCCGTGGAAGGGGTCACGCTGCGCCTCTGGACGGCGTCCCCAACCCCGGCACCCGACCTCCACGCACTGACAGAGGCGTTGGGGATCCCCTATACCCTCCTCGACGTGCGGCAACGCTTCTATCGCGAGGTGGTCGAACCCTTCGTGGAGACCTACGCCGCCGGGAAGACGCCCAACCCCTGTATCCTCTGCAATCCCCACCTCAAATTCGATAGCCTGTTGGAGCTTGCCGACCGCAAGGGTATTCCCTGGATCGCCACGGGACACTACGCCCGCATCGCTCAAAAGAGGGGCGCCACGCGGCTGCTGCGGGCTCGCTTCCGCCCCAAGGATCAATCCTACTTCCTCTATCGCCTGTCGCAGCAGCAGCTCCGGCGGCTTCGCCTCCCTTTGGGAGAGGTGGAGAGCAAGGATCAGGTACGCGCCCTCGCCCGGGCACGAGGTTTGCAACTGGGAGCAGCTCCAGAGAGCCAGGACCTCTGCTTCTTGCTGGGCACCGACTACCGCGAGCTGTTACGTACACTGCGGCCCGATAGCCTGCGCCCGGGCCCCATTGTCAACCAGGAAGGGGAGGTCTTGGGCCGACACCGGGGCCTACCTCTCTACACGGTGGGCCAGCGCAGCGGTCTGGGCCTCAGCACCGGCGAAAAACACTACGTCATCGCCCTGCGGCCCGAAGATAACACCCTCGTGGTAGGCCCTCAGCTAGCTCTGGCCCGCGAGGGATGCCTACTGCACGCCGTGACCTTTGTCCACGGACCGCCAACTCCCGGCACCTTTGCCACCGAAGTCGCCCTCCGTTATCGTGCGCCCCTGGTGCCCGCCACCCTCACGCTGTTGGAGGAAAACGAAGCCTGGTTGCAGTTCCAGATGCCTCAGGTGCGCGTCACGCCGGGGCAATCCGCCGTCTTCTACAGGGGGGAGGAGGTCATCGGCGGAGGTCTCATTGCTGCAGAAAGCAGATCTGTCTCCCCAGCCGGGATCCCCAGTTCGGCGGAAGGAGAGTAACCCACCGGCAGAAGGGCTTTCAAATTGCACTACGCCTCGCACAATGCCTCTGAAGCGCGAGCCAGGCATGCGCCTGGGGTTGACGAAGCAGCCACATCGCACAGCGAGCCTTACAAGGGGCGCAGAAGCCCGCCGAACTGCTACGAAGGCCCCAGAAAGCGTACCCTTGTGTCTACAACAAAGCGCGCTATACTCGCCCTATGGACAGTAAAACAGAGATGAAC
>NPIE01004229.1_pt1 | contig 15579 bp, 13 predicted proteins | sample 8637661 | NCBI WGS metagenome assembly NPIE01 (sample SAMN07420842, study PRJNA396082) | bioreactor metagenome | isolation source: sample BA12 brine-fed electro-methanogenic bioreactor BA | place: Japan: Kochi | collected 2016-12-09 | reverse complement strand
AACGGCCACCAGGGCACGAGCCGCGCACGTGGGGCTGCAGCAGCAGGCTCGACGTTCTCGTCCTCCTCGAGGGCGGCCGACGGGTCCGGAGACTGAGAGGGACTCTCCTCGTCGGGAGACTCGGAAGTGCCCTCTTCGGGCGGCTCTAGGGGGACCTCGTCGGGTGGTTCCGAAGAGCGTTCTTCCTCCGGCGGCTCGGCCGAGGCGTGCGCTTCTTCGGCTTCTCCGCCGACATCCTCCGGCTGCTCGCCGCCTGAAGGCTCGAGGGTCTCCCGGTCTTCGCTGAGCGGTTCGTCTTGCACGTGGACTCCCGGTTCGGCTACTCGGCAAGTCTAGTCGAGCCGCAAGGAGCGCTCAACTTGTGCCCGCCAGATGCCGGACGTCGATCGAACCTGTGGAGGTTTGATGATGGAAAGGTTCTGGTATGGACTGAGCGCATATCATGGGGAACGACCCCGCCGGACAGGAAGAGGCACCCGATGGAACAGGACACTCCCGAGAACGTCAAGTCCGAGTATCCGGGATCCCCGGAGGCTCCCGCTCCCGCGCCCGCCGCGGACGTGCCTCCGCAGGCCGATCATGCCGCGGAGCCGCCCTCGCCGACGCGTCCCGCTTCGTCCGGGACAGGACGCTCGTGGCTGATTATCGCCAGCGCGCTCGTGCTCGCCCTGTTCGCTGGTGCGGGAGGCGGCGTCGCCGCCTACCTGCTCGCCCCCGACGTGCTGCCGGACGGGGCTGCGCCCGGACAGCGCATCACCATCGAAGCGACCGGCGACGAGCCGGTCACCGCCGCTGCCGCGGTCGCGATGCCGAGCGTCGTCAACATCGACGTCTCCGGCGTCGAGGAGGCCGCCGAGAGCGACCTGCCCGAGGAGCACCCGTCCGTCCCTTCGGCCGCGAGCGGCTCGGGCGTCGCGTATCGAGCCGCCGAGGAGGGCGGGACGTACATCATCACGAACGATCATGTCATCGCGGACGCCGACGAGATCGTGGTCACCGACTACCGCGGCGATCGCTATGAGGCGCGGATCGTCGGGTCGGACCCCGAGACGGATATCGGCGTCATACACGTCGACGCCGATATCGCCCCCATCGAACTCGGTGACAGCGAGGAGATCGAGGTCGGCCAGCTCGTCGTCGTCATCGGCTCGCCGTTCGGCCTCGAGCTCTCGGTCTCGTCCGGTGTCGTCTCGGCCATGCACCGCTCGCTCCCCGACTCGCTCGGCGCCGAGAACAAGTACCCGCTCGTCGACGTCGTCCAGACCGACGCGTCCATCAACCCGGGGAACTCCGGCGGCGCGATGGTCGACCGCGAAGGCAAGCTGATCGGCATCCCCGCGGCCATCTTCTCCAACACGGGCGCCGCGGATGGTGTCGGCTTCGCAGTCCCGGTCAGGACGGCCTCGCGCGTGGCCGACGAGATCATCGAGACCGGTTCGGCGCGCCATCCGTTCCTCGGCATCGTGGGCCAGACGGTCACGCCGCTGTTTGCCGAGGAGGAGGGGCTGCCGGTCGAAGAAGGCGCCTACGTGGTGGAGATAACACCTGGCACTGAGGCCGAGAAGGCCGAACTCCGGACCGGTGACATCATCGTCAGCCTCGACGGCGAGCGCATCCGCGGCATGGATGACCTCATCCTGGAGGTCCGGCGCCGGCGCGTGGGCGACTCCGTCACGCTCGAGCTGTACCGCGACGGCGAGCTGATCGAGCTCGAGATGGGCGTCGGGGTGAAACCCGCCGACCTCTGAGACGAGCGCCGCTCCCGGGGCCCGTGAGCCCCGAAGGGGGCGCGGGTAAGATACACCCATCCGTGTCGCGTTCACGCGTACGCCCGACGAGAGGAGAGACCATGGTCGAGATGTATCGCTGCAAGGGATGCGGCTACTTCCACATTGGTCCGGCCCCTGAGACCTGCCCCGTCTGTGGCGCCCCGAGGTCGTACTTCATCCCGTACGAAGGCCCTGGCGACCTGAGCGGGACCAAAACGCTCGAGAATCTGCAGGCCGCCTTCGCGGGCGAGTCACAGGCGAACCGGCGCTACACGCTCTTCGCCCGCATCGCCGAGCTCGAGGGCGACGACGACGCCAAGGCCGCCTTCGAGGCGGCGGCGGCCGAGGAGACGGCCCACGCGCTCGGTCATCTCGCGTACATGGGCGCGTTCGGCTCGACGAGAGAGAACCTGCGCGCCGCCTGGGAGGGCGAGAACCACGAGACGGTGGACATGTATCCTGAGTTCGCACGGATCGCCGAGGAGGAGGGCTACCCGGAGGTAGCGTTCTTCTTCCGTGCGGTCGGCGGATTTGAGAAACAGCACCGCGATCGCTATCAGAAGGTGCTCGACGCCGAGGACTGACGCCGTTGTCCCTTATGCGGAACGCCGACGCGTCCGGGGTCGAACCCGGGCGCGTCTCCATCAAGAGCCTTGGGCCCGACGCGCTCGCCGCCGCACTTCGCGACCTGGGCGAGCCAGCATACCGCACCGCACAAGTACGGCGCTGGCTTTATCGGGAAGGTGCGGTCACGTTCGACGAGATGACCGACCTGCCGGCCTCGCTGCGCGCCCGCCTCGCGAACCGCTTCGATCTCACGATCCCGCAGCTCGTGGAGCGACAGACTTCCCGGAAAGACGGGACCAGGAAGTACCTCTGGCGGCTGGCCGACGGCGTCGCCGTCGAGAGCGTGGGCATCCCGGGCGCCTCGCGACTGACCGTATGCTTCTCCAGCCAGGCCGGATGCGCGATGGGCTGCGCGTTCTGCGCGACCGGCCGCGGAGGATTCGTTCGCGATCTGACGCCGGGCGAGATGGTCGACCAGGTCCGCCTGGTCGGCTCGGACTTCGGGGAGCGGGTCACCAACGCGGTCGCCATGGGCCAGGGTGAGCCGTTCGCCGCCTACGACAGCACGATCGCCGCGTTGCGCTTCATGAACGCGCCGGACGGCCTCGGGATCGGCGCCCGTCACCTCACGATCTCCACGTGCGGGATGGTGCGCGGCATCCAGCGGCTCGCCGCCGAGCCGGAGCAGTTCACGCTTGCCGTCTCGCTGCACTCGGCCGTGCAGTCGACCCGCGATCGCATCATGCCGGGCGTGCGCACGCAGCCGCTTGCGGTGCTGCGCGAAGCGCTCGTCGCCTACACGCGCGACACCGGCCGGCGCGTCACGTTCGAGTTCGCGCTCATCGCCGGAGTGAACGACACCCCCGCCGAACGCGAGGCGCTCGTCGCCTTCTGCTCGGGCATGCTCTGCCACGTGAACCTGATCCCGGTGAATCCGGTGGTCTCCGCAGCCTCCGACCGTCCCGCCGAGGAGACCGTGCGGGCGTTCAAGCACGCCCTAGCCAGTGCGGGCATCGAAGCATCGGTCCGTGTGGAGCGGGGCGCCGACATCGACGCCGCATGCGGGCAGCTCACCCAGCGGCGCTCCGGGGGCGCGTGACGGGGCACCACCCGCCGAGCGCCGGGCAGGCCTCGCACGCCTCGGGATCGTACGCGGTCCTCGGCGGGTAGCCGCGCGCTCCGATCCCCTCGACCCGCGCGCCAAGCCGGGCTCCGAGGCCGGAGAGGCCGTCCTTGTCGTAGTGAAAGGTGGTCGTCCGGCACGCGCGCTCGAGCTCCACGAACGTCACGCGAGCCTCCGCTATACCGGTCGAGAGCGCTGCGTACGCGTAGCATTCAGCCTGAAGCTCGAAACGTGTGCGCGCCTCGGCTGCCGACAGCGGAGCGCTCCCGGTCTTGTAGTCGACGATGAGCGCGCTGTCCTTGCTGCATGCGTAGACGTCGAAGCTTCCGCTCAGCACGGCTGCCCCGAGGGCCACCGTGAACGGCATCTCGCGCTCAACGCGATCCGCGTCTGCGATCTCAGCGGCGACCGACGACCCTGCGAAGCCGCTGACCGCCTCAAGCGCCCGCGCAAGAACGTCGGCGGACACGCGCCTCTCGAGCAGTCTTCGCACCGTCTCGGCCATCTCGGCCTCAGTTCCACCCAGCTGCAAGGCCGCGTGCACGGCGATGCCGAGCTCCCGCGCGCCCGTTCCGGCGACTTCCTCGACATCAGGCAGGCGCATGCCGGCGACGCGTTCGACGTAGAAGCGATACGGGCACGCTGCGTGGCGTTCGAGGGCCGTGTAGGACAAGAAGCGGGGTGGCGCCGAGCGCACCGGCTCGACGATGGCGTCCGGCACGGCGCCGGCGCCGATCGGCACCGGCGTCCGCCCCGAACCGCCGGGCGGGGCGGGGCCGGCGATGATCGGCTCCGGCTCTACGACGTCCACGAAAACCCGGGCGTCATCGTCGATCTCGATCGTCCGCTCCGTCAGTATCGGGTCCGCGATGCGCAACGCGGCCCTGAGGCGGTCGGACAGCGCTTCTCGCGCCGCTTCGGCGGGGTCGCTGCCGAGAACGATCGTGAGCGCGCGCTCCGCGCGCGTGCACGCGACGTAGAGCAGCCGAGTCGCCTCGGCTTCCTCTTGCTGCGACGCGATCTCGCGCACGGCTCGCTGGCCGAGCGTGGTGCGCTTCGTCGATCCTCCGTCATCGCACAGCTGCATCCCAAGGACCGGCCGCCTTTCGTGGGCGACCACGGAGACCGGTCCGCTCGAGCGGGTATCTCCACCGTCGATCTCCCCGACGACGACGTACGGGAACTCCAGTCCCTTAGCCGCGTGGATGCTCATGATACGCACGGCATCGACACCCTCGGCCGCGAGCGCGGCCTGCCCCTCGGCTCCGGCCCGCTGTTCCCTCAGCCCGAGGTACTCGAGGAACGCGCCGATGTCGCCAACGCTCTGCTGCTCGAACTCCCCCGCGATACGGGCAAACTTGAGCACGTTCGCCCACGCGTGACGCCCTGATGAACCTTGCGAGAACAGCACGAGATCGTAGTCCAGCTCCTCGGCGGCGGTCACGATCAGCTCGCCGAGCGTGCGCTGGCCACGTGTGGCTCGCATCCGCTCGATCGCGTGTGCGACCCGAACGACGGCCGTGAGGTCGCCATCCCCGAGTGCGAGCTCTCGGGCTCGCCGCACGGCCGACCAGAGCGGACCGCGTCCGGCGGCCTGCCGAAGGCGGAAGAGGCCGTCATCGCTCACGCCCGCAAGGCGTCCAGCCAAGAGGAGCGCGACGGCCTCGTCATCCAGAACGTTGTCCGCGGCGCGCAACAGCGCGGTCATCTCGGCTATCTCCGTCTGGCCGAAGAACGTCCCGCCACTCACGAGCATCGCCGGTATCCCCCGCGCCTCGAACGCGGCCTCGTAGTCGTCACCCACGTTGCGCACCGTGCGCAGCAGCACGACGACATCGGCCGGGGGGATCCCGGCAGCCAGGAATCGGTTGACCTCGTCGGCGACAGCCTCGATCCGGGAGGTGCGCACCGAGGAGCCTTCCCCACGATGCACGAGCACGGCTCGCATCCGCGGCTGCTCTGCCGGCCAGGCGTCCGCCTTCCATTCCCGATCGCCCGGCACGAGCCGTATCAGCCCCTCGCCGAGCAGCTCCGGGGAGCTGAAGACGGCATTCACCGCGGCCAGGAGGTCCGGATGCGTGCGGTAGTTCACGTCGAGGGTGCGATGCTCCCGAACGCGGTCCGCACGGCCGTGATACACCCGCACGTCCGCGCTCCTGAAACCGTAAATCGTCTGGTTGACGTCACCGACGGTGCACAGGTTCCCCGCCGAGAGCAGCTCGGCGATCTCGAGCTGCAGCGGACTCGTATCCTGGAACTCGTCCACCATCACCATGCGGAATCGTGACCGGTACCGCTCAGCGATGTCCGGATGGGCACGCAGCATCGCCGCCGTCATGTGCTCCAGGTCGCTGAAGTCGAGCGCGGCCCGCTCGCGTTTGAGCCGCGAATACTCCCTGTCGTACGCCTCCACGAGGCCGAGAAGCGCGTCTTCGTGAGGCTCGACGAGCAGTTGAGCGCCAAGTGCGCTCGCCTCGGCGAGCAGGTCCTTCACGCTTCCGATGAGCGCCTTGACATCGCCCGTCCCGGCTTTGCGGAGGCGATGGACCTCGCACGCACATGCAAGCTCGGAGCGCGCCGACTCGTCGTCGGCGTGCTCCAACAATCTTGCCACAGCGGTCGCCGCCTGTGCCGCCGATCGTGCCGAGGCGGTGGCCGCACCGGTCGCCTCCAGGCGTGCGGCGACCTCGAGGAGCTCGCCGCGCAGCGACCCCATGCGGTCTCTGGCAGCTTCCGCGAAGCGTCCGACGTCCCCGACGCTCCAGCCACCCGATCGCAGCCGGTCGTACACGTGGCGTACCGCCTTCTCAAGCTGGACAAGCGTGTAGGCGTCGATCAGGCGGACGAATCCGGTCCCGCCGGAGGAGGACAGGCACTCGTATGAGGCCTCCAAAGCGGCGATCGCGAGTGCGCCCGCCTGGACGTCATCGAGCACGGTGAAGCGCGGATCGATCCCCGCCGCCAGAGCATTCTCCCGAAGGATCTTGCCGCACAACCCATGGATCGTGGATATCCAGGATCGCTCGACGTCGCGGGCCGGCCCGGAGGCATCGGCCCTCAGCAGCTCGCCCCGGATCCGGCGGACCAGCTCGCCCGCCGCCTTCTCCGTGAAGGTCACAGCGACCAGTTCCCGTGGATCGGAAGCCGGGTAGGGCGGCTCACCGAGCACCGCCGCCACATACCGCGCCACGAGCAGCCGCGTCTTGCCGCTGCCTGCCCCGGCGCTCACGAACAGGTCGACCGGTCCCGCATCGACGGCCGCACGCTGTCGTGCGTCGAGCTCAGTCATCGGGCGTCACCCCCGGCTCACAGAGCGTGCGCGCTCGACAGTGCTTGCACGACTCGGGCCGAAGCGGCGCGGCCGGGATGTCGCCTGAGCGCATCCCCGCGACCGCACGCTCGGAGCGCGAGACCGCGTCCTCGATAAGCGCGTCGATCTGCGCCTGGTCTTTCGCATCGGCACTGAAGAACCCGGGTCCGCTAAGCACGTCCGCGATGAAGCCGCGAGGGCGCTCTTGCCTCGAGATGCTGCGGTACAGGCCGCCGGCGATAGGCAGATTGAACGCCCTTGAGACGACCGCTGCGTAGAGCGGCAACTGCACCAGGCCCCGCTCGGCGAACACGTCGGCTCTCCGCTCTGGGCCGACGGCTCCCAGCTTGTAATCAGTCACGACGACTCCCTGCGGGCCGACGTCTACCCGGTCGACGCGCCCTCTCAGTCTGAAGCTGCCGAAGTCGGCCGCCTCTTCCTCAGGTGCGCCAAATCCCCACTCGACGGCGTACGGGATGAATCCGGGCAGGAAGGTAGCATCGTACTCGATGGTCTTCCATGTCGCCGAGACGACCAGTGCGAGCGCCGTCTCCTCGGCCAGCCCCCGGCATACTATGCCAGCCGCTGCCGCCTTGCTCACGACCTGGTGCGCTTCGCGGGCCTGGTCGAGCACCTCGGGCGTCACGCGGTCCACCCCCAGGCGCTCGCCGAGTTCCGCGTAGAACCCGCGGAGGATCTCGTGGCCCAGCAGTCCCTTGGCAGGCGCGTCCAACCCTTGGTCAAGCGGCGAAGGCCGGAGGATCTGCTCGTAGTACCACCGGTACGGGCACTGGAGGTACTTCTCGATATCGCTGACGGAGAAGACCTCCCGCTCCGCCAGGGTCTCGGCGATCTCGTCGGTCAGCTTCGCGCTCCGTGCCGTCAGTCTGCGGTAGGCGTGGCCGATACGTGCCCGTGCGGCCTCGTCCGTCACCGAGTGACCTGATGCCGCCGCCTCCCGCAGTTGACGCCGCAGTGTGCGGGGGGCGGCATCGGCGTCCTCGAGCGCGTCGAGCGTCAGCCGGAGCGTGGGCGGCTCCCCCGCATACCAGCCGCTCGCCATATCGTCCGCCGCCGGGTCGCGATAGAGATCGAGCAGCTCTTCGAGCAGCGGGTTCGACCGCAATGCCTTCCCCTCTTCATCCGTTGCGGGCCGAGAGAGGACCAGCACCTTGCGGGCCCGCGTCACCACCTGATAGAACAGCAGTCGCTGACGAGCCGTGAACCCATCGTCGGTCGGGATGCTCTCAGGCCGGTACAGCGCTTCGGCCGCGTCCGGATGGCCGATCGCTCGTTCGCTCGTTCGCCCTGCGAGCGGACCGTCGGATAGACCGCTCACGATGACGCACTCGAACCGACGCCCTCTGATCCGCTCCGCACCCATGACCTGGACGCGATCGGGGCGCTCCTCCGGCGTCAACGCAACGCTTGCCTCGCGCAGCGCCTCGAGCACCGCCCCGCCGTCCGCGGGACGACCCGCCTGGACGAGTTCGGCAACCACGCGCAACACGGTGGTGTGAGCGGCAGCGTCAGCCAGCGCGTCCACGTCAAGCAAAGGGGCGTCCGGGCGCGCTGCTCGTTCGAGCTCGCCGAGGGCTCGCTGCCACTCGGCGATCGCCCCGCCCGTCCCCCGCCCTCGTCCTGCTCGCTCCACTGCCCTGAGCACCCGTGATCCGACGCCCTGCGCATGCGCTCGCGCCAGCATGGCACCCCGGTCGGGGCGCCGCCGCCGCAGGTCCGCGTCCAGTTCGTCGACCGCCTCGGGTGACGCCCCCGCGTAGGGCGTCCGAAGGAAGCCGACCAGTTGGCCTCGACTCCCTTCACCGTGGAGAAAGCCGAGGGCGAGGTCCAGTGCAGTACCGAGTCCGGTGGCCCGTGCGGGCAGTGTGACATCCCACTCAGCGGCGATGCCAGCGGCCGCGAACTCGGCACGCAATGCGGCCATCGCCCGTCCCGACAGACGTGGGACTACTGCTATCTCTCCTGGTAGAATACCCATGTGGGTATTCATGTCCTGGATAGCACGCGCGATGGCGGCCGCCTCGGCTCGCTCCCCCGCCGCTTCGATCAGGCGAACCGCGCCCTCGGCATGGATGTCCCGTCGTGCGCCACGGGCGTCGAAGAGCGAGCGTTCGATGCGCACGAGCTCGCCCGGACCAGTGAATCCCTCCTCGCACACCTCATGCAACTCGGCTCCGTGCTCGACCAACCGTTGCACGAGCGGCTCCGCCGCCGAAGTCGCGGTAAAGCCCGGCGCATAGGTGAGGGCGACCCAGACGTCAGAACGCTTCGCCGCCGCGATGAGGAATCGCTCCTGGACGGGCGTGAGATCCGTAAAGCGATTCACGCATACCGTCTGCGGAAGCGGTAGGCGGTCCACATCCTCGCAGACCGCACGATGCGCATCGGTGCGCTCGATGAGGCCGCGCTCACCCAGGGTCCGAGCATACCTGCGGATCACCGCGACGAGATCGCGTGAAACGGGCGTGTCGGCGACGGTGGAGCGGTCCTCAGCTCCGTCATGGGCTACCGCCGAGGCGAGGACGCCGATGAAGCCACGCGTGCGAGCGGCGTCGCCGAGCGTCCCGGGCCCCGACGACGCAAGCGCGGAGGCGAGCAGCTCCCGTCGCTCGATCGGGCCGACGAGGGCTCTCCCGTCCCCGATGAGAGACCACGCCTCGTCCAGAACAGCGTCGAGCGTCGAGACCTCGAGGCCGATCGGAGCAGTACTGGAAAACTCCTCGCGCGCCCGGAGGACATCCGGCCTCGTGGGCACTGCCAGAAGCGCGCGCGCGCCGGAACTGAGCGCCGTTCGAACAGCTGTGTGCACGATACCGGTCTTGCCAGCGTTGGCTTTGCCGGTCACGACATGCAGTCCCACGAATTCCTCCTTTCCGGGAGCGGGACCAGCATGCACCGGCGCTGTGACATCAGGAGGACATCACGGTACGGGAGTACCGCTGCGCCCCTTCCCGGAGCTCGCGGACCTTTCGCCAGGCGACCTGCTCGTCTCGCCCGAGGTAGTGGTCCACGCGCTCCCCCACCACCTCCGCAGTCTTCTCGGCGCGTTCCGCGATTCCTCGTGCGACATCGGCGACGCGAAGTGCTTCGTTCGCGATCCGCCGCCGCGTCCGCGCGCCGCTGTCCGGCGCGAACAACAGCCCCGCCACGACGCCACCGACCGCTCCGATGATGAGTCCGATGGCAAAATATTCCAGTCTACGTCCCATCAACCCCGGCCTCCTCCGGCTGTCACGCCCTCGGTCAGCGCACGGAAGATCCGCTCGAGTTCCTGCTCTCCATGGAAGTCGATCTCGATCTTCCCCTTCTTTGCGGTCTGCCGTACCCGGACATTCGTATCGAGGAGCCGGCGCAGCTTGCGAGCGACGACCTTGTACGACTTCGGCGTCACCGGCCTCGGCGGCCGCTCGGTCTGGCCGGCAGCATAGAGCCGCGCCAGGTTCTCGGCCTCGCGCACCGACAGCCCTTGCTCAACGATCTTCTGCGCCAGCTTGACGCGCGTCTCCTCCCCAGTGACCGAGAGCACCGCCCGCGCGTGCCCCGCGCTCAGCTTGCCGTCGTACATAAGGTCCTGCACCTCTTCGGGGAGGTCCAAGAGCCGCAGGGTGTTCGTGACCGCAGAGCGCGACTTCGATACCTGGTCGGCAAGCTGTGCCTGCGTCATGTCGAACTCGGTCAACAGCTTCCGATACCCGCGCGCCTCCTCGATCGGATTCAGGTCCTCTCGCTGCAGGTTCTCGATCAGGGCCAGTGCGAGAGATTCGGTCTCAGATATGCTCATGATGCGCACAGGTACGCTCGGCAGACCGGCAGACTTCGCAGCTCTCCATCGTCGTTCCCCTGCGATGATCTGATAGCCCTCGCCATGCGGGCGCACGATGATCGGCTGAAGGACCCCGACTTTCTTGACCGAGTCGGCCAGCTCCTCGATGTGGCTCTCGTCCATTGCCGTCCGCGGCTGATCGGGGTTCGGGGAGAGCAGCTCGATGGGGAGATCGTGCAGTTCACCCCCGGTGACCTCCTGTGTCGCTCCCGGGATGAGCGCCGACAGTCCCTTGCCCAGTCCTCGCTTAGACACGGCTGACCACTTCCTCGGCTAGTCTCCGATATGCCCCGGCACCACGACCAGATGGGTCGTAGATGGTCACCGGCTGGCCGAAGCTCGGCGCCTCGGACAGCCTCACGGTTCGCGGTATCACGGTTGAGAACACCTTGTTGTCGAAGAAGTCCTTCACCTCGGCTACCACCTGCGCCGAGAGGTTCGTGCGCGCGTCGAACATCGTCATCAGCACCCCGAACACCTCGATGTCGGGATTGAGGTGCGTCTTCACCAGCCTGACGCTTTCAAGCAGCTTGGATAGCCCCTCGAGCGCGTAGTACTCGCACTGCACCGGAATGATGATGCCGTTCGCAGCGGTGAGCGCGTTGATCGTCAGCAGGCCGAGAGAAGGCGGGCAGTCGATGAGCACAAAATCGAAGTCGTTGACGACCGGCTCGAGGATCTTGCGGAGCCGCGACTCGCGGCTCATCGTCGACACGAGCTCGATCTCCGCACCCGCGAGCTGGATCGTCGCCGGAACAACGAACACGTGTTCGACTTCCACCGGCTCGATCAGGCTTTCGAGGGGAGTGTCCGACAACAGCGCGTTGTAGATGCACGTCTCGCGCTGGTTCTTGTCCAGGCCGTACCCGGACGTGGCGTTCCCCTGCGGATCAAGGTCGACGAGGAGCGTCTTGCGCCCGAGTTCCCCGAGCCCTGCCGCGAGGTTGACGGCGGTCGTGCTCTTGCCGACGCCGCCCTTCTGGTTCACGACCGCCAGCACCTTGGCGCGACGACTGGCCGAGAAGCCACCCACGCTTTCGTCCACGAGTCCTCCTCCCAGACTGCTTCGCTCAGTATAGATGAAGTGCATGCGAGCGGAGAAGAGTCAGTCGGCCAATGGACTACGTTGCGCCGATCCGGTCCGCCGGGGCAGGTGTACGGCTGGCTCACCGGCCTTCTCATACACGACGAGACAGCGTTCCCCGATCGACGGAGGCGTCCTGAGCGGCGTCACTCCCATTGGTCGCATGCCCACGAGGAACGCGGCCTCATCGCCAGCGTTGATCTCGTCCGCACTGGGCCGGCCCTTGTACGCGATCAGCCTCCCGTGATGTTCAAGGAGGGGGGATGCGAGCTCGACCAACGATGCGAGCGGTGCGAGCGCTCTGGCGGTCACGACGGCGAAGGCGCCCGGCTGCACAAGTGCCAGCTCCTCTGCACGCTCGGCACGGACATCGATGGCCTTGGCGTTCTCGCTGACCCACTCATCCAGGAAAGCCGCCTTCTTCTTCACCGATTCGACGAGCGTCGCCGGGCGACCGGTCAGCACCGCGAGCGGGATGCCGGGGTAGCCGGCGCCTGAGCCGATATCGACAAGTCTCCCTTCGGGACACTCGTCAACGGCATGGACGGCGAGCGCCGAGTCCACGATATGGCCCGCCAGCACGTCTTGGGGCTGGGTGATCCGGGTCAGATTCATCGTGACGTTCGCCCTGATGACTGCAGCGGCGTGACTTGCGAGCACCCGAGCTTGCCTGATGTCGCAGGACACGCCGACGCCGATCAGCGCTTTTCGGACTGCCTCCGGAAGCAGGGGAGTGCCTGGTGTCGCGTGGTGATGTTTCACGTGAAACATTCTCCTGTATCCTCCGGAGGGAAACAAGCAGACAACGCAGCCGTGCCGTATCCCTGCCTGACCGACGCCGGACCGCATCACATCTCGAGGCACGAACCCTGGCGGCGGTGGACGGGCGACTCGGCACCGTTCCTCGTTGCTCCTGGGAAGCAGTCCTTCTCGTTCTCGCTCGGTTCAAGCGAAACGCCAGTTGTCTGCGTACCGGACGGCGGCTTACGCCCTGCTACGTCTGGTGTGCACAGCGGGCCGACAGTGCTCGGCCGCGAGGACGCACGCGCCTCAGTCTGCCGATACCGATCTGCCCCGGGGTGATTCCTGGCCGCTCAAGGGTCAGCGAGCCCGTGTGCTGCGGCACGCCTGCCTGATTACAGATCCGGAAGTCCTCCCGCAGCTGCCACACGGGCTGGTGGGGCCAGAGGCCGGGTTTCCCGCCGAGCAGATGCGTGGTTTCACGTGAAACTGCCCTTGGCTCCCGCAGGGATGCGGTCGTCGTGACCGGCTCAACGAGTGCTTCTGCCAAGACTCTACGGTTGGTTGAGTCTTGGCATCCGGTCCCGTGAGTTAGCCTCTGCTTCCCCTGACATGCGGAAGGGGCGGCACGCTCGACGCCCCTTCCGGTTAGCACCACGGAACGCCGTGGGTGGCGCTCACTTCTCGGGATGGATGACGACGCAGCGGAAGGGCTCCTCCCCCTCGCTCGCGGTCGTGACACGCCTGTCGTTGCGAAGGGCGACGTGGACGACCTTCCGCTCGAAGCTGCTCATCGGCCGCAGCGACACCGGCCGTCCCTGGCGCTTCGCGCGATCCGCTGCACGCTTGGCGATCTCCTCGATCTTCAGGCGCCGACGGTACTTGTACCCCGACACATCAACGACGACCGGGAAGCGTCGCTCGATCCGGCGGTTCGTTATGGACGATACGACTGTCTGAAGGGCTTCGAGCGTCCGGCCGTGTCTCCCGATCAGGATTCCCAGATCGTCCCCGACGATGTCGAGGATGATCTCTCCCTCGTCACCTTCATACTCTTCGATCTCAGGCGTGAGCTGGAAGCACGCGAGGATCTCATTGAGAACCGCGACCGCCTCGTCCGCGATCTGGTCTATCTCGTCCTCTGACAGCTCGCTCGGCTGAGTCGCCTCGAACGAGCGCGCTCGTTCACCGGCTTCACCCGGCGCGGGCTCAGGCGGCTCTTCTTCGCCGTCCGCGTCCTCGTCCTCCTCGCCGACAGACTCAAGCTCGGCCAGGTACTCCTCGGTCAACCAGACGCGGACCTTGGCGTTCTTTCCCTTGCGGCCGAAGACCCCGCGACCGGGCTCCTCCAATACCTCGTAGGCGACCGCATCCTGCTGTACCCCCATCTCCTCGAGGGCGGCATCCAGCGCCTCGGCGACAGACGGTCCCTCCATGATGGTCTCTCTGATCATCACGACTCTCCTTCACGTTGGTGCATCGCGGTACTCTGCAGACCGCGGAGGGCAGCTACTCAGTCGTCTGGTGCTTGTAGTAGCGGATAGTGAGCTGCTGCTGGGCCACCTGCAGCAAGGACTGGGTCACCCAGTACACCAGCACGCCGGCGGGGGTGATCCAGCCGAACCACAGCATGAGGACCCCCATGTAGATGCCGATCGTCTTCTGCTGCTTCTCGCCCGGTTGCAGGAGTTGCGGTACCACGATGCTCAGGCCGAACAGCGCCACGAAGATGATGTAGGGGAGTGCGCCGACGAGACCGTCCGCCGAGAAGACCTGACTTGGCGATTGGGTCAGGTCTGGCAAAATTATCCAGAAGCGTTTAGCCGCTTCGGCCGCCGCAGGCGGCAGTCCTTCCAGATACTGGATGAAGGCGCCTGTGTCCCCTCCGGTGCTGCCCAGCATACGGAAGAGCGCGAAGAAGATCGGCATCTGCAAGAGCAGCGGGAGGCACCCGCCGAAGGGGTTCACTTTGTTCTCCTGATAGAACTTGAGCGTCTCCTCCTGCAGCTTCTGCTTGTCGTTCTTGTACTTGTTCTGAAGCTCCTTGATCTTGGGCTGGATCCGCTGCATCTCGTACATCGACTTGGTCTGCTTCTGCGTGAGCGGGAAGAGGGCGATCCTTATGGCGATCGTCAGGATGACGATCGCGACGCCATAGTCGCTCACCCAGCCGTAGAAGAACTGCAGAGCTTCGAACAGTATGTTCTCGATGGGTGCGAGCACGCTGCTCACCGTCGCACTACCTCCTCAATCCGTAGGCGAGCCGGGGGTGCGCTGAGAGATCCACGCCGGGGGAGTTCCATCCCGGGGGTCGCCGACTCTGTATCCACAGTATGATATGCGCCTTTCTGTGCTAACGCTACGGCACGGGGTCGTAGCCGCCGGGGTTCCACGGGTGACATCGCCCGATACGCCTCAGCGCCAACCACCCTCCGCGCAGCACCCCGTGCCTCTCCAGCGCCGTCATGGCGTACGAGGAGCATGTGGGATGGAAGCGACACGTCGGAGGGAAGAGCGGAGAGATAAAGCGCTGGTACGCCCGGATGGTCGACACGAGCAGGCCCACGACGGGGTTCTTCATGCACAGACCACCCCGAGCTTCCGAAGGGCCGTCGCGAGCTCCGCGTCAAGATCTCCGGCGGAGAGCAGGCCCGCCCCTCGCCTTGCGATCAGCGCGACATCCCAGCCCGGCCACGGGCCGCCCAGCCGGCGCACCGCCGCCCTCAGCACCCGTTTGTTCCGGTTGCGCACGACAGCACCGCCCAGTCTCTTGCCGGCAACAAAAACCACGCGCCCGTTCGGGTCGCGTGGCTGTTGAGTGCGGATCGCTATGACCACCGCGTGCGGCTGCGAGGCGCGCGCGCCCTCTCTGAAGAGCCGGTCGATGTCTCCTGGAGCGGTGATGGTGCTCATCGGTTCGGCCCCGCGGGCCGTGTGCGCTACGCTGCGCTCGGGCACAGGGTCTTGCGACCCTTGCGGCGCCGCGCCGCGATGATCGCGCGCCCTCCGCGTGTAGACATGCGCTTGCGGAAGCCGTGCGTCTTGGCGCGCTTCCGGTTATTGGGCTGATACGTGCGCTTCACGTCGTCCTCCGTTCCTGGGCGTCCTGGCCTGCCTGGCCGATCGGACGCCAAGCCCGGT
>NPIE01000213.1_pt1 | contig 15588 bp, 14 predicted proteins | sample 8637661 | NCBI WGS metagenome assembly NPIE01 (sample SAMN07420842, study PRJNA396082) | bioreactor metagenome | isolation source: sample BA12 brine-fed electro-methanogenic bioreactor BA | place: Japan: Kochi | collected 2016-12-09 | reverse complement strand
GCTCTTCTGTGACCGCCGGTTTGGTATCGGGGGCGATGGTGTCCTCTTCATCTCAAAGTCCGAATCTGCGGATGTCAAAATGCGCCTCTTCCAGCCTGACGAGTCTGAAGCAGAGATGTGCGGAAACGGGATCCGCTGCCTTGCACGGTATGCATATGATCATGACTATATCAAGGAGGAGAGCACCGTCGAGACGCTCGCCGGTATTATGCCGGTTACCCTTGGATACCAGAATGATGAGTTCTATGCAACGATCACAATGCCCACCCCTGTATTTACCAGGAGCGGGATCCCCGCCACCGGCACAGGCGAAGATGATTACTCGGAGCATATCAGCACCTACCAGGTCTATGCCGCCAATACCGGTGTTCCCCATGCGGTCGTCTTTGTCGATGAGATCGGGGCGATCGATCTGATGAAGCTTGGACCCACCATCCGGAACCATCCCACCTTCCCAAAAGGTGCGAATGTCAACCTGGTTGAGAAGGTTGATCAGAACCTTCTCAGGATCAGGACATTCGAGCGGGGTGTTGAGGCCGAGACCTGGTCATGCGGAACCGGTGCAACAGCATCTGCGGCGGTTGCCCACAAGCTCGGCTATGTTACGAGCGATTGTATTGTTGAGACGAAGGGTGGCCCGCTCCGGATTCGGTTTGGCGATACGGTTACCATGACCGGGCCCGCCGAAGCCGTCTTCATCGGGATGATCGAGCTCTGAAGAAAGAGGTATATTCGCTGATTCCGGGAGATCCCGGGATTATACTTTTTTTTCGGCTCGTTGCTGATCCGTGTTGTTTATTAATAGGGAACAGGTTATCATCGGGCCATACGGTGTTTTAATCATGCATTGTGATCTGTTGACTCAGGCGTAGAATATGCCTTCATAAAACCGGTTCATGGAGAAGAAACCGTGCAAATTCCCACCGCCCCGTCCCCGTCCGCATGTGCTTCGCAGGGAGGTTGTCATGGGTGGCCCCGCACATGCAGCACGTGAGGGGGCGGGAATGTTTTGTGGGCTGCCAGAGGAGATAAAAACCCGATTCTGATGAATCGCCCTTCAGGTTGCTCTGATAAGCAAGGTTTTATCATCTCTGTCAGCCTCATTCTTCGACAACCCGCCCCCCGATACCCGCGCCGCACGTGCTTCAATCACCCCTCATGCCCGGATGTTGTGTCGGGATCAATCCCCCGGCCTCTCTATTCCCCTGAGGAAAAGCCGGATCTCTAACATCCTGCATGAAATAGCCAGAAAGCTTCTTTCCGCATCCGCACTCAGCAGGAACGAATCCCATCTTCTGTAATGGTAAAATCAAATGATTCCCCTTCCGGGCGGGATCGATGCTTCATCACAATCGCCCGGCGGGTGCTGTCTCTCCGTTCGATCCTGATGATCGCCTTTGAGATATGTGAGAGGGTCGTTCCCCCGAGACCGGAGAATCTGCCGGTTGACGGATCCATGTACACCTGGTTGGTTATTAAGACCGGAACCTGGTTTTTTCGCGCAATTGCCAGGATCTCAATCATCTGTTTTCCAAGCATCCGCTGCACATCGCCCCGCTTCTCCAGTTCTGATCTGTAGAGTGCGGTTGCCGAATCCATCACGATTAAACCGATCCTCTGTTTTGTGAAGATCTTCTGTGATTCAATGATCATCACCCCCTGTTCGGCAAAATCGATCGGCTCATACAGGTAGAGCCGGGTGGCAAGTTCCGGGGCAGTATCCTCGCCACCGCAGATCTGGACGAACCGATCGGGTGAGAAGCCTTCGGTATCAAAGAAGATGACCCCGGCACCCTCCTTCAGGGTGGCAACCGCTGCCATGATGGCGAGCGTGCTTTTGCCGCTCCCCGGCTCTCCATAGATCTGGGTGATCATCTGCCTCTCAAGGCCTCCACCGAGGATACGGTCCAGATCCGGGCTACCTGTGCTTACGCGTCCTCTCTCCACCCATTCAGCTCCCGATATGCGATCTCCTCGGCTCTCCTCTTCACATCCCTGACGCTCAGCCCATGACGCTTGGCAGCAGCGGAGGCAGCATCGAACTCTGCTTTTACGGAGATGATCTTTCCCTGTGAGTATCCGATCTTCACGGGAATCTCGTCTCCTTCCGGTATCCGGATGGTGATCACCAACCGATCCGCAATGAACCGGTGAACAGACGGGATGCACCGGACTCCAAGCGTTCCCAGCTCTTCTGCCATGACGCCTGCAAGCCGCTCCGAATCCTCCCTGCGGCAGATCACCCGGATCAGATGACCGGGCCTTCCCTTCTTCATGATGATCGGAATGGCTGATGCATCCCGTGCACCTTCGCGGTGGAGACGGGCGATCGTATAGGCGATCACCTCGCCATCGACATCGTCGACATTCGTCTCCAGGATATCAACCGCCGGGAGGCTCTCTCTGTTCTCAAGGATCATCACACGGAGGAGATTCGGACGGTCTTGTGGGTCTCGTGTACCGGCACCATACCCGACTGCGGCGATGGTGCCGTCCGTGTCTCCTCCCGGAAAGGCTGCCAGAAATTCTGCGAGAAGTGCAGCCCCTGTCGGGGTGACCAGCTCCCCTGTCTCTTCTTCTGTCCTTCTGGTGGGAAGCCCGGAATTTTCAAGGATATACGCAGTTGCCGGTGCCGGAACCGGCATGATGCCATGAGCGCATCGGATCGTCCCCCTGCCAAGCGGGATTGGGAGGACTGCGACAGCATCCGGTTTAAGGGAGAGGAGGGCGGTGCATGCCCCGATCACATCCGCAATCGCGTCATCTGCTCCGACCTCGTGGAAATGGGCATGGTCTCCATGGACGCGGGTCTCGGCATCATGGATTCTTGAAAAGATCCGCGCCGCCATCTCCTTTACCCCGGCTGTCGCATCAGCTTCCCTGAGGCGAAAGAGGACCTCCTCCAGCGTCCGGGTGCTCTCCCCCGCATGCGTCCTCAGGTATGTCGCTTCGATGCCACACCGTGAAACCCGCGATATCTCCGGTTTTCCGACAAGTGAGGCCATCGCCCGGATCACCGCCTCCTCATCAGCACCAGCGGCAAGGAGGGCTCCTGTGATCATATCTCCCGCAGCACCATTCACCGGGTCAAAGAGGATCGTCCGCATCGAAAAAACACTACTTATATGTCCGGGCACCGTTGACAATAAAGTAATGCCTGAAGTGTACCTGAAGGTCGATTCGGCCTATCCTGAAGATCTGGGTGGAGGGAAGGCACGCCTCGATCCAGAGACGATGCTCGCACTCCGTGTCTCCCCCGGCGATCTGATCAAAGTCGAGGGGAAGAAGGAGACGCTCGCAAAGGTCTGGCGTGCGATGGCGAAAGACTGGGATCAGCAGAAGATCCGGATCGACAAATTCACCCGTGAGAATGCCGCCGTCACCATCGGCGACCGGGTGAAGATCTCGAAAGTGGAGGCGGTGATCGAGGCAAAAGAGGTGTTGATCGCGCCACCCGAGAACCTGCCCCCACAACTGACCATTCATATGGAGCATGCTGCACAGGGTCTGATCAACTATCCGGTCTCAATTGGCGATGTGGTTCCGATCCGTGCGATGATGATCCCCCAGCTGATCGAGTTCAAGGTGATCTCCCTTGAACCTGAGGATGCTGTGATCATCACCAGAAATACAACAATCACTGTATCCGACAAACCCGCCCCCGGATTTGAGGGGTTGAAGCGGATCAGCTACGAGGATATCGGCGGATTAAAAGACGAGCTCCAGCGGCTCAGGGAGACGATCGAGCTCCCGATACGCCATCCCGAACTCTTCAAGACCCTTGGGATCGAGCCGCCGAAGGGTGTTCTCCTGTATGGGCCTCCCGGTACCGGAAAGACCCTGATTGCACGGGCGGTTGCCAATGAATCGGGTGCGAACTTCATCTCGATTGCAGGGCCTGAAGTGATCTCGAAGTATTATGGCGAATCCGAACAGCGGCTCCGCGAGGTCTTCGAGGAGGCAAACGAGAACGCACCCTCGATCATCTTCATCGATGAACTCGACTCAATTGCACCAAAACGTGAGGATGTGACCGGGGAGGTTGAGCGGCGGGTGGTTGCCCAGCTGCTGACGATGATGGACGGGCTTGAGGAACGCGGGCAGGTTGTTGTGATCGGCGCAACCAACCGGCTGGATGCGATCGATCCCGCTCTCAGGAGGCCGGGCAGGTTCGACCGCGAGATCGAGATCGGGGTGCCGCCGCATGCGGACCGGCAGGAGATTTTAAATATCCATACCCGCGGCATGCCGATTGACGAAGGTGTTCGGATCGATCTGATCGCCGGCCGGACACATGGTTTTGTCGGGGCTGATCTCGCTGCACTTGCACGGGAAGCTGCGATCCGAGCCCTGAGGCGATATCTGCCCGATATCGATCTCGAACAGGACTCAGTACCCCAGGAAGTACTTGATAAACTGAAGGTGACTTCTGATGATTTCCGCGAAGCACAGCGTGAGGTCTTCCCCTCGGCGATGCGTGAGGTGATGCTTGAGGGAACCAACATCACGTGGGCCGATGTGGGCGGCCTTGCTACTGCCAGGCAGGAGATCCGGGAGGCAGTCGAGCTTCCCCTCACCGAGAAGGATAAGTTCGAGGAGCTTGGGATCCAGTCTCCAAAAGGCATCCTCCTCTATGGCCCTCCCGGTACCGGGAAGACCCTGATTGCAAAGGCCGTTGCAACCGAGTCCGGTGCGAACTTCATCCCGATCAAAGGCCCCCAGCTCCTCTCCAAATGGGTGGGGGAGAGCGAACGGGCGGTTCGTGAGATCTTCAAGAAGGCCCGGCAGGTGGCACCTTCGATCATCTTCTTTGATGAGATGGATGCCCTCACCCCGGTTCGCGGGGGCGGGGATTCCAATCATACCATCGAGAGTGTTTTAAACCAGATCCTAACCGAGATCGACGGAATCGAAGATATCCGCGATGTGATCGTGATGGGGGCAACCAACAGGCCGGATATTGTCGATCCGGCACTTCTCCGGCCCGGCAGGTTTGATAGGCTCGTCTATATCGGGGAGCCTGATGAAGAGGATCGGAAAAGAATCCTCTGGATCCATATGAGGAGCATGCCGATTGAAGGAGGAACGATTGAAGAGTTCATCACTCTCCTTGAAGGCTGTGGATATGGCTGTATAGAGAAGATATTCGAGTCAATTGGAGAAGGAAAAGAGATCACCGCCGATGCAATCCGGGAAGCAGCCTCTGAAATGCCGAAGAAGGAAGGGGCAGGATTGAAGAGGAGCGAGATCCGGAGACTCATCCACGATCTGGCCTCCCGGTTCAATCAGCAGTCTCCTGATCCCGCACGGGATGCGATCATCGGGACAGTTGCAGCCCGGACCGCGGGGTATGTCGGATCCGATCTCGAAGGGCTCTGCCGTGAGGCAGGGATGCTTGCGATGCGTGAAGGCGTATCGGTTGTCTCCACCCGCCACTTCGAAGCGGCGATGGAGAAGGTACGGCCGACGATGAATGAACGGCTTATTGAATACTATTCCCGGATACAGCAGCATTTCAAAGGGGGGCTCCCCCGTCAGTCACAGCCGGTCGAGTACCAGTAACACTCTTATGATCCCGGGGAAATCTATCTCCTCCTTACCTTTGAAGAGGGGGACAATAGGTGTTTAATGGTATTTTAACCGTCTATTCATCCCCAAAATTTTTTGTGGTGTAACTGTAACTGAAGAGATCCAGTCTCTTCCCCTGGCATTTATCCTGATGACCGGGATGACCGATATCCTCATACCCCGTCATGATCCAGAATTGATCAGACATGACCGGGGATAATGAGAAGATATCGGATTATATGCTGAAGACGGCGGAGATGATCATCCGTGTGGCCGAGGTGGTCGATGAGGAGGAATCACGGCAGTTCATCTCCGAGATACTCTCAGGCAGAAGGATTTATGTCACCGGCGCCGGGAGATCAGGGCTGGTTGCCAAGGCGTTTGCGATACGGCTGATGCATCTTGGGTTCCCCTGTTATGTGATCGGTGAGACGATCACCCCTGCCTTTGAATCCGGTGATATGCTTGTCATCTTCTCAGGTTCCGGCGAGACGAAGTCGGTGGTGAGCGCTGCTGAGAAGGTGCGTGAACTTGGAGGCTGGTCCTGCCTTATCACCGCGAACCCGGAATCGCATGCTGCCGGTTATGTTGATCTGGTCATCGATCTCGGTGAATCGTCCGGGAATAGTGCTGATCTTCCACCTGAGTATGAGGTGAGGCAGATCTCAGGACAGTACCGCTCGGTTTCGGTTCCGATCGGGAGGGGATCAGCCTTTGAGATGGTGGCGCTCGCCTATTCGGATGCGATCATCTCCGCCCTGATGGCAGCCCGTCACCTGGATCCCGGTGAGATCAGGCTCCGTTTCTCGAATATCTAAATTTTTTCTGTTTTTGCCGAGATTGATTCCGCAGCTGCATATGCGGTTGAGAATGCCGCCTGAAGGTTGTATCCCCCGGTATCGCCGTCGATATCGAGCACCTCTCCGATAAAATAGAGATCTGGAAGAAGCCTTGATTCCATCGTTTTGTTGTTGACCTCCTCAAGTGCAACGCCCCCGCGGGTAGCCATTGCAACGTCAAACCCGCCGACTGTTTTGATCTGAAATATCCAGCCTGTGAGGAGCGAAAGGAGTATCTTCCTCTTCTCTTTTGTGAGGTGGGCAACGGTCATGTCCGGTGACAGCCCCGCCTCTTCGGTGAGGCGCTGGATGAAGCGTGCAGGAAGGGGTAGTTCTGAGAGGATCGTCTTCACGAGCCGCTTCCCATATGCCTGTGTTCCATGGGTGATAAGAGATGCGATCGCCTCCCTCTCTTTCTCCGGGAGAAATGCGATGCTGAGGCTGTCGCCATCCCTGATGTACCGGGATGCATGCAGGATTACAGGGCCTGAGAAGCCGTTATGCGTAAAGAGGAGATCCCCTGCCACTCTCCGAACAATCTTTTTCTCCCTGAGGATCGAGACCCAAATATCATCAAAAGAGATCCCGGCGAGATCTGAAAATGGATACTGCTGTGGGTGTACCGGGGCAAGGGCGGGTCCAATCCCAATGATCCGGTGGCCGAGGGATTCTGCAAAGCGGTACCCGTCACCTGTTGATCCGGTGGATGGGTATGATGCACCGCCGGTTGCAATGACGAGTATATCGACCAGCACCTCCTGTTCATCTGTCCTGATCAGAAAGCCGTTCCCTGAGCGCTCCACAGCACGAACCTGGTTGTTCTGCCTGAAGATCACCCCGTTCTCCCGGCATGCGGCCATCAGTACAGAGAGGATATCATCTGCCTTTTCTGATACCGGGAATATCTTCTCGTTCTCATCTGTATAGAGTAGGCATCCACGCTCTTCAAAGAAGGCGGTCAGATCCCGGTTCGTAAAATTCCTGAGTGCAGGTTTCAGAAAAGCCCCGTTCTCACCGTAATGTTCAAAAAAACTGCGAATATCGCCTCCATGCGTGATATTGCACCGCCCGGATCCGGTGATTAGGAGTTTTCTCCCCGTCTCTCTCTTCTTCTCAAAGAGGATGATCCGGCTTCCCTCTGATCTGATGGTCGCAGCAGAGAAGAGTCCTGCCGGCCCGCCTCCGATAATGCCAATCACAGGCCGGGCCAAATGTGCAATCACACCTTCTGTAGAACGGGGGGTGTTCTGCCAGGATTTTTTGCCGCAGTAATCTGCCGTTTCAGTTCTGCTGCTGCTGCTGCGACATCTTCCTCTCCGACAACCGCAGAGATGACGGCGGCACCATCTGCCCCGGCACCGATCACAGACCCGATATTTTCCCGTGTGATCCCCCCGATTGCTACAAGTGGAAGGCGGGTTGCGGCACGGATGGCGCCCAGTGTTGAAAGGCCGTGCCCGCATCCGGCATCATCTTTAGAGGTGGTTGCAAAGACCGGGCTGAGTGCGAGGTAATCGGCACCTGATATCTCTGCCTGTATCGCTTCCTCAACTGACCCGACCGAAGAGCCGATGATAAAGTCTCTGGGAACAATCCTGCGTGCCTCGGCAACCGGCATATCCTGCTGGCCGAGATGAACCCCGTCTGCTCCGGCGGCAAGCGCAATATCAAGCCGGTCATTCATGATGAAGCATGCACCAGAATCCCTGGTCAGGGCCAGAATCTCTGTTGCTGTCCGGTAGAGGGATGCGGAATCCATCCTCTTGTCACGGAGCTGGATGATATCTGCTCCGCCAAGAAGCGCCATCCGGGCGAGTTCGGTATGGGATCTCCCCCTCCCGATCTGCTCGTCGGTGATGACGTAGAGATCATATGCCACGGTACTGCTCCACCTGTGCCTCAGCCGATACCGTCTCCGGTGTCAGTGATGCGAGTTCGTCAAAGAGTGCGGTTCTGAATGAGTAAGGTCCCGCAGATTGCCTGGCTGCCCGTTCCCCGGCAAGCCCGAATGCGATGAGTGCAGCTGCTGCGGATTTCACCGGATCGTCGCCTGCGGCTGCAAACGCTCCCACAACAGATGCTGCCATACAGCCGGTCCCAGAGAGCCGCTCCATCATCGGGCTTCCGTTTCGAATCAGGTACGCCTCACCATTCCCGCAGACGATATCGGTCTCTCCGGTCATGGCAACGGCTGTGTTCCATCTCCCAAAACACCGAAGGGCAACCTCAATGGGGTCCCCGGTACAGCCACCCGAATCAACCCCCCTGACAGTGCCGCCGCTTCCGGCAAGGACGCCGATCTCACCGGCGTTTCCTTTCAGGATCGCAACCCTGCATTCATCCAGAATCCTCTCCGCACTCTCTGTCCTGAGTGTTGTTGCCCCGACCCCGACCGGGTCAAGGATCACCGGGATGCCATGTGCATTTGCGGTTTTTCCTGCGGCAACCATCGCATCTACCTGTGCGGGTGTGAGGGTTCCGATATTGAGAACAAGGGCGCCTGCAATCCCCGCCATCTCGGCAACCTCTTCGATTGCACCTGCCATCACCGGTGCTGCACCGATGGCAAGGGTTGCATTTGCGCAGTCATTGATTGTGACGGTATTGGTGATATGGTGAATGAGCGGCCGGGTTGATCGCACCCTGCCAAGGAGTGCTGCTCCGTAATGATTCATGCTGGTATATATTGCCTGTCTGAAGGGAAAAGTGATATGGAAGAGAAGAGCGGATTCTTCTATCCGATCTTCCATCTGCCTGCCGGAACAACGAGCACAAACCGTGCGCCCTCGCCTGCGATCCCTTCCTCATGTATCGTGATCCCGGTGATTCCAAGGATCTCCCGAACCAGGTAGAGGCCGTACCCATTGTTCTTTCCACATTTATATTCAAAAATCCGCTCTTTCATGGTGTCAGGGATGCCAGGTCCGTCATCTTCCCAGACGATCCTCAGGTTTCCATCCCGCTCCTCACAGGATATGGTGATCTCCGTTGCCTCCTCTGCATGCCGGATGGTGTTGTCCAGAAGGTTTGAGAAGACCTTGGTGAGGAGGGGATCGGCGATGATCGAAAGGTTTGGGCAGGTGTTTGTGATCGGAATTTTGGATCCGGCGAGCGGTTCAAGCGAAGAGTTGATCTCCTGCCATTTTGCCCCGCTCGTTCCGATTTTTTCGTATTCCTTCATAAATTCAAAACACTTTTCGATCTGTTCGAGGGAGTGAATGATATTCTGGAGATAATCTGCAATCAGTCTGTCAGGTTTCTCTTCTTTTATGAGCTCGATATACCCGTCAATAGCCATCATCTGGTTTCTGACATCGTGCCGGGTGACACCTGACAGAAGGCGGATCTTTTTATTGGAGAGCCTTAGTGCCTCCTCTGCCTGTTTCTCCTCGGTAACATCACGGTTGACGATGATCGCACCTTTCAGTGTTCCGTCATCAAGGATCACCGGTGCGGTATAATTGTATATGAGGCGTTTTTTGCCGTCAAAACAGTCGATCTCGAGGAGCTCATCGGTGATGGTTGCCCGATCACGTATACTGTGGGTAAGTGCCCAGTCGTCAGGTGCGATCTCTTCACCTGAGGGGTACCTGCGGGCTTTGAAGATCCCATACTCTTCTATCCCCACGTGGGGTTCTCCACCCCAGATGGCAATGCCTGCCGGGTTCCCCATGGTGAGTTTCCCTTCACTATCTGCAAACCAGAGCCCGATCGGGAGAATCTCCATTATCTTTGAGAGGATCTTCTCACGGATCATTAATTCCTCTTCAACACGCCTCCATTCGGTGATATCCACAAGTGAGGCGATGGAGAGCCGTTCTTCTGGTAAAATCCCGATTGAGATGAGGATGATCCGCTCCTCCCCGTTCCGCCTGATGAACCGGAACTCGTAGCTGAGTGGAGCGTCACCATTCTGGTGGCGTGCATGATGATACTCCAGTACCCGATCGATATCCTCTGGATGAATGAATGCAGTTATTTTGAGCTTCCCCTCGATCTCAGCGGCAGAATAGCCCGAGAGCTCCTCAAAGAGGGAATTGATTTTTAGGATCGTCAGATCCTGCCCGAAGATGGCAAGTGCAGAGCCGGTCTTCTCGAAGATGCCCCGGTACTGCTCCTCACTCTTCCTGAGTTTCTCCTGCGCTGTGATCGCCTCATCCAGGTGCTGGCGGATCTCCTCCTCTGTTGATGCCAGCTCTTCATGCATGGCGAGCAGTTCAAGTTCCTGTTTCCGCTGTTTGGTTATATCCCGCATTGATTCGATGGCGCCGGCTACCTCTCCATTCTCATCATAGAACCGTGATGCGGTTGCCCAGATTACCCTATTTTCCCCCATCATCCGGGTGGAATCGGTCTCGATGATCACATTCTCGCCTTTCTTGTGAATCTCCGGGTAATGCCTCTGTATATCGTCAAGCTCTCCTTTGAGGACATAGTCGATGAGAAGAGGTCTTCTCTCTCCATAGATGAGAAGTGAGTATTCATAATTGCCCTTCCCCAGCACCTCCTCTGCTTCGATCCCGGTCATCTCCTCGATGGCCTTATTCCAGGCGATAACAGTGCCATCCGAATCGATCGCAAATGTAGCGTCAGGGAGGAAGTTGATGATATCAGACAGCCTCTGCTTGCTCCTCTTGATCTCCTGCTCCCGTACCGCAAGCTCATCGAAACTTGATCTGAGCTCTTCTTCACTGGCAGTGAGCTGTTCATATGCGGCATTCAGCTCATCAAGGTTCTCGGCAATCTTCTTCTCAGCTCTCCTTGAGGCAACAGCCATCTCTATCTGGTGGGAAAGCTCTGCAAACTGGGCACGGGGGTTGCCGCCTTTCTGGAGGTAGAAGTCGGCACCATTGTTCAGTGCCTCAATGACGATATCCTCCCTCCCCTTTCCGGTGAAGATGATGAAGGGAATAGTTGATCCGGTCTCCCGGAGCTCCTTTAAGAGAGTAATCCCGTCCTTTGACGGCATCTGGTAATCTGAGACGACTGCGTCATAGTCGCCATCCATGATAATCTCCATCGCCTCAAGAGAATCTTCGAGGGTATCGACTGAATACCTGCCTTTCTCTTCAAGGAAGAGTTTTGTCAGCTCGAGGAGTGCCGGTTCGTCATCGATATAGAGGATACGGATCGGGGTGCTGGCGCCAGGATCGGACATAAACTCACCTGAATATCTATCCTTCTCGGAGTTAAGGGGTTCGGTTCTGATTCTATCACTCATTTCTTTCGGGAGGATGAACGCAATGGAAGGGTGATGTTTCGGTAAACCAGTTAGATAGTGGACAGACCTCAAAAAGAAGATCTCCAATATTGCCTGATGAATGTCCATTATCCAACAGGGTCCAGCAGGGCACACTCTTGACACATCACTCGAGATAGGGAATTTTTATGTTGTAGTGAAAGATATTATTACAAAATCTGGGAGATAAAAAATATGCAAAAACAGCTTACAGCCATTATAGAAAAGGAGGGCGATGGCTATGTTTCTTTCTGCCCGGAATATGACATTGCAAGCCAGGGTGGTACTGTAGAAGAAGCCAAAAATAACCTTCATGAAGCATTGGAGCTCTTTTTTGAAACCGCTTCTCCGCAGGAGATTTTTGTCACGGTTCCACGGGGAGATCTATATCACACGGATGGATGTGGCTGTTGGCTAAACTTCGTGTACTATCGGGAAAGGATGTCTGCACCATTCTTGAAAAACATGGTTTTTCAGAAGTCAGGCAGAAGGGAAGCCATATAATTATGCAGAAAACTCTTCCCGGTTCTACAATTACGTTACCTGCTGGTTGCGATGATTGATCATGTTTATCTCCTTTCTCGATTCTATACAGATGTATGGAAATGAAAACAATCTTGTGTGCTGGTATTCTTCTGGCAGCCGTGTTGTTCTGTGGATGTACCACCAGCTCCGATCAGAGCACTGTTGCAGCTGATATCCCGACTCCAAACCTTATCGGGGATTGGACCGGCACGATGACCGGGTATGTGGATGGAATCGGGTATACCGACTATTCCGGGTATACCCTGACTCTCAGGATCACTGAACAGAAAGACCGGGTATTTTCGGGAGAGGCAACCTTTTCTGAGCAATTAGGATGGGAGAGCGTTCCGTTTGCCGGGGTGATCGGCCGTGACGGCAGGACAATAACCATGGTCCAGAGTGGGGGAGCAGATGGAGACGGGGGGTATTCTTCCGGGTACCTTACCGGTCCTGATGAGATGGAAGTCATCTACTCGGTTGTGAGCAATCCTATCTCCATTACAATCGATGTGCTGAAAAGGAGTTGAGAGAGACTCCCCTTATTTTTTATTCCTGATCGGGCTATCCACTTACCAGGACAATGAAATCCTTTTCTGATATTCAATCCACATGCCTGTATGAGGGAGTCCTTCCTATATGGTGTGCAGGTGAGAGGTTCAGCTGCCTTCCTGATTGTGCTCGTTACGGGGCTTTGGCTCTTTGTGAGAGCGATTCCATGAGTGCGTAAAAAAACCCGGGTTTTCCTGTCGTGAAGAGCCCGTGCCATGCAGCAAGGGTTTCTGTGCTCATCACGTCCAGTCTCCTGAATATGTGGGTGGCAAATTCTATCGGTGCAAAGCTGCCTGCCGTGATCAGGTTTCCGTCTGTAACTGCAGGTTCGTTTACGTAAAACTCTTCGCCATGATAGCCCGAGCAGAACATTTTGAGTGCCGCTTTATCATTGCTGGTGTGGCTGCGTTTATCCAGCAGTCCGGCATTGGCAAGGGCCATCGTAGCCCCGCAGATTGCGGCAACAACCACGCCTTCATCGAGCAGCATCCGGACCTTTTCAAGTATCGGGGCTTGCACCGGGTCAAGCCAGGTATCAGCACCGGGCAGGAGCACCAGATCCCCGGCCCCGGGCCGGATATCCTGAAAAAGAACCTTCGGTGCCATATACAGCCCGCCCATCGTGGTTACCGGATCCATTGTCCTGCCGCAGAGGACAAGATCGTAACGAGAAGCCGGATCCTTCAAGTACCGCCCTGAATGGAGTTCGGCAAGAACGTGTCCACACTCCCAGTCCGCGAGCGTGTCTGTGATATAGAGAAAGATTGCAGCCATTGTTATCTCATTATCTCCCCTGCGTTAAGAGTTTGGCTTTTCTCACGATATGGGAATTTTAATATGCGTGCCTGCGTGAGGCACGACTTTTTTTGGGGTGAGGGAGGGTTGAAGGGATGTGACGAAAGCTCCGCCATTGACGCCGGTAAGCCATTATGATGGAGTGTCAGCCAGCTCCGGGCATCTCCGCCCAGGCAATGCCTGCCATCATATCTTAAAGTGACATGAGAAGAGGATAGTGACGTGAGATTAGTCTCGTATTGCCTTATCACTTGAGCGAAATTACAACCTTTTCAGCGAGTTTTAGGGCTGACTGAACCTTTTGTGGATTTGCATTATATGCCGGATCATCATAGTCGCTTTCGTTTCTCCATTGTCTGAGATGGGTGAGATGTCGGGCGATCTCCATTCTCCCGGTATCCTTAAGAAAATCACGGAGGAGAAGATGATCCTTGTCATTGTCAGCCGGTGAAAATGAAAAATTATCTTTAGCGTAGTATTTTGCATGGCAGAAGGCAGCATAATATGCCCTGCTGATTGCACTTCGGTAGCCAGCTTCCGGGGGTATTTTCTGGTCATTTGCGCTGGCAAATAAAAATTTAGCCACTTCGATATAATGAGACCACTGAAATTGCATTGATTATACCGTTGGTGGTCGGAAATCTGTTGTGACGATAAACCAGCCCGTCTGATCGGTTAAGGCCTTTTCATACATGCTGCATATTCTGTCGATTTTATCCATTATATCCTCATCATAGTGGGATTGGCGAATACAAAGGGTCAAATATTTGTCATCTATTTCGGGATCAGAGTAGAGTTCAAGTGTAACCTGGGCAGTGTTGCCAAAAGTCTCTTTTGTCAGCATGCATGCATAGAGCACCACGTCATAAAGCCCGATATTCTGACGGAGATAGCTGGCTACCTCTCCGGGGTTTGGGAAGATAAATTCAAGGTACTGTTGCAATGATAGGAGTGATTGCTCAATATCAAGAGGGAAGGTTGTACTTTCCCCGGGATAGGATGATAAAAACTGGTCTTGATTGAATATTTCACAGAAGCTCATACAGGTATGGCCAATGTATTTTTCTAAAAGCTGTTGAAGGTGAATTCTCCATGAGTATTCATCTTTATTCAGGTAAGAATCACTTGTGCTATGCCATATTGTTCGCGGTGCATGATATTGATTGATTAACCAACCACTCTCCATCTAATTGCCCTCCAGCTCAAAGTGTGTTCTCATTTTATCGGTAATACTCCCTTCGAATATCTCTCGCACCTCTCGGTGTGCATTTTCGAGCCATTCATCCACTTCCTCATGAGAAATCATCTGCCTTTTTGCCAGATAGTAATCTGTTGAGAGAATAAATGTTGAGTGCCCCTGTCTCTCCTGAATTCCACGTGTAAGTTGGAGTCGGCAGATATCGCGCATATTGGCATAGGGAAATTCGCATCCAACGATAAAATTGACAAAATCTTTTGGGAGTTTCTCTCCAAGAAATGGATGGAAATTAAAGTATTCACTAAGTGAACCTCCATCTTGAGGAATCTCGATTTTATCTAGGTATAATAGGCCAATCCGGTCTATTCCCGTAATGGTTGTGATCTTCTGGATTGTATTGAATGCCATATGAATACTGGGGAGGAATACTTTCCATGATGGGTATGGCTGCAAACAGTGAATAGAAAGAATACGGTTTCCTATATGAAGCTGGATTCTGGGTTTTTCAGATTGGAGTGTAACACGCTCTATTGGTATAATTTTATGCCCGATCTTATCTTCTTTTGCTGTTATCTCAAGTTCCTGGACCTTATGTATTTCTTTGTGAGGGAATGCATCTTTCACTTTCTCATAAAGTTGATCTGCAATGTCCTTTGGCCATTGCGTATCTTGTGGGAATCGAAACTCACAGACCGCTTCGATAACAGGGGGATTGCGATATGAAACCATTTCAATTCTCGTGATTAAGTATAGTTTTAGGTAGTTATCTTGACCTGTACTTGATTTGGATTATCGATGGGATGGATAATGAACCTTTTGAAAAGAAGTATGAGTCATCCTCAGGATGAATCAACGCCGCCAACAGGACTCGAACC
>NPIE01003006.1_pt1 | contig 15600 bp, 15 predicted proteins | sample 8637661 | NCBI WGS metagenome assembly NPIE01 (sample SAMN07420842, study PRJNA396082) | bioreactor metagenome | isolation source: sample BA12 brine-fed electro-methanogenic bioreactor BA | place: Japan: Kochi | collected 2016-12-09 | reverse complement strand
AACCGCAACTTCCGCAACGAGGGCGTGTCGACCCGGCACAATCCCGAGTTCACGATGCTGGAGTTCTACTGGGCCTACGCCGACTATCACGACCTGATGGACCTGAGCGAGCAGATGCTGCGCGAACTGGCTTTCGGCCTGGGCTTCGAAAATGGCGCGGTCGACTATCAGGGGCAGCAGATCGAGTTCGCGCCTGCGTTTCGGCGCATGAGCGTGGCCGAGGCGGTGCTGCAGTTCAATCCGGATCTCGATGCAGCGCAATTGCGCGACCCGGCGGCACTGCGCGAAGTCTGCGAGCACATGGGGATCCACAGCGAGGCAAGCTGGGGCTGGGGCAAGCTGCTGCTGGAGATCTTCGAGCACACGGTCGAGGAGCAGTTGATTCAGCCGAGCTTCATCACCGGCTACCCGACCGAAGTATCGCCGCTGTCGCGCCGCAACGACGACGACCCCGAGATCACCGATCGCTTCGAGCTGTTCATCGCCGGCCGCGAGATCGCCAACGGCTTCTCCGAGCTGAACGACCCCGAGGACCAGGCCGAGCGCTTCCGCGCCCAGGTCGCATCCAGGGATGCCGGTGACGCCGAAGCGATGCATTTCGATGCCGACTACATCCGCGCGCTGGAATACGGCATGCCGCCGACCGCCGGCGAAGGCATCGGCATCGACCGCCTGGCGATGCTGTTCACCGACGCGGCCTCGATCCGCGATGTGCTGCTGTTCCCCTACCTGCGGCCGGAGGCTGCCGACTGATCGATTGCCTCGCTGGTCGCGGAGGCAAACCACAAATCGCGATCGAGTTGGCCGCTTCTTGTGCCGGCTGACGTACTTCATCGGGTATCCCGATCCTGATGGAGTCGCGTCGATGTCCTGCAAGAAATTTATTTGTCCACATTTCCTGTCGCTCGGACTGATCGCGCTGGCTGCAAGCAGCCAGGCCGAAACCGAATGGCAGATTTCCGAAGCGATGCTGCTGGAGCGTTTCGGCACGCTGGATGTTTCGGCCGACGAGCTGCGGCAATTGAACGAAGAATTGCCGCCCCTGCCGCCGGCGCCGCGTGGCGGTACGATCCGATAGCCGCATTGCCTGCCTCGGCGGCAGATCCCTTGCCGCCGAGGTTTCAGTCGCCGCCCGCTGTTCGCGGCGGCGGTCGAACGCGCGGATCGCTGTAATCCACCGGTGCCGGTCGCGCCTTGCCGCACAGCCGGCCCATCGTGACGAGGTTCGATTTCCACGGCTGCATCATCTCTTCGATGGTCGGCGCGCGGCGTTGCAGGCAGACCACCGTGCCGTCGGTCAGCGTGACCTGGGCACGCTGACTGCCGTCGAGCTCGCGCCAGCTATCGACCTCCGGTGCAACCGTGCCGGCATAAGCGGACAGCCAGCCACGTTCTGCGGGCAGCCGGGGAACGGCGCGTCCCTGCAGCCGTGCAGCCCCGGACGGTGCCGCCGGAATTTCCGGCACAGTCCTCTGCCGAAGCTGCTGCAGCAAGCGAGCCTGCAGCGGCTCCGGTGCCGGGGCATCGGGCGCAGTCCCGGCCGGGCTCTCCACCGATTGCGGTCTTTCGGGTTCAGCGGCTGGATCTTCACGCGGCGGCGCGGCTTCGTCCTGTGCCGCTTCAGTGCGTTCCGGCGCCTGCTCTGCTGCCTTGAACTCCGGCAGCGGCAATTCGGCTGCGACCGGCACCGCGACCGGCGCGACGAACACGCGCAGTTCCAGCGCTGCAGCGCGTGACGGCGGCGCGGCGGGCTGGAGCTCGACCCGGGTCAGCGCCAGCAGCACCGCAAGATGCAATGCGATCGATGCGGCCAGTGCGGGCCGCCAATTGCGATTCACGCGGCTCGGCACGGCATCGGCGCGCACCGCATCGGTGGTGAAGGTCGGTACAGCAGACAGGGGATGGGCCGGCGAGTTGGTTGAGTGCTGTTAGACTATATGACGGTCGTTGAGAAACTTGTTAAATCGCCCAGGCACAGATAATTCAAGGAACTTCCATGTCCTATCAGCACATCAAGATGCCGGAAACCGGTACCCGAATTACCATTCAGAACAACAAGCTGCATGTCCCTGACGAGCCGATTCTGGGCTACATCGAGGGTGACGGCATCGGCGTCGATATCACCCCGGCCTGCATGAAGGTCTGGAATGCCGCGGTCGAGAAGGCCTACCAGGGCCAGCGCAAGGTTCATTGGGCCGAGCTGTTTCTGGGCGAGAAGGCGGCCGGGGTCTACAACGGCAATTTCTTCCCGGAAGAGACCCTGGAGGCGATCAAGGATTTGATCGTGGCGATCAAGGGCCCGCTGACCACGCCGGTCGGCGAGGGTTTCCGCTCGCTCAACGTGTCCTTGCGCCAGACCCTGGACCTGTATGCCTGCGTGCGTCCGGTCAAGTATTACCGCGGTGTTCCATCACCGATGAAAAATCCGGATGCGCTCGACGTTGTGATTTTCCGTGAAAACACCGAGGATGTGTATTCGGGCATCGAGTTCGAGGCCGGTACGCCGGAGAATGCCAAGCTTGCGAAGTTCCTGCGTGAGGAAATGGGCGCGAATTTCTTCGAGGATGCCGCCCTCGGCGTCAAGCCGATTTCGGCGTTTGGCTCCAAGCGCCTGGTGCGCAAGGCGATCCAGTATGCGATCGACAACAATCGCGAGTCGGTGACCCTGGTGCACAAGGGCAACATCATGAAGTTCACTGAAGGCGGCTTCCGCAAGTGGGGCTACGAGGTCGCGGCCGAGGAATTCGGTGACGTGACGATCACCGAAGACGAACTCTGGGAAAAGCATGGCGGCAAGCGTCCGGAAGGCAAGATCGTGATCAAGGACCGGATTGCCGATATCATTTTCCAGCTGCTGCTGCTGCGCCCGGACGAGTTCGATGTTCTTGCAACCATGAATCTCAACGGCGACTACCTGTCCGATGCGGCGGCGGCCCAGGTCGGCGGGATGGGCATCGCGCCGGGAGCCAACATGGCTGATCACGTCGCGGTGTTCGAAGCCACCCATGGAACGGCACCGAAATATGCCGGCCAGGACAAGGTCAACCCGGCCTCGCTGATGTTCTCGGGCGTGATGATGTTCGACTATATCGGCTGGACCGAAGTCGGACTTCTGATCGAGAACGCGTTCCGGCAGGTGGTGGGCAAGGGCATCGTGACCTACGATTTCGCGCGCCAGATCGACAACGCCACGGAAGTTCCGACCTCGGGCTTTGCCGACGCGCTGGTCGAGGCCATTCGGGCGGCCTGATGTCCGAGGCAGGCTTGTGGGCCGAGGTTGCCTCGGCCCTGGCCGAGACCGATCCGGAGCCCAAGTGTTGCGGCGTGGATCGGGTCGAACAGGGGCTGGCTCAGGCCGGTATTGATCCGGTACCGCTCGGTCCACCCGAGCTGGCACCGCCGAAGGCCGGTCGACCCGAGCAACCTCGGCTAGTGCGCCCGGCCGAGCTGGCGCGTCGCGGTCTGGGCACGGTAGCAGGCCGTATCGCCCTGCTGCACGCGGTCGCGCATATTGAATTCAATGCAATCAACCTGGCGCTGGATGCCGCGCTGCGCTTTGCGCAGATGCCGGCGCAATTTCATCGCGACTGGTTGAGTGTCGCGGTCGACGAGACGCGCCATTTCCGGATGCTGCGCCAGCGGCTCGTTGAGCTGGGTGCCGACTACGGCGATCTTCCGGCCCACAACGGCTTGTGGGACATGGCCGAGAAGACCGCGCACGATGTGCTGCTGCGCATGGCGCTGGTGCCGCGGGTGCTCGAAGCACGCGGCCTGGACGTCACGCCGGGGATGATCGAGCGCTTGCGCCACGCCGGTGACGAGGCCAGCGCGGCGTGCCTGGAAATCATCCTGGCCGAGGAAGTGCGGCACGTCGAGATCGGCAGCCACTGGTACAGATGGTTATGTGCCGAGCGCGGCATCGAGCCCGAGTCGACCTTCCGCCGCCTGCTGGGTGAATATTTCACCGGGCCTTTGCGCGGCCCGTTCAACATCGAAGCGCGGCTGCAGGCAGGCTTCAGCGAACGCGAGCTCGATTTGATCGAAACCGCAAATGAACGCAAATGAACGCAAATGAACGCAAATGAACCTGTCTGATCAAGCACGAGCAGGCGAACCAAGCAGTCTCGATTGGAACCGCTTTTTGATTGAAACCGAATGAATGCAAATCTGATGCGCCGGGCGCTCGATCTGATCCGTCCTGATCGCGCGATATTGAGGCTCATGCCCGGATATGCTCCTGTATCCAGGCTTTATTTGCGTTCATTTGCGGTTCAATACAGTTTCCGGACCGCCCGCAGACACTCCGCCGAATGCTGGCTGAGGCAAGCAGGTAACAAGGAAACAATGAACAAGGCTGTTTTTCCAGATAGAGGTGACGAGGCCCGTCGCCAGGGTTTTGATATCGAAAGAGTCGTCATGAGTCGGCAGCAATGCACATGAATCCGGATGTGATCGTTATCGGTGCCGGTTGGTCCGGGCTCACCGCTGCCGCTCGGATGCGCGAGGCAGGGCTGCGTGTGCTGGTGCTGGAGAAGTCGCGTGGCCCGGGCGGACGCAGTGCTACGCGGCGCGCTGAAGCTGCGCAATTCGATCATGGCGCGCAGTATTTCACGGCGCGCAGCGGCGCCTTCGGTCGTCAGTTGCAGCAATGGCGCGATGCCGGCCTGGTTGCGCCGTGGCGGCCGCGGCTGGCGGTGCTGGGCGGGCATGACGGGCATCGTGATCCGGATGCAACCTCGCGCTATGTCGCCGTCCCGGGCATGAATGCGATCTGCCGTCACCTGGCCGCGGAGTTGGATTGCCGCTACCAGGCCGAAGTCGAGTCGCTCCACCACGATCAGGGCTGGATCGTGACCTTGACCAGTGGCGAGCTGCTGCAGGCACCAAGATTGCTGCTGACCGCACCACCGCAGCAGGCGGCGCGCCTGCTCGGAGCAGATGACCGCCTGCACGAAATGCTGGCCGGCGTCGAATTTGCGCCCACGCTGGCGGCCATGCTGCAGTTTACCGAGCCGCTGGATCCGGGCTTCGATGCGGCTTTCGTCAACGGCGACTCGGCCTTGAGCTGGGTTGCCTGCGATTCGAGCAAGCCGGGCCGCAGCGGTGCCTGCTGGGTGCTGCACGCCGGTCCCGACTGGTCGAGCGCGAATCTGGAATTGCCACCCGATCAGATCGGCGCGCGCCTGCAGGAGGCCTTCGCCGCATTGCTCGAACAGGCGCTGCCGGAGCTCAAGTTGCTGCTCGGCCACCGCTGGCGCTACGCGCTGGCCGTTGCGCCCGGCCAGCAGGGTTTTCAGGCCGATCCGGATCGTTCACTGGCGATTGCTGGCGACTGGCTGTCCGGCAGTCGGGTCGAGGGTGCCTGGACCAGCGGCCGCAAGGCCGGTGAATGGTTGGCGCAGGCGGTCTGATCGGGCTGTCGCGGTCACGGTCGGTCGGTACAATACGCGCATGTCAGATTCCAGTGAAGCCCGTCTGCTCGACGGGCGCAAGGTTGCCGACCTGTTGATCGCCAACGTGGCCCACGCGGTCGAGAGCGCAGTTGCTCGCGGTCGCCGCCGGCCCGGTCTTGCCGTGGTGCTGGTCGGCGACGACCCGGCCTCGGATCTGTATGTCGGCAACAAGGTGAGCGCCTGCGAACGCGCCGGGATTGTTTCGCGCGATTTCCGGCTTTCGCACGGTTCGGACGAGAAGAGCCTGCTGGCGCTGATCGACGAGCTCAATGAAGATCCGGAAATCGACGGCATCCTGGTTCAACTTCCGCTGCCGGCGCACATGAACGAACATGCCGTCACCCGTCGGATCGCGGCCGAGAAGGACGTTGACGGTTTCCATCCAATCAACGTCGGCAAGCTCGCACTGCGTGCGCCTGAGCTTCGGCCGTGCACACCGCGCGGCGTGATGACGCTGCTCAATCACTATGGCCTCGACACCAAGGGCTTGCACGCGGTGGTGGTCGGGGCCTCGAATATCGTCGGTCGGCCGCTGGCGCTGGAACTGCTGCTGGCCGGGGCCACGGTCAGCGTGGCGCATCGCTTCACCCGCAAGCTGGAGCCGCTGGTGCGCGATGCCGATTTCCTGTTCGTGGCGGTCGGCAAGCCAGGGATCGTGCAATCCGATTGGCTCAAGCCCGGCGTGGTGGCGGTCGACATCGGCATTCATCGCGATCCGGAGGGCCGCGTGCGCGGCGACCTGGAGTTCGAGACCGCGCGCCAGCGGGCCGGCTGGATCTCGCCGGTGCCCGGCGGCGTCGGCCCGATGACGGTCGCCACCTTGATGCAGAACACTGCGGAGGCGGCCGGGCTGGTGGTACGCGCACCGTGACAGTCATTCGTGTTTTCACGGCGCTGGTGATGGCCGGAGTGCTGAGCGCTTGCGGCGCGCTGGTCGATCGCGCGACGGCGAATTTCGCGCGCGATCTGGAACGCGCGGTGGTCAATTACGACGAACCCGGCGTGGTCGAACACGGCTTGCCGGCGTTTCTGCTGATTCTCGAGGCCCGGCGCGAGGCCAATCCGGACGACGCCGATCTGCTGCGAACCCTGAGCTCGCTGACCGCGACCTATGCCGGGCTGTTCATCGACGAGGAAGCCGCGGCGCGGCGCATGAATGCGCGCGCGCTCAACTATGCCGAGCGCGCCGCCTGCATCGACGGCTCGGTGCTGTGTGGCGCCGCCGATCTGTCCTTCCTGGATTTCGAACAGCGCGCCGAAATGATTGACTCGACCGAGCTCGAGACCGCCTACAGCCTCGGTGGCGCCTGGGTCGGCTGGATTGCGGCCCACCGGGCCGACTATGCCGCGCTGGCCGACCTGCCGAAGGCCGAGTTGTTGCTGCAGCGCGTCGCTGAACTCTCGCCGGAGCACGATGACGGCGCGGTCTGGCTGTATCTTGCGGTGCTCAACAGTCAGCGTCCACCGGCGGCCGGCGGCCGGGCCGACCTTGCGCGCAGCTACTTCGAGCGAGCGCGCGAGATTTCCGGCGGTCGCAACCTGCTGGTCGATGTGTTCATGGCCGATTCCTATGCGCGGCTGATGTTCGATCGGGAACTGTGGGTTGAGTTGCTCGACCGTGTGCTGGCGGCTGATCCGGACCAGCCGGGCTTCGTGCTGGCCAACCAGATCGCGCAGGCCCGGGCACGCGAACTTCATGCTCAGACCGCACGCATTTTCGATTGAGTTTTCGCTTGAGCTTTCGATAGAGGATACGCATGATGATTTGTAGTCGAACCCGATTTTCGAAGTTCCCAAGCGCGCTGCTGCTGATCGTCGGGCTGGTATTGGGAGGCGCGAGCGCTTCGGCGCAACAGCTCAAGATTGCAACCCTGGCGCCGGACGGTTCGAGCTGGATGAACGGCCTGCGCGCGGCGGCCGATGCGGTCGAGCAGCGCACCGACGGTGCTGTCACCACGCGTTTCTATCCAGGCGGCGTGATGGGTGACGCCTCGACACTACTGCGCCGAATCAAGCTCGGCCAGCTGCACGGCGGCACCTTCACGGTCGGCGAACTGGCCACGATTGCGCCGGAAAGCAATCTGTACTCGCTGCTGTTCCAGTTCGAGAATGCGGCAGAGCTCGCGGCGCTGCGCGAGGAGTTCGACCCGTTCATTCTGGAGGCACTGGAGCGCGGCGGCATGATCGCGCCGGCGATCTCCAACGGCGGTTTCGCCTATCTGTTTTCGCGCAAACGGATTGAAGGCGCTGACCAGGTCGATACCAGCTTCAAGGTCTGGATTCCGGACAATGACCCGCTGTCCCGGCGCACACTCGAGCGCCTCGGTGCATCGGCGATCAGCCTGGGCCTGGCCGAGGTCTACACTGGCCTGCAGACTGGCACCATCAATACCTTCGGCTCGACGCTCTCGGGCGCGATCATCCTGCAATGGCATACCCGGGCGCGCTACGTGCTCGATCTGCCGGTGCTGGTGACCGCCGGCACGCTGGCGGTGGATCGCAAGGCCTTCGAGCGGATCAGTCCGGCGCACCAGGCAATCTGGCGCGAGGAATTCGGCCGTGCCCTGCGCGACCAGGAGGCGGCCTCGATGTCGGAAAACAATGATGCCCGCGCGGCCCTGGCCGGCGAGGGTATCGAATTCGTGCAGCCTGCGGCCGAGGATGTTGCCGCCTGGCATCGCGTGGCAAACCAGGCGCTCGATGAAATGCTTGAAAGCGGCGAGTTCGAGCTTCCTGGCATTGATCGTCTGCGACAGCGGCTGGAGGAGATCCGGGGCCGCGCCCCGTGAGCCAGCCTGAGTCGATCGAGCGCAAGCCGTCAGGGCGAATCGGGCATTTGCTTCGGCGCGTCGAATATGGCCTGCTGAGCGCGCTGTTGCTCGCCGTGGTCGGCATCGGCCTGGTCCAGATCGGGATGCGCAACCTTGCCGACACCAGTCTGCCGTGGGCTGATCCGGCGATGCGCGCCGCGGTGCTGTGGATCGCCATGCTGGCCGGTGTGCTGGCCGCTGGCAGCGCCCAGCACATCCGTATCGATGCCTTGCTGTCACACCTCCCGGCAGCGATCCGGCCGTGGATCGATCGCGTGGTGCTGCTGGCGACGGCCCTGATCTGTGTCGCGCTGGCTGTGGCCAGCATCGACATCGTGCGGCTCGAGTTCGAGATCGGCGACCTGGCCTTCGCGACCGTGCCGCGCTGGGCCGTGCTGGCGATCATTCCGGTCGGTTTCGGACTGATGGCGTTCCGTTTCGTCTACCGCGCGCTGCTGCCGGCCGTGCCGCAGACTGCGCCGGGTGCAGAGGAGTCGCGCTAAAGATGCTGTTCCTGATTCTGCTCGGTCTGGCCCTGCTCGGTATGCCGTTGTTCGCGGTCATCGCGCTCGGCGCGCTGATCGCGTTCCATCAGGAAGGATTGAGCGTGAGCCTGGTGGCGATGGAGTTCCAGCGCATTGGCGAGTTGCCGGTGCTGGTCGCGCTGCCGCTGTTCACCTTCGCCGGCGTGCTGCTGTCGCACTCGCAAACGCCACGACGGCTGGTTGATCTCAGCCATGCGCTGTTCGGCTGGATGCCCGGCGGCCTGGCGATTCTCGGCCTCGGTCTGTTTGCCTTGATGACGGCGTTCACCGGCGCCTCGGGCATCACCGTGGTGGCGCTGGGCTCGCTGATGCTGCCGGCCCTGCTGCAGGCTGGCTACCCGGAGCGCTTCTCACTCGGTCTGGTCACAACCGGCTCCAGTCTCGGCGTGCTGTTTGCGCCGTCGCTGCCGCTGATCCTTTATGCGGTGCTGGCGCAGCAGGTCGCGCCCGGCCAGGGCGTGCGGATCGAGGAGCTGTTCCTGGCCGGCATTCTGCCCGGACTGCTGATGCTGTTCCTGCTGGCAGGCTATGCGATGTTGGTGCGCGGCCGTTCGGCCTCGCTGGAGACGCGCAAGTCGGTGCCGATCGGCGCCAGTCTGAAGGATGCAGCCTGGGAGTTGCCGCTGCCGTTCGTGGTGCTGGGCGGCATCTATGGCGGCTACCTGCTGGTGATCGAAGCCGCCGTGGTCACAGCGGCCTGGGTGCTGCTGTCGCTGGTGCTGATCCGGCGAGACATTGCGTGGAAGGCTCTGCCGGGGATCATTGCCGAGTCCATGGTGCTGGTCGGTGCGATCCTGATCGTGCTCGGCGTGTCGATGGCCTCGACCAACATCATGATCGACACCCAGGTGCCGCAGCGTCTGTTCGAGGCGGTAGAGGGCTGGCTGACCAGCAAATGGATGTTCCTGCTGCTGGTCAATGTGCTGCTGCTCATCGTCGGCATGATCCTCGACATCTTCGCCGCGCTGGTGATCATGGCACCGCTGATCATCCCGATTGCGCTGGCTTTCGGTGTCGATCCGGTCCACCTTGGCATCGTGTTCCTGGCCAATCTGCAGATCGGTTACTGCACGCCGCCGGTGGGGATCAATCTGTTCCTCGCCAGTCATCGTTTCGGCAAGGACATCCTCACCGTCTATCGCGCGACGCTGCCGTTTCTCGGGCTGTTGCTGATTGCGCTCCTGATCATCACCTGGTGGCCGGGTCTCAGCCTGTGGCTGGCCGGGCGCGCCTGATTCGGTCCGGTCCGGGCGGTCGTTGCACCCATCGCGAGCCGCGAGTGCCGACTCAGGAGTCGATCAGTGCGAGGAAGTCTTCCAGTTGCTGCAGCACCCGGTCGGCCGCGACGATCCCGGGGTGGTCGGCAGGAAACACCGAGGGCACGGCGATCACGGTCATTCCAGCCGCCTTGCCGGCGGCCACGCCTGCCGGCGCGTCCTCGAACACCAGGCAGCGTTCGGGGGCGGCGCCAAGCCGGGCCGCGGTGCTCAGAAACACGGCCGGATCGGGCTTGCTGCGCGCCTCGTGAATGCCGGAATGAGTCAGGCTCAGGAATTTTCCGAGTTCGAGCTTCCGGACCACCGCGTCGATCAGCGGTGGCGGCGAGGACGACGCGATTGCCAGTTTCAGGCCGTGACCATGCAGCTCTTCGATCAATCGCTGCACCCCGGGCAACGCCGTGCCGTGCTCGAGAATGCGTCGCGTGACATCCTCGAGCACGCGCTGGGCCATCTCGGCGACCGGGGGACCGGTCCAGCCGAAGCGTTCGTGCCACAGCGACAGCACCTCGTCGATCCGACGGCCGGCGGTGGCGCGGCATAATTCGCGCGTGACCGGCACATCGAACGGCGCATAGACCGCAATCTCGGCGTCCTGCCACAGAGGCTCGGAGTCGATCAGCAGTCCGTCCATGTCGAAGATCGCCGCGTCGAAACGCTTCAGATCAAGCATTTGAAAGATCTTCCAGCACCTGCTGCAGTGCCGCTGGCGTTGCCGCCAGCGGCTCGGCGTGGCTGGGTCTAATCAGCAGTGCTGCCAGCGCCGGCGGAACGCGCACGGCCTGGCCGATCAGCGGCTCGACCACGGTTTCGAACTTGGCTGCATGCGCCGTCTCGACCAGCAGCAGCGGCCGATCATGGCCGGACTGGCGCAGATCGCGAGCATATTCCAGCGCGCAGGCACTGTGCGGACACAGCGCCTTGCCGTAGTGCTCGAAGGCAGCATGGATGCCGCTGCGGATTCGTGCATCGTCGAAGGCCCGCGCCGTGATGTCGGAGGCGCGCAGATCGCGGTCGCGGAACAGCCAGGCCAGGCGCTCGAAGTTGCTCGGGTCGCCGACATCCATCGCATTGGCCAGGGTCTGCAGGCCGGGGCGGCCGCGATAGTCGAGACCGTCGAAGAAATCCGGCAGGGTCCGGTTGGCGTTGGTGGCCAGATGGATCGTGCCGAACCCAAAACCCATCTCCCGGGCCAGGATGCAGGCCAGCGCGTTGCCGAGATTGCCGGTCGGCACGATCACATCGAATGGCCCGGCAGACGGCGCAGGACCATCGGCCCGGCCCAGTTGCAGGGCTGCCCAGGCGTAGTAGGCGATCTGCGGCAACAGCCGGCCGATCGAGATGCTGTTGGCCGAAGTCAGACCATGAAGCCTGGCACGCTCCGGGTCGGAAAGCAGGGCCTTGACCATGCGCTGGCAGTCATCGAAATCACCCTGCACGCGGTACGCTAGGACGTTGTCGCCGAAGGCACCGAGCTGGTGCGCCTGGCGGGTCGAAACGCGACCGTCCGGATAGAGAATCACGACGCGAAAGCCCGGTCGACGATGAAACGCCGCTGCCACCGCCGCCCCGGTGTCGCCAGAGGTGGCCACCAGCACGGTTCGTGTCGTCTCGTCCGGCTGCCGCAGCCGCGCCATGCAGGCCGCCAGAAAGCGCGCGGCAAAATCCTTGAAGGCCGCGGTCGGTCCGTGCCACAACTCCAGCGACAGGATGCGCTCGGCCGGATCGAGCTCGACGATCGGCAGCGGCAGGTCGAAGGCCTCGCGGCAGATCGGATCCAGCGCCTCGGCCAGGCTGCTGCCGTCGAAGAACGGTGCCAGCAATTCGAGCCCGCATGCGGCCAGGCTGGCCGTCCGGTCCATACGCTCCGGGTCGAAGCGGGGCAGGGCGACCGGCACATACAAGCCACCCTCCGGGGCAATGCCGCTGCGCAGGGCCGTCTCCAGCGAAGCCTTGAGCCTGGGGTCGCGTGTGCTGGTGTAGTACATCGTCGTCCTCAGCGGTTCGAGATCACGCGGGCACCGGCGGCGGCCACGGCTGTGACGTGGGCGCGGGCCCGTTTGCCGGCAGTGGCGAATGCTTCGACCATCATTCCTCCGGCGGTGTCAGCGGCGGTGCGCGAGTCGAACCACGCAAACACGGTCGGGCCCGCACCCGAGATCGAGGCACCCAGCGCCCCGGCCTGCAGTGCAGCCGCCTTGACTGCAGCAAAGCCCGGAATCAGGGTGGCCCGACGCGGCTCGACCATCACGTCGGCAAGCCCTGCGCGGATCAGGTCGAAGTCGCCGCGATGGCAGCCTTCGAGTACCAGCGCCAGATTGCCGGACTGGCGCACCACGAGCCCGAGTTCGAACGGCGCCTCGAGACAGCGCCGGGCATCGCGGGTGTTGACGCGATGATCCGGATGCACCGCCACCGCATGCAGATCCGCAGGCACCGAGATCGACACCAGGCGCTCGGCGGTTGCCAGCACCAGACCGCCGAGCAGCTGCGGGCCGACATTGTCGCCATGCGCGGCACCGCTGGCCACGGCTTCACCTGCCAGTGCAAACGGGTAGAGCCGCTCGACCGGCCAGTCGAGACCGAACAGCCGATTGGCCGCGACCACGGCCGCGACCGCCGACGCGGCCGACCCGCCCAGCCCGGAGGCCAGCGGAATGCCCTTGTCGATCTCGAGCTCCAGATCCGGGGGCATTTCGATTGCGGCGCATAGCGCAAGCACGGCACGTCCGGCAGTGTTTTCGGCCGGCGCCGTGGGCAACTCGGCGTCGGCACCCCGGATCGCGACGATCCGCAAGCCCGCGCCCGGTTCGGCCCGGCGCAGCGTGACCGTGTCGCCGGGACCGTCGATCGCGTGTCCGAGCAGGTCGAAGCCGACTGCGACGTTGCCGACGCTGGCCGGCGCGAACGCGGTCACGCTTTGCGGCAATGGTGACTGGTTCATGCGGTGCGGGTGTCCGGGAGCGATTGCATATCAGGCGATTATGCCGCCGACCCGGCAGCTTCGGGCTATGTGTGGACTTCGCTGATCAGGCAGTCGAGTCAGCAAGCTTGCGCCGGGTTTCTCCGTATGGTTCAAGAACTGTATGCTGATCATGTAGTTGACTCAAGCAGCATTCGGCACGTGTCTCCGGGCGATCCACAAACTGCCTTGAACCGCAAATGAACGCAAATAAACGCAAATAAGGCAACGGCAGAATCGTGGAGGATGTTGAACCGCAGACCGTAGGCGCCGATGAGAATCGCCGATTTCTCGTTGAATGATCAGAGTGGAGCATGCGAGCCGGGGCTGGGCCCACGATCAGGGTGCATCGGATCACACAGGCTGCTGCTCATCAGAAATTTGCGTTCATTTGCGTTCATTTGCGGTATTCAAGCAAAACAGTCGTGCGTCTAGAGATTGAGTTCGCTATCTAGCTGAATCTGGTCCGTGATCGGATAGACTTTCGATTTGATCCTGAAAGGCTCGATCCATGGAATCCAAAGCCCATATCGTCGAGAACTGGCTGCCGCGCTACACCGGCACCGCGCTGGAGAATTTCGGCAACCACATCCTGCTCACAAATTTCGACAACTACGTCGAGATCTTCGCCGAGAAGATGGGCACCGAGGTGTGCGGGCGGGACAAGGCGATGCGCAATGCCACGGCCGAGGACATCACGATGATCAACTTCGGCATGGGCTCGGCCAATGCCGCGACCATCATGGACCTGCTCAGTGCGATCCATCCGCGCGCCTGTCTGTTTCTCGGAAAATGCGGCGGCCTGAAGAAGAAGAACAAGCTCGGCGACCTGATCCTGCCGATTGCCGCGATCCGGGGTGAGGGCACATCCAACGACTACTTTCCGCCCGAGATCCCGTCACTGCCGGCATTCACGCTGCAGCGCGCGGTTTCCTCGACCATTCGCGATCAGGAAATGGACTACTGGACCGGCACCGTCTACACCACCAACCGCCGTGTCTGGGAGCACGACAAGGAATTCAAGAAATATCTGCGGCGGACCCGCTCGATGGCGATCGACATGGAGACTGCGACCATCTTCATCACGGCCTTTGCCAATCGCATTCCGGCCGGGGCGCTGCTGCTGGTTTCGGATCAGCCGATGATCCCGGAGGGCGTCAAGACCGACGAATCCGATCGGGTGATTACCCAGCGTTTCGTCGACAAGCAGATTTCGATCGGGATCGACTCGTTGCGCGAGATTCGCGACAAGGGCAGGTCGGTCCGCCACCTCCGCTTCGACTGAAAAATCATCCGGGCGGTGCTCGGAATCCTGATCGACGCGATGTCGGCCGCGGTTGCCGTAGCTTCCGCCCGGGAAATGCGCCTCCGGCAGGGCTGGAGGCGCTGATGCTTGCTGGCTTACTGGACTGCGAGGGTGCTGTCGGCGGCGACCCAGCCGGTGCGGCCCTGGTCATCGCGCACCTGGATCCAGTTGCCGGCGCGCAGCGCAACCTCGACGATCTTGCCGGACGCCAGCGTGAAGGCGACCGGGCTGCCGGTGTTCGGGCCCTGATGCGCGTTGGCCGAGGCTGCGGTGATCACGACTCGATCGCCCGTAGCCGTGCCCGCGCCGGTACCCGCAGCAGCGGCCGGCGCGCTCGCGCCATAGCCTGCACCGGATGCGGCAGCCATCGGACGACCCGTGGCGTCATAACGCAGCATTGCAGGCGGCGTGACCGAGATGATGTATTCCACGGCCGCTCCGATGACCTGACGCAGGGCCTTTTCGCGCGGGGTGTTCTTCCAGGTTGACAGTCCACCGCCCAGACCGACCGAGCCGGTGTAGCCGGCCAGCGCGCCGCCGATGTTGAAGTCCTTGGCCTCACCTTCGACGCTGGTTGCCGCCAGGATGCGGCTGGTGGTGGCATCGACCACACGCAGGTCGATGGCCATGTGCGCAGTACGCGAACCGCCCGAGATGGCACCGAATACGCGTCGGCCGAAGCCGCCGCCACCGGCCTGGGTGCCGCCGGAGTCGCCGAACTCGGTCACTGCCGCCACGACCAGCAGCTCGGCACCCTCGATCTCGCCGATCGCCGCGGCGGTGCCCTGCCGGATCCGGCCGCTGGCACCGAGGTCCTGCTCGCCGAGTACATCATCGATTGCACCGCGTTCGAGCACTATGTAGCGGCCGGAATTGACCAGCGCGGTGGTCAGCATGTCGGCCATGCCGTCTCCGATCGATGGGCTGTACCAGTCATAGGAGTCGGCGGTCTTGTTCTCGAATCGGGATACGGCGACTCGCGCTCTCGGGCCGTTGTAGTGCTCGGCCTGAACGCTGGCCATGCTCTGGCCCGATCCTTCGGTGACGCGCACCTTGGCGCCAGCCTGACCGAAGCAGCTGCCGGAGACCAGCAGCGCGGCTGCCAGGCCGGTCATGAGAGTGAGTCTGGAACGGATCATTGCTGCTGCTCCTGGAGAGTTTGCGAACTTGTGTTTCACCCGGACTATTCATGACCTGGTCGTCGCGAGACGGTTCCAGGGCCTGTGGATACGGCGTTTTCGCGACCG
>NPIE01012450.1_pt1 | contig 15605 bp, 12 predicted proteins | sample 8637661 | NCBI WGS metagenome assembly NPIE01 (sample SAMN07420842, study PRJNA396082) | bioreactor metagenome | isolation source: sample BA12 brine-fed electro-methanogenic bioreactor BA | place: Japan: Kochi | collected 2016-12-09 | reverse complement strand
CGCCCACCCGGTGATTACCGTGGGTGACATTGCTCTGGATACCCACGCGGGGCAGGTCACCCGCTCTGGTATGCCGGTTTCACTCACGGCCCAGGAGTTCAGGCTGTTATCGCATCTGATTCACGCCGCGCCCAGAATCGTGTCCCGCACCGAGTTGTCCGAACATGTCTATGACGGCGACCAGGAGCCGGATTCCAATGTTATCGATGTCCAGGTCAGCCGGTTGCGGCGCAAACTCGGCGCCCAGGCTATCGAGACCATCCGTGGCCAGGGCTATCGCATGAACGGCCACGGAGAACCATCCTGATGCTGACACGTCTGCGCCGCTGGCCGGTGGCGCTGCGGATGCTGGTGTCTGCCCTGGTATTGGTCCTGGTGGTGTTGCCGCTGGCCGGTACCGTGTTGGCCTGGAACTTTCGCCAGACCCTGAGCCAGTCCTTTGATGAGCGCCTGTTATCGTTCCTGAATGTGGTCATTGCCGGCATTGAGTCTGACCCTCAGACCGGCGAATTGACCCCCGGCCCGCAACTGGGCGATCCGCGCTTCGAGCGGGTGTATTCCGGCTGGTACTGGCAGGTGAACGACAACAGCGGGCGGGTGATCACCTCCCGGTCACTGTGGGATCAGCGACTGCCACAGATCAGTGGCCGGGGGCCGGACTGGGCCCAGGCCCCGGGGCCGCGTGGCCAGACACTTCGGATAGTGGAGCGGGATGTCCAGTTACCGGCTTTCGAAGGCTGGTTATCGGTGTCTGTCGCGGCCGACCAGGCGGAGCTGGATGCCCAGGTTGCGCGCTTCAACCGGTTGCTGGTGGTTTCGCTGACCACGCTCGGTACGTTGTTACTGGTGATGATCGGGTTGCAGATCCGCTGGGGCCTGGCACCGCTTCGGCGCCTGGAGCGGGATCTCCGGGCCATGGAGTCCGGCCAGACCCGTTCACTGACCAGTGATCTGCCCGAAGAACTTGCGCGGCTCTCCGAGGCCATGAATCAGGTGCTTGAGCGGGATCAGATACTGATTGAGCGGGGGCGCTCGGCTGCGGGCAATCTGGCCCATGCCCTGAAAACGCCGGTATCTGTGCTTACCACCCTGAGTGATCGTTTGCCGCCAGCGCAGAAAACCGCTTTCCGTACCGAACTGAGCCGCATCGATGACGCCGTGCGCCATCATCTGGCCAGGGCTTCAGCGGCCGGACCGGCCGCCCTGGGGCGTGTGGATCTTGGTGAAACCCTGGAGCCGGTGCTGTCGGCACTCAATACTCTCGCGCAACGCCGTGGCGTTACCCTCGAAAGCGACCTGGGCGATACGGGCGCGGTTCGGCTTGAACAACAGGATTTACAGGAAATTGCGGGCAATCTGCTGGAAAATGCCATCAACTGGGCGGAAAGTCAGGTAAAATTTCGGGTAGAAGGCTTGCCGGATGGTCTGGCGCTGATGGTGGAGGATGACGGCCCTGGCCTGTCTGACGCCGATATCGAGCAGGCTCTGACACGGGGCACCCGGCTGGATGGAACCCGGTCCGGTTCCGGTCTGGGTCTGGCGATCGTCAAAGAGCTGGCTGAACTGTATGGCGGCACGCTGACCCTGGCCCGATCTCCCCTCGGAGGGTTACAGGCCAGCGTGCGCTTCCCATCTCACTCATCGTCCAATGCCCGCGGCGGGCAGTGATGCTCCTCCACCAGCGTGCCTTCATCCACGCTTTCCAGGTGCACATCAAAGCCCCAGAGCCGGTGTACGTGCCGCAGCACTTCATCCGTTTCGTTGCCCAGCGGCACCCGGTCTACCGGGATGTGTCGCAGGGTTAGCGAACGATCACCGCGAATATCCACACTCCATACCTGAATGTTCGGCTCCCGGTAACTGAGGTTGTATTGGCGCGCCAGCTTTTCCCGCAGCGCGCGATAACCGGGCTCATCGTGAATGGCGGTGACGGTGTAGTGGTCTTCCCGATCGTCGCTTTCGATGGCGAACAGCTTCAGGTCACGCATCACCTTCGGTGAGAGAAACTGCTGGATAAAGCTCTCGTCCTTGAAGTTGTGCATGGCGAAATGCAGGGTTTCCAGCCAGTCTGTACCGGCGATGTCCGGGAACCATTCCCGGTCCTCATCGGTAGGGTTTTCACAGATACGTCTAAGGTCGGTGAAGATGGAGAAACCCAGGGTGTAGGGGTTCAGGCCGGAATACCATGGGCTGTTGAAGGGTGGCTGGTATACCACGGCGGAGTGGCTTTGCAGAAATTCCAGCATGAAGCCATCGTTCACCAGCCCCTTGTCGTACAACCGGTGCAACAGCGTGTAGTGCCAGAACGTGGCCCAGCCTTCGTTCATTACCTGGGTCTGGCGTTGTGGATAGAAATACTGGGCCAGCTTGCGCACGATGCGCACCAGTTCCCGCTGCCAGGTTTCCAGCAAAGGCGCGTTTTTCTCGATGAAGTACAACAGGTTTTCCTGAGGCTCCTCCGGATATCGGGGCCTGCGGCGAATCGGGTCCCCGTCGTCCTCTGCTTTGGGGATGGTTCGCCACAGATCGTTGATGCGGCGTTGTTCGTATTCTTCCCGCTCCTTCTGCCGGCGGGCCTCCTCGGCGGCTGAAATCGGGGCAGGGCGCTTGTAGCGGTCAACGCCGTAGTTCATCAGTGCGTGGCAGGAGTCGAGAATCTCTTCCACCGCATCCACGCCGTGTCGCTCCTCGCACTCCGACACATAATGCCGGGCAAACACCAGGTAATCGATGATGGCACTGGCGTCTGTCCAGGTGCGGAACAGATAATTGCCCTTGAAGAACGAGTTGTGGCCATAGCTGGCGTGGGCAATCACCAGGGCCTGCATGGGCAGGGTGTTCTCTTCCATCAGGTAGGCGATACAGGGATTGGAATTGATCACAATCTCATAGGCCAGCCCCATCTGGCCCCGCTGATAGCCCTTGGAGGTTTGCAGAAACTGCTTGCCGAAGGACCAGTGATGATAGCCCACTGGCATGCCGACGGAGCTGTAGGCATCCATCATCTGCTCGGCGGTAATCACTTCAACCTGGTTCGGGTAAGTGTCCAGTCCGAACTCGGCGGCGCATTTGGCAATTTCCTCGTCGTATTTCTGGATCAGTTCGAAGGTCCATTCCGAACTGGTGGAAATGGGCTTACCTGCCTTGGGTTGTTCGCTCTCCGGTGCGTTCGGGCGATCAATCAGGCTGCTCATGCCGCTTTCCTCTCGAACAACTGTCGGAAGACCGGGTAAATGTCGCCAGGATCGGCAATCTGCTGCATGGCGAAGCTCTGGGGAAACTGCTCCATGATTTTCTCGTATTCGTACCAGAGCATCTGGTGATCCTGGGGCGTGATTTCGATGTAGGAGTAGTACTGAACCAGCGGCAGGATTCGCTCAGACAGCAGTTTGCCGCAGATGGGTGAGTCGTCGTTCCAGTTGTCGCCGTCGGACGCCTGGGCGGCATAAATGTTCCATTCCGCTGGCGAGTATCGGGCTTCGACAATCCGGTGCATCAGTTTAAGGGCGCTGGAGACAATGGTGCCCCCGGTTTCCCGGCTGTAGAAGAACTCTTCTTCGTCCACTTCCTTGGCGCTGGTGTGGTGGCGGATAAACACCACTTCGATTTTCTTGTAGTTCTTCTTCAGGAACAGATACAGCAGGATAAAGAAGCGTTTGGCGATGTCCTTGTGCATCTGGGTCATGGAACCGGATACATCCATCAGGCAGAACATCACCGCACTGGTGGCGGGTTTGGGCTGCTTCAGGTGTTGCCTGTAGCGCAGATCGATCTCGTCGATGAAGGGAATGCGTTTGACGTTGGCTTTCAGCCGCGCAATTTCCTCTTCCAGCACCTTGATCTGGTCTTCATGGCTGAAGGCCGGATCGAGATCATTCGGCGCGCTTTTCAGCGCCTCGAGCTGTTTCTCCAGGTCCCGGATCTTTTTCTTGCGTGCGCCGCCCAGGCCCAGACGCCGCGCGTGGGCGCCCCGAAGGGAACGCACCACATCCAGCTTGGCGGGCACTCCCTGGGTGGTGAAGCCCGAGCGTACATAACTGAAGGCTTCGGTGTCCTTGAGTTTTTTCCGGGCCAGATTGGGCAGCTCCAGATCGTCGAACAGGAAGTCGAGAAACTCTTCCTGGGTAATCTGGAAGGCGAACTCATCCATGCCTTCTCCGTCCGGGCTGGCCTGGCCTTGCCCCTGGCCCTGGCCACCGCCGCTCTCGGGTTTGGGGATGGTGTCCCCGGCCACCCATTCCTGATTGCCGGGGTGCACCACCTCTCGCCGGCCACCGTGGCCATGGTGGAAGATAGGTTCGTCAATATCCCGGGCGGGAATGCTTACTTTCTCGCCCCGTTCGATATCGGTGATGGAGCGCTTCTGCACGGCATCCGACACCGCCTTCTTGATGTGGTGGCGGTAACGGCGCAGGAACCGTTCCCGGTTCACTGCGCTCTTGTTCTTGCCGTTCAGGCGCCGGTCAACAATGTGGGTCATACCCATGGTACTGCTCCCGCTGGCCGTTAATGGGATTTCCGGACGCGCAGGTACCACTCGGCAAGCAAGCGAACCTGTTTCTCGGTGTATCCACGGTCAACCATGCGTTCCACAAACTGTTTGTGCTTTTTCTGGTCTTCCTGGCTGGCCTTCGGATTGAAGGAAATCACCGGCAACAGGTCTTCGGTGTTCGAGAACATCTTCTTCTCAATCACGCTGCGCAGCTTCTCATAGCTGAGCCAGGACGGGTTCTTGCCACCGTTGTTGGCCCGGGCTCGCAGCACAAAGTTGACCACTTCGTTGCGGAAGTCCTTGGGGTTGGAAATGCCCGCCGGTTTCTCGATTTTCTCCAGCTCGTCGTTGATGGAGGAACGGTCCAGAATCTCGCCGGTTTCCGGGTCCCGGAACTCCTGATCCTGAATCCAGAAGTCGGCATAGGTGACATAGCGGTCGAACAGGTTCTGGCCGTACTCGCTGTAGCTTTCCAGATACGCCGTCTGGATTTCCTTGCCGATGAACTGGACGTAGTGGGGCGCCAGGTATTCCTTGATGAAGCGCAGGTATTTTTCCTGCAACTCCGGCTGGAACTGTTCCTGTTCGATCTGCTTTTCCAGCACATAGAGCAGGTGAACAGGGTTGGCGGCAATCTCGGTGGTGTCGAAATTGAATACTTTTGACAGGATCTTGAAGGCAAAGCGGGTAGACAGACCGTCCATGCCTTCCATCACCCCGGCAGCATCCCGGTACTCCTGGATGGACTTGGCCTTGGGGTCGGTGTCCTTGATGCTCTGGCCGTCGTATACCTTCATTTTGGAGAAGATGCTGGAGTTTTCCGGCTCCTTGATCCGCGACAACACCGAGAACTGGGCCAGCATATCAAGAGTGTCAGGTGCGCAGGGCGCTCCGGAGAGTGAGCTGTGCTTCAGTAGCTTGCGATAGATTTCAATCTCTTCAGTGACCCGCACACAGTAGGGCACCTTGACGATGTACACCCGGTCCAGGAAGGCTTCGTTGTGCTTGTTGTTGCGGAACGTCTGCCACTCGGATTCATTGGAGTGGGCCAGGATCACGCCGTCGAAGGGCACCGAGCCCATGCCCTCGGTGGTGTTGTAGTTGCCTTCCTGGGTGGCCGTCAGTAGCGGATGCAGCACCTTGATCGGTGCCTTGAACATTTCCACAAACTCCATCAGCCCCTGGTTGGCTTTGCACAGGCCGCCGCTGAAGCTGTAGGCATCCGGATCATCCTGGGAATAGTCTTCCAGCATGCGGATGTTGACCTTGCCCACCAGGGCCGAGATGTCCTGGTTGTTGTCGTCGCCCGGCTCGGTCTTGGATACACCGATCTGGTCCAGCACGGAGGGGTAACGTTTAACCACCCGGAACTGGCTGATGTCGCCGCCAAACTCATGCAGGCGTTTGACTGCCCAGGGTGACATGATGTTTTTCAGGTAGCGGCCGGGAATGCCGTATTCCTCTTCCAGAATCGGGCCATCCTCGGCCGGGTCGAACAGGCCTAGCGGGCTTTCGTTTACCGGAGAGCCTTTGATGGCGTAGAAGGGGACCTTCTGCATCAGGGCCTTGAGTTTCTCGGCCAGGGAAGACTTACCGCCGCCAACGGGGCCGAGCAGGTAGAGAATCTGCTTCTTCTCCTCCAGACCCTGGGCTGCGTGGCGGAAGAACGAAACGATGTTTTCGACGGCATCTTCCATGCCGTAAAACTCGTCGAATTCCGGGTAACGCTTGATGACTTTGTTCGAGAAGATGCGTGACAGGCGGGGGTCACGGGAGGTATCGATCAGTTCTGGTTCGCCGATGGCAATCAACATCCGCTCCGCGGCGGTGGCGTATGCCGTTGGGTCCTTTTTGCAGATCTCCAGGTATTCCTCAAGGGAGTATTCCTCCTCCTGAGTCTGTTCATACCGGTCTTTGAAGTGCTGCAGAATGCTCATAGATGGCCCCTCGCTTACTCTTGCCTGTTATAAATTCACGCAATGTCCCCGTTGCTGTTTCGCCGCCTGTCCCGGCGGTGTGTCTGGTTAAGGAATGAATGGGATGGTGTTAAGCAGGTATACGTTATCCGGAGGTTTCCGGCCTGCTTAATCTGAGCTTAGTTCAGAGTTCGGGGGTTGGACAGTGAGCAGTCAAATTAGGTTCATTAAATTATGTTACGGGCGGTAAGCGAGGGACTTACCGCCCATGAGCGAAGGTTATTTCTTGACGAGGGTAAAAACACTCTCTGTGGCGCCGTTTCTCAGGCCCCGGCGTTTGGCAAACGGGTTGTCACGGGCCATGTCCCGTTTCAGCACCTGGTTGATCTCATAATCCTCACCGTAGAGCCTGAACACTTCGTCGTCGGTAACGTTGAACGGAGGGCCCTGCATTTCCGAACTGTCGTAATCCAGCGTGATCAGCAGGATTCTGGTGTCGTCCGGAATAATAGCGGTGAGATGATTGACATAGCTCTTGCGCATTTCCGGGGGCAAGGCGATCAGGGCAGCCCGGTCGTACACCAGGCGAATGTGTTTGAGGTCGTCCGGCACCAGCTGGAAATAATCCCCACACCAGATCTGCAGGTCGTCATGGCGGAAGGTGGTAAAGGGTTCGCCCGGGTGAACGCTGGCTTTCTCCTGCGCTTCCTCGAAAAAGTCCTTGCAGGCAACCTCGCTTAACTCCACGCCGATAATCGGATGCCCGCGATCGTGCAGCCACCACATGTCATGGGCCTTGCCGCACAGGGGAACGAACACGGCGTCGGTGCCGTTGCCTGCCAGTTCGGGCCAGTGGTCATGCAGGTACTGATTAACCGTGCCTTCGTGGAAGCCGATTTGGTCTTTTGCCCAGCGTTCGTGCCAGAATTCGTGTTCCATGGGTAGCCTCCCGGAGATTGATCGTTTTCCTCAGTCTACCTTAATCTGTGGGGTCGATGAGTCAGGAGAAAAGTATGAAAGCCGTTTTTCTGGATGCTGCAACACTGGGCGAGGATGTGGATCTGAGCTCCATTGAAAACATCACCGGCGGACTGACCTGCCACCCGCGCACCAAGCCGGATCAGGTGATTCAACGGATTCGGGGCTTTGATACGGTGCTGGTGAACAAGGTGGTGCTGAGCCGCGAACATTTTGAAGCCTGCCCGGAACTGAAAACCATCGCGGTGGTGGCAACCGGTCTCAATAACATCGATCTGGAGGCGGCCAAGGCCCATGACATCAAGGTAATGAACGTTACCAACTATGGTCGTTCCACCGTGGCCCAGCATACCATGGCACTCATCCTGGCACTGGCCACCCGGTTGCTGGATTACAACCGGGGTGCCCGCAATGGCCAATGGGCCAAAAGCGATATGTTCTGCCTGATGGACTACCCGATTATGGAGCTGGAAGGCAAAACTCTGGGCATTGTCGGCTACGGCGATCTTGGCCAGGGTGTGGCGGAACGGGCAAAGGCGTTTGGCATGAACATCGTCCTCGGCTGCCGGCCCGGCCAAGAGCCTGGCGAGGTGGATGGCTACCCGCGAATTCCGCTGGACGAACTGTTGGTGCAGGCTGACGTGCTATCACTGCACTGCCTGCTGACAGAAGAAACCCGCAACATGATTGGCGCCCGGGAACTGGGTTTAATGAAGTCGTCGGCACTGCTGATCAACACCAGTAGAGGCGGCTTGGTTGATGAATCGGCTTTGGCTGACGCCTTGCGGAATGGCGATATTGCCGGTGCGGGCTTTGACGTGTTAACCGAAGAACCTCCCCGCAATGGTAATCCGCTGCTGGCAGACAATGTTCCCAACCTGATTTTAACCCCGCACTCGGCCTGGGCGAGCCAGGAGGCGCGGCAGCGAATTGTGGAGATTACGGCGCGTAATCTGGCGTCGGTTACCTGAAGTCGGGTGAAGGAAGCCCACCATCAGGAGGATTTGTCCGGGTGTACAACAAATACCCGGTTTCCGGGTTGTTTACTGACAGCTGCCTGATAAGCTTGAAGAAACACTGACAAGCAGGATGTTACGTGGCTTCCACCCAGATGAAAGAGCGGCTGCAGGCTGCTGAAGACTGGATACTGTCCAATTCCAACCCACCGCAGACCTGGCCCTGGACCTGGCTGTATAAATCCGGGCGCTCGGCTTATGCCCTGATCCGCGATGTGATCAGTGGTCAGCTGACACTGCACGCCATGAGCCTGGTTTACACCACGTTGCTCAGCATTGTGCCGTTGCTCGCCCTGAGCTTTTCCGTGCTGAAAGCGCTGGGTGTGCACCAGCGCATGGAGCCATTCCTGTACCAGTTCTTCCAGCCGATGGGCCCACAGGGTGTGGAGGTGGCTGAGCGAATCCTGGGCTTTGTCGATAATATGAAAGTCGGTGTGTTGGGCTCGGTGGGTTTGGCCTTGTTGGTGTACACCGTCATTTCCCTGGTTCAGAAAATCGAGCGCTCGTTCAACATGATCTGGCGGGTGCCGGAAATGCGCTCCATGGCGCAGCGTTTCAGTAACTATCTGAGCGTCATCATGGTCGGCCCCTTGTTGATGGTTTCGGCTATCGGGGTAACCGCCACCATATTCTCTTCAGAAATCGCGCAGAATCTTATGGCCATCGAGCCGTTTGGTTCGCTGATTGTCCTTGCCAGTCGATTTACACCGTTTTTCCTGGTGGTGGGCGCGTTCACCTTTGTTTACATCTTTATCCCTAACACCCGGGTGAAGCTGCGCTACGCGTTTATCGCCGGGCTGGTGGCCGGCGTTTCCTGGCAGGCTGGCGGCATGCTGTTTGCCTCGTTCGTGGCCGGCTCGGCCAAGTATGCGGCCATCTACTCCGGTTTTGCGGTCGGTATCATTCTGCTGATCTGGACGTATCTGAACTGGATGATCCTGCTGCTTGGCGCCAGTCTGGCTTTCTATCTGCAAAACCCGGGGGCCGTAGCCAAGCGCCGGAATGTCCAGCTGGCGCCGGAATTGCAGGAGCGGGTAGGGCTTGCCCTGATGTGGATGGTGGCCAAGCCGTTCAGCCGCGGTGAACCGGCGCCTCAGCAGGAGTCTCTGGAGCAGCAGTTGCGGATTCCCGGCGAAGTCACCCGCAAGATCAGCGACAAGCTGATCCGCGCCGGATTGCTGAATCTGGCGGGGCGAGATGGCGATCAGCTGGTTCCAGGGCGAACACTGGATCTGATTACGGTCGGCAGTGTGCTGCGGGCTGTGCGCAAGGACGAAGACCGGGTGGTGGATCGTCTTCCAGCCGGTGCCATGCCGCGGGAGTTGATCGATCTGGCGCCCACCAGCGATGACGTCAGTTTTGCCAGCCTGCTGAATGCCGATTTACCGCCCGGGGCGGACACTGTCAAAGCACCCGCGTCAGGTCCGAACCTGTGAACTTTTGCCTTCCTGGAGCATTCTGAGCAATACCGTACGTACCCTGCCCAGTTGCTCCGGGGACAGGTGCACAATGCGAATCAGATTCTCTTCTGACAGGTTTCTCTGGCGGGCATGGCGCAGCACCTCCCGGGTGCCCAGAAGCAGGCCGTCGGTCAGTGCCGAGTGCGCCTGCCGCGGCGCCGGTCGTTCTGCCGATAACAGCCAGGCATGGTATTTGGGCGGCAGAGTCCAGACATTCGCCAGTAGCTGACAAGTGGCCCACTGATAGCGGGCCAGGGCCAATCTCAGCAACGCCGGCTCCGGTTCACTGCCAGAGCCCCTGGTGCGGTAGATACGCCCCAGTTCCCTGCGAATGGTGATGTACGCCAATGCTGGTAGCAGGCCGACCATGAAGTGGGCGCTGGTGTCGTCCCGGTGAATCTTGGCAATCATTTCCGCCGCTCGGGCGCAGGTCAGGCCCCAGCGCCAGGATCGTTGGGCGAAAAGTGCCTCGCGGCTGTTTCGGGCCGCCATCATAGGCCGCATAACCGCCGCAGCAATCACGTTCCGGATGCCGTCCACACCCAGCACGAATACCGCCTGGTCAACGGATTCTATGACGTGTTCACTCGGGCGGAAGTAGGGGCTGTTGGCCACCTGGAGCAACTGGTCGGTCAGTGACGGGTCACTCAGAATGATGCGGGTTAGCTCTTTGCGTTCGGTGGCTTCATTGGACAGTGCTCGCATCAGCATGGGTAAACTGCCAGGCTTCCTGGGCAGTTCTTCCATTTCGTTCATTTGCAGGCGCCGCTCGAGCTCGGCCAGTTCCTTTTCGCCACTATCTGTGCCGGCACGAAGTCGCGCGGGTTCCACATCAAGCAGCCAGGTGAACAGGTGGTCTTCCAGTTGGCCAACAATGTCGCCTTCATCGTTGCTATTGCCGGGCTGGCTGGTGCTGGAAGGATTAAAAAGCCGGGTTTCGGAGGCAGCCTGCGGAACGGGTTGAGTGCTGTTGAACAGGCCTGATATCCAGGAAAAAAAGCCCGGCATCCTTTGCCTCCGGATAGCGTGTATAAAGAATGGACTGGTTATCTGGCCAGTATAGTCGCGTAATGCAACCCTGCACAGCCCTGACAACGATCAGAAAAAGGACTCGCCAAAGACAAAGACCAGTTGGCACACACCGGCCACCAGACCCAGGAAGGCGCCCACCAGAATCAGTTTGATCTCGTCTTCCTGGAAGCACGGGCGCAGCAGATCCTGGAATTCTTCCGAGGACAGGGCATTCATCCGCTCCACCATGATGGACTCCACCGCCCGGGCACGGTCTCGCTCGAACACGGGGTTGTTGAAGGAACTCTGGGATATCGCGATGGCTTTTTCGCCCACCTGGTTTTTCAGGGTGGCAAAACCCGTGGGGCCGAATGCCATCTGGGTCAGGGCCTTGCCCATGCCCGCGGTTTCATCCACCAGCGGTTTGATGTGTTTTTTCACCATGTTGCGGGCGCGGTCACCTTTGGGGCCTTCGAGGATGGCGTTGATGATGTTGCCCACGGTCAGTATCTCGTGGGTCACGATGTGACAGAAGGATTCCGCCACTTCTGGCTGGCGCTTGAGGAACAGGCCCTGGATTCGCAGAGGGCCGACCTTGTGTTCATGCAGGGGCCGGAAGATTACATTCAGCGCAATCCAGTTTGTGGCCCAGCCCACAAGGAGCCCGAACAGAGGCAACACCCAGATGGCCGGGTACAGGTACCACACGCCCATCTGGATAATGCCGAACAGAAAGCCGAAGTAGAGGCCGGAATTGATGATGAAGCGGAACTCCACGTCACCGCACTCCAGAAATATCCGGTTGAGCAGCTTTTTATCCCGGGCCAGGCGCTCGATGACCATGCCTTTGATGTCGAGCAGGTCTTCAATATTGTCGGAGATGTCTTCAACCAGGTTGTCGACCAGTTGCGGGGTGGATTTGCGTACCCGGTCATAGACCATTTTGCGGGCCGAGGCGGGCAGGTTTTCCCAGAAGGTGGGGTATTCCCGCAGCATGAGTTCGTCGACATATTCCTCGATGCGGGGGTCGACGGTGTAGATGATGTGGGCGGCCAGGACTTTTGGGTCGATCTGTTCGAAGATCTCCTGGACGGTACCGATTTTGGAAATGGTGGCATCCACGCTTTTGGCGGCCATTTTGCGGGCTTTGGAGGGAATAATGCCCTGCCAGCCCAGAAGCGGTGGCTTGCCGATGAACTCCAGAGGGTAGAAGGTCATTTTGATGGCGAGCCAGTTGGTGCTCCAGCCGATGAGGGCGGCGATCACGGGAATGCTGAGGTATTGCCAAAATTCCGGATTGGTAAGTAGGTTTATCATCCTGGGCTCTTAATTGTTTTCTTGGGTGCAGGCGCCCATACAAGGTGGCATTCCCGCCCACTTTTTGTCAGACAAGATAATGTTGTGCACCGACAGCTCTGTCAATGACTGGGATGCCAGGACGTGACGCCATGAATAGTCACCCGCCTGTCTCAGGAGCCGATATCCCCCCAGAGCCACTGACACAGGGCGATGGCGGCAACGGGTGCAGTTTCGGTGCGCAGTACCCGGGGGCCCAGGGCAACGGGCAGAAAACCGTTGTCCTCGGCCAGGGCAATTTCATCAGCGGTCAGGCCGCCTTCGGGGCCGATCATCAGGGCGATGCTGGAGGGCTTTTCGAGGGTGTTCAGGGACCGTTCGGTGCGATGGTGTAGCACCAGGCGCAAGTCACAGGCCCGGGCGTGTTCCAGCCACTGTCGCACGGTCATAACCGGCTGTATTTCCGGAACCCTGGCACGGCCGCACTGTTCGGCGGCGCTGATGGCAACCTGTTGCCAGTGGCGAAGACGCTTGTCTTCCCGGTCGCCTTTGAGTTTGACGTCGCAGCGTTCGGTAGTCAGTGGCACGATTTCGCTCACGCCCATTTCCACCGCTTTTTGTACGGCGTAGTCCATGCGGTCGCCCTTGGACAGGGTCTGTGCCAGTACTACTCTGAGGGAAGATTCTGTTTCGTTTTCAGCGGCTTCCGTGACTGCCACCTGCACGTGTTTCTTTCCGGCTTCGGTAATGGTGGCGTGATAGTCCTGACCGTCACCGTTGAAAAGCAGAAGTGCCTGGCCTGCCTGCATGCGCAGGACCCGGCCCACATGGTTGGCGGCGTTGTCGTCCAGCTGGCACTGGCCGCCGACAGCCAGGGGGCTGTCGGTGAAGATGCGTGGGATTCTCATGGCGGCGGTTCTCAGTCCTTGACCGCGATTTCGATGCCTTCGGTGGCCACCTGAGCCAGATGGCGAATCTGTTCTTCGGTGATCACGTAGGGCGGCATGAAGTACAGCACGTTACCCAGGGGGCGCAGCAAGGCCTGGCGGGTGAGTGAATGCTTATACACTCTGATGCCACGGCGCTCCTGCCAGGGGAACGGGGTTTTGCTGGCTTTGTCTTTAACCATTTCAATGGCCATGGTCATGCCGTGCTGGCGGATGTCGCCCACGTTCGGGTGGTCGGCCAGATGGGCAACGGACTCGGCCATACAGCGGGACAGCTGGCGGTTGTTTTCGATGACGTTCTCATCCCGGAAAATGTCGAGCGTGGCCAGGGCGACGGCGCAGCCGATGGGGTTGCCGGTGTAGCTGTGGCTGTGCAGGAAGGCGCGCATGGTTTCGTAGTCGTCGTAAAAGGCGTTGTAGACGTTGTCGGTAGTGAGCACCACGGACAACGGCAGGTAGCCGGCGGTCAGGCCTTTGGACAGGCACATGAAATCGGGGGTGATACCAGACTGTTCACAGGCGAACAGCGTACCGGTGCGGCCAAAGCCGACGGCAATTTCATCCGCGATCAGGTGCACCCCGTAACGGTCGCAGGCTTCCCGCAGTTTGGTGTGGTAAACCGGGTGGTGCATGCGCATGCCACCGGCGCACTGGATCAACGGTTCCACCACCACAGCGCAGATTTCGTCGTGTTTCTCGGCCAGCAGTTTGTCCATGGCCTCGAACTGGCGCAGGGCGTACTCTTCATCGGTTTCGCCCGGCTCTTTGTTGTAGGCGTCCGGTGAGGGGGCGGTCAGCACTTCCATCAGCAGCGGCTGGTAGGTGTCCTTGTACAGGGCCACGTCGCCCAGGGCCAGCGCGCCCAGGGTTTCGCCATGGTAGCTGTTGCTGAGGTTGACGAAGTTCTTTTTGCCCGGTTTGCCGTGGTTTTTCCAGTAGTGGTAACTCATCTTCAGAGCGGCTTCGATGGCCGAGGAACCATTGTCGGCATAGAAACACTTGTTCAGGCCTTCCGGCGTTACCTCGATCAGCCGCTCCGACAGATTAACCACTGGCTCATGACTGAAACCGGCCAGAATCACATGTTCGAGCTGACCGATCTGTTCCTGAATGGCGGAGTTGATGCGCGGATTGGCGTGGCCGAACAGGTTAACCCACCAGGAGCTGACGGCGTCGATGTAGCGGTTGCCCTCAAAGTCCTCCAGCCAGACACCTTCGCCCCGTTTGATGGGGATCAGGGGCAGGGTTTCGTGGTCTTTCATCTGGGTGCACGGGTGCCACACGGATTTAAGATCCCGTGCGACCAGATCGGCATTGCGCATTGTAGTCTCCTGTCAGCTCCCGGGCCGTTTGTTCGGTTTGTTAAAATCCTCACATGATACTTGCCCGGGCCATCGCTTAACAGCGCCAGAATGTGAACCAATCGGTCTGGCTTGCTTGCCCGGTTTGCGTGCCCGCCCGGCCAATGTTGCCACGCCGGGCGACCGCAACAATAGGGGTAAGACAGGTTCGGAGGTAATCATGGAACTCAATCTGGAGCACCCCTACGAGCGGGGGCTTGATCAGGTGATCGAGCGTTTCTTCGATGAGGCGCATATTCGCAACAAAAACGAGCAACTGGGTGCCCGCAATCTCAAGGTGACCGAGCTGAAAAAGGACGAAATGTCGGCCAAACTGGTGATCGAGCGGGAAATGACCGCCTCGGCACCGGTGCCGGGTGTGCTTTCCGGTTTCCACCGGGAATGGAACCGGGTGCGGCAGGAAGAGCACTGGTTCCGCAAAGACGATGACGAGTGGCACTGCGAGTTTCGGGTGCGCATTGACGGCGTGCCGGCGAAGATCAAGGGCGCGATGCGGCTGTTGGGCAACGGCGACCGTTGTATCAACTACGTGAGCCTGTCGGTGCTGTGCGAGGTGCCGTTTCTGGGCCGGAAGATTGCGAAGTTTCTGGCGGATGACTCCCACGCCAAGATTGAACGTGAGTATGACGTCATCCGCCAGTTGCTTTAAACGCGAGGGTCAGTGAGCCAGTACCCGGGACAGGAATGCCTGGGTGCGCTCATTCTGAGGGTTATCGAACACCTCGTCGGGTTTGCCTTCCTCGACAATCTGGCCTTCGTGAATGTAAATCACCCGGTCGGCCACCTCGCGGGCGAAGCCCATTTCATGGGTGACGACCATCATGGTCATACCTTCTCTGGCCAGCTCCCTCATGACATCCAGTACTTCCCCGATCATTTCCGGGTCCAGCGCTGACGTGGGTTCGTCGAACAGCATCAGCCTGGGTTCCATGGCCAGAGCCCGGGCGATGGCCACCCGCTGTTGCTGGCCGCCGGATAGCTGGCTGGGGTATTTATCGGCCTGGTTGCCGATGCCTACACGTTCCAGAAGGCGTTCGGCGGTGGCGTTGGCAACCACTTCGGCCGTTCTTTTCACCTTCATGGGCGCCAGCATGATGTTCTTTTTCACGGTCAGGTGCGGGAACAGGT
>NPIE01005399.1_pt1 | contig 15608 bp, 19 predicted proteins | sample 8637661 | NCBI WGS metagenome assembly NPIE01 (sample SAMN07420842, study PRJNA396082) | bioreactor metagenome | isolation source: sample BA12 brine-fed electro-methanogenic bioreactor BA | place: Japan: Kochi | collected 2016-12-09 | reverse complement strand
TTACCTGAAAAAACGTTTCGATGAGCTGGAACTTGGCAGACACAAGGAGTTCATTCATTTCGGGCTGACCAGCCAGGATATCAATAACACCTCCCTGCCCTATGCATTAAAACTAGCCTTTCATGATGTGATCCTCCCCGCCTATGACCAAACAATACAGCGTCTTACACTGCTGGCGAAGGAATGGAGAAATGTGCCCATGCTGGCACGTACGCATGGGCAACCAGCATCCCCCACCACTCTCGGCAAGGAACTATATGTTTTCGTGGACCGCATGAAGAAGCAGATTAAACAGCTCAAAGCCATCCCGTTTACAGCCAAATTTGGCGGTGCTACAGGAAACTTCAATGCACACAAAGCGGCATATCCCGGAATCGACTGGATCGAGTTTGGGGAGAATTTCCTGGGTGATCATCTGAAACTCAAGCGGCAGAAAGTGACCACCCAAATTGAACACTATGATGACATGGCCGCCTTTTTCGATGGCATGAAACGGATCAATACCATCCTCACTGACCTCTGCCGTGATATGTGGGCCTACATTTCCATGGATTATTTCAAGCAAAAGATCAAGGAAGGAGAAGTAGGTTCATCCACCATGCCCCACAAAGTCAATCCCATCGATTTTGAAAATGCGGAAGGAAACCTTGGCGTTGCCAATGCAATTTTTGAACACCTTTCAGCCAAACTTCCAATATCCAGACTGCAGCGCGACCTGACTGATTCTACCGTAACAAGGAATACTGGTGTGCCCATCGGGCATACGTTGATCTCTATCAAATCATTGCTCAGGGGCCTGGAAAAGCTGTTGATCAATGAAGCAAAGATCAAACAGGACCTGGAAAATAACTGGGCTGTGGTGGCCGAGGCCATTCAGACGATAATGCGCCGTGAGGGATATCCAAATCCTTATGAAACCTTAAAAAAGCTTACCCGAAAAAATGATCGGATCACGGCTGAATCCCTTGCCAGTTTTATTGATCGGCTCGAACTGAGCGAGGAAGTTAAAAAAGAATTAAAATCCTTCAGCCCTGAAAATTACACAGGAATAATAAAATTCTAATTTTGCAGCATGAAGGTAAGCGGTTTTAGTTTTATCCGGAATGCTGTGAAATTTGATTACCCGATCGTTGAAGCCATCACTTCAATACTTCCGCTTTGTGATGAGTTTGTTGTTGCTGTTGGCGATTCGGAAGATAACACCCGCGAGCAGATATCTTCCATTGATTCTACAAAGATCAGGATAATAGATACGATCTGGGATGAAAGTATACGGAAAGGCGGCAGGGTGCTCGCTGCAGAAACTGATAAAGCCTTTGCCAGGATCAGCCACGATTCCGACTGGGCCTTTTATATTCAGGGTGATGAAGTGCTGCACGAGAAATACCACGAAGCAGTACAGGAAGCCATGCTGAAATGGAAGGACCATCCAGAAGTGGAAGGACTGCTTTTCAATTACCTGCATTTTTACGGCTCTTATGATTTTGTGGGAGATTCCAGAAGATGGTACCGCAGGGAGATCAGGATTGTCAGGAATGATCCCTCCATCCACTCCTACCGAGATGCGCAGGGATTTAGAAAAAACAATCGTCATCTCAGGGTGAAGCCCATTCATGCCACCATGTACCACTATGGCTGGGTAAAACCCCCGGAGCATCAGCAGGCTAAACAAAAGAGTTTTCAGAAACTCTGGCACGATGACAACTGGATAGAAAAAAACCTACCCTCGGATGATATCTTTGATTATTCCCGGATCGATTCCCTGAGAAAATTTAAAGGCACACATCCGGCGGTGATGGAGAATCGCATTCGGAACAAGAACTGGGAATTTTCTTTTGATCCAACACAAAAAAACCTCGGGATCAAGAAAAAGGTACTCCATTTTATTGAGGAAAAAACCGGCTGGCGAATCGGGGAATATAAAAATTACCGGATCATCTGATTTTTTTACACCTTAACAAGCATAAGATTTCAGCCATTGGTATGCTGAAAATTCTTAAATTTGCCAAAATTTTGCATGTATGGATTTGAAAGATATTTTAGCGATCGCAGGCAAGCCCGGTTTGTTCAAAATGGTTGGGCAGACCAAGAACGGTGTTGTTGTTGAATCGCTGCTTGACGGAAAACGGTTTACTGCTTTTGTGCATGAAAGGATCAGTTCACTAGAAGAGATCAGCATTTATACCGAAACAGAGGACCTGCCCCTGAAGGACATCTTCAGAAAGATCTATGACAAATGGGAAGGAAAAGCTGCCATCAACCCAAAATCAAGCCCAGAGGACCTGAAAGATTTTTTCCTGAAGGCCGTACCCGATTATGATGAAGAAAGAGTATATCCATCAGATATTAAAAAAGTGGTCAGATGGTATAACCTGCTACATGAAAATGATATGCTCCACTTTGAAGAAGAGGATGAAGAAAAGGAAGCGCCTGAAGAAAAAGAAAAAGAAAATCCTGGCGTGGCTGAGGCTGAAGAGAAGAAATGATTGAATGTCCGTTGCTGAGCAGCGGACTTTTTTTTGTAAATTACGTATTTTTTAAGGAAATTTACATTCCCAAGAACGAATGAAAAAAGTACAGGACTTCATTGTTAAAGGCTACAAATGGCTGAATGACGACAACTACATCATCGAGTTGCAGTCGCAGGAAAAAATACCTGACATTCTTCCCGGTCAGTTTGCCGAAATAAAAATACCCAATGCAAGCGATGTTTTCCTGAGACGCCCCTTTTCCATTTTGGACTACAATAAAAACGAAAGAAGCCTGAGTTTTTATGTGAAGGTGATTGGGAAAGGGACGCGCAAGCTGGGAAACCTGGCTGCCGGTGAAAGCATAAATGTGATTTATCCCCTTGGTAATTCATTCAACATCAAGCAAACTGGCAGGGCACTCATCATCGGAGGCGGTTCAGGCATTGCCCCGTTTATTCTTCTGGCCCGTGCGCTGCAAAAAAGCAAGATCGAGACGACCTTTCTCATCGGAGCAAAGACAAAACAGGATGTGTTTCTTAGCGATGTTTTTTCACTATTCGGGAAAGTTTATGTGACCACAGAAGATGGTAGCGCCGGGGAAAAGGGACTGGTAACCCAGCATTCTCTATTCAAGAATGAGATGTTTAATTTTGACAAGATATTTACCTGCGGTCCTGATCCCATGATGAAAGCAGTTTCCTGTATTGCCAGAGAAAAGAAAGTGCCTTGTGAGGCATCACTGGAAAACATGATGGCCTGCGGCTTTGGAGCTTGCCTATGCTGTGTTACCGAAACTAAAGACGGGAATAAATGTGTTTGTACGGAAGGTCCTGTTTTTGATACAAATTATTTACAATGGTTGATTTAAAGGTAAAAATTAAAGATCTGGAATTTAAGAATCCCGTAACCACAGCTTCGGGAACCTTTGGTTTTGGGGAAGAGTTTCAGGAATTTATGGATCTGAATAAGATCGGTGGCATATTTGTTAAAGGTCTTACCCGTTTAAACCGTGAAGGAAACCCTTATCCAAGAATGGCCGAAACCCCTTCCGGAATGCTCAATGCCGTTGGGCTTCAAAACAAAGGAGTGGATTATTTTATCAGTGATATTTACCCCAGGATCAAACATCATGATACAGAAATCATCCCCAATGTGAATGGTGCCACGGTTGAAGATTATATCGAAGTAACCGGAAAGCTTAACGAAGTGGAGGGACTCAACGCCATTGAACTGAATATCTCTTGCCCCAATGTAAAAGAAGGCGGGATGGCTTTCGGTGTAAGTTGCCCCTCAGCAGTGGCGGTAACACAAGAGGTTCGCAAAGTCTGGGACAAGCATTTAATGGTAAAACTTTCACCCAACGTAACAGACATCACCGAGATTGCCAAAGGAGTTGAAGGAGCCGGCGCGGATTCTGTATCACTGGTTAACACCTTCCTGGGCATGGCCATAGATGCGGAAAGCAGAAAACCCATTTTATCAACCATCACCGGTGGCCTTTCCGGACCGGCTATCAAACCCATCGCCCTGCGCATGGTATGGCAGGTATACAATGCGGTTAAAATTCCAGTTGTTGGGATGGGCGGTATCATGAATGCCACAGATGCCATTGAATTCATGCTGGCCGGTTCATCCATAATTCAGGTCGGAACGGCCAATTTCATTGATCCTGCCATTTCAGTAAAAATTGTTTATGGAATCAGGGAATATTGCGAACGGCATGGCTTCAACAGCATGGATCAGATCATCGGTATGATGGATACCGGTCAATCTACCGATCTTAGAAGCAATGTTAAAAAAGATGTTACTTCTTACCCGGAGGCAAAATAATATACACTTAGCCCTTTTGCCTCAAAGGCCCCCTATATATCGTTAAGCTTTATCATAAACAATGAAATTTTTTTTCGTAAGCAAAGCAGAAAACAACAAATGCCGGGATAAGGATTTCCTAAAACTATCATCCCCCAGAAGGTACCATTGCAGTCTTTAAAATTATTGAAGAAGTAAAATCATTATCCATTAAAATGTATCCTGTACATCCCTATGATAAAAAAGAAATCTTATTTTAATAAAAAATGACTAATATCCAGTTTAATAAAGAAGCTCACATAAACTATACTCCCTTCCTGATATGGAATGAAATCTCTCATTCCGACCCATAATTAGCTAGCTCAGATCAGGACGTCCTTTAGAACTGTCAGATATCCAGGAAGGCAAAAATCTTACTTCATCCCACCCATCACGGCATTCACTTCATTGGCAACCCGCTGATTATAAGAGAAGGCGATATCCTGGTAATTGATCAGGTCTACAATGGTTCCGATAAAACATAAACCTGCTGTAAAAAGGTAAAGTATGCCCATGCCGATCTGTCCTACGAGAAAGCGCTGTATTCCTGCAACAACGACAAATCCCAGCAGGGTTGTTAGTAAAATAATATTGGGGTCTTTTCTCCTCGCCCTGTAAATATTGGCAAAATTTTGAAGCTGTTCATCAGTATAATCTTTGGTAAGATTCTGAACAAAAGCCATTTCCTGGCCTTGTAATTCGGGCATGAATTGTAATATATGTGCCATAATTTTAAGTTTTGGTTACTACTTTAACATAATTTATTGCTCTCCTGAAGACTGCAACTATCCTCAGCGACAGCACGATCACAGCAAAAAAACCCAGGGGATGCATTTCAAAGGAAGTCATGAATTTTCCCTGAAAAAATGCAGATATTGACCTACCCAATCCACAGCCCGGGCAAAAATACAGACCCAGGTTGTCCAGCGGACACAAGGAGTAATGATGCAACCCGGGATTCTGGAAAGCCAAGAAAACCAGTGCAGCGATCCAAACAAATGCTTCAATGCTTCTGGTAAAAAAGATCTTTGCTATATGTAAATCCATCGATTCTATTTAGGACAGGTAAATATAAAACCAAAATCGATCAAATCAAAAGTTGCTTAAGAATTTTTATCAAAGGAGGATTACTTCCCGCTCCAGGTTGATATCAAAATGTTTCATAACATCCAACCTGACAGATTCAGAGAATTCGAAGATCTCCCTGCCTGACGCATGACCATAATTAACGATAACCAGAGCCTGCTTTTCGTGTACGCCAGCATCTCCTTTCCTTTTCCCTTTCCATCCCAGCTGATCTATCAGCCATCCGGCTGCAATTTTGAAATGCTGCTCATCCAACTTGTATGCGGGCAATTCAGAATACCTGGATTTTAATTCCAGAAAATCCTGTTTTGAAAGCACAGGATTTTTGAAGAAACTTCCGGCATTCCCCAGCTTCTGGGGGTCAGGTAGTTTGCTGTTACGTATTTCTGTAACGATATCAGCGATAAGTTTCAGGTTGATATCCGCAGATAGATGCTTACTGATTACCTTATTCAGGGCAACATAATCCAGCTTAAAATCATGGGTTTGGCTCAGGGAATAGGTAACATCCAGGATGAGGTATTTATTATTCCGGTTTTTTTTGAAGATACTACTGCGATATCCGAAATCACAATCCTTTTTCCTGAACTTCTTCAGTTTTGCTTTTTCGAGATCGAAAGCAGTGAGTTCATAAAAAACATCTTGCTGCTCCACCCCATAGGCTCCGATATTTTGTATGGGTGCTGCACCCACATTGCCTGGTATGAGTGATAGGTTCTCAAGCCCTCCCAGATCATTTGCGACACAATGTTGCACAAAGGAATTCCAATTTTCTCCGGCTGCCGCTTTAACCAGTATCCGGCCTTTCTGTTTTCCCATCTGCTCAATGCCTTTCCCTGCCAGTTGTATGATGACACCATCATAATCATCCGTAAAGAGTACGTTGCTTCCACCCCCAAGGATAAAACTTGGATAATTATTTAAAAGCCCGGAACGGTAAAGTTCATGGACATCATCCTGGTTTTCCATCTTCACAAAGTATCTTGCCTTTACTTCAAGCCCAAAAGTATTCAAATTCTTCAGGGAGTGGTTTTCGCGTATTTCCATTGCTAGATTTTCTACATTCAAAGATACACTTTGTGCAATAAAATCTTCGAGCGATTGTTCAATTTGAAGGAACTTTTTACTTTTATTAAAAATTGCGGGATTGAAAAAGATTATCGTTTCAGTGATAAACGACCTGGTTACGGACCAGCGGGTGGATAAAACCTGCAGATTTCTTACCGGGCAGGGATGCAAAGTCTATCTTGTAGGCCGGAAGCAAAAAGACAGTCTTCCTCTGGAAAACCGTTTATACGAAACGCACCGGATGAAGCTCTTCTGGGAAAAAGGACCGCTCTTTTATGCAGAATTCAATATTCGCCTTTTCTTCTTTCTTCTGTTTAAAAAGGCTGACCTGCTGCACGCAAACGACCTGGACACCCTGCTTCCGAATTATTTTATCCATAAATTGAAAAGTATTCCGATTGTTTACGACAGTCATGAGCTATTCACACAAACACCGGAAGTTGTAAACCGTCCTTTTGTACAAAAAAGCTGGAAATTGATCGAAAAATGCATTGTGCCCCGTCTGGAAAGAGCATATACGGTAAATACCTCCATTGCAAGGATTTTCAGGTATCTGTATAAAACTGATTTCAGGGTGGTGAGAAATATTCCGGAGCGAAAGGAAAGCATTCCTGAAAGCAGCAGAACAGAACTGGAATTGCCTCCCGATAAAAAGGTCATCCTGTTGCAGGGATCGGGCATCAATATGCACCGGGGTGCAGAAGAATTGGTGCAGGCCATGCAATACCTGGACAGGCATTATCTGTTGCTGATCATTGGTGGTGGGGATGTGATAGATCAGCTTAAAGAGATTAGCAGAAACTACATGCTCGATGAAAAAGTGCGTTTTCTACCTAAAATGCCCTTTAACAAGTTGCAGCAATACACCCGCCAGGCCGACCTTGGAGTAAGCATCGACAAAGACAGCAACCCAAACTACCGATACAGCCTTCCCAATAAATTATTTGACTACATTCATGCCGGTGTTCCCATTGTAGCATCCCGGCTTCCTGAGATCGAGAATGTTATCCGCCAATATAACATCGGGGATTTCATTGATGATCACCGGCCAGAAAGCATTGCAGCAAAGATCAGAGAAATGCTCGGGAATCGCGAAATATTGGACGATTGGAAAGAAAATCTTAAGTTTGCAGCGAAAGAACTTTGCTGGCAAAACGAGCAGAAAGTATTAAAGGAAATATACAGGGGATATGTCTGAAAAACATCTACATATAATATCCTTCGACATTCCATACCCTCCGAATTACGGGGGCGTGATCGATGTTTTCTTCAAGATCAAAACCCTGAAGGAGGCCGCTGTGAAAGTTCATCTGCACTGCTTTGAATATCCGGGGCGCGACCAGGCAGATGAGCTGAACCAGTATTGTGAATCAGTAAACTATTACCCCCGGGAAACAGGCATGGCCCCTGCACTCAGCCCGAAACCGTACATCGTTGCCGGGAGAAGATCAGATCAACTTCTTGACAACCTATTGCAGGATAATCATCCCATTTTATTCGAAGGTCTGCACTCCTGTTACTATATTGACGACCAGCGCCTGAAAGATCGCTTCAAGATTTACAGGGAATCAAATATTGAACACCGATACTATTTTAACCTTTTCAAAGTAGAACACAGGGCTTATCACAAATTCTACTATTTCATTGAAAGTTTGAAACTAAGGGTTTACCAGAACAAACTGAAGCATGCTAACCTCATGCTAGCCGTTTCACAGAAAGACACGGAATATCTTCAATCAAAATTTCCTCATCACCAAGTTAAACACCTGCCCAGCTTTCATGCCAATACCAGCCTTGACATCATCAAAGGAAAGGGAGAATATGCACTTTATCACGGAAACATCGAAGTCCCGGAAAATGCCTTTGCAGCAAAATTTCTCATCAACAAGGTATTCAGCCGGCTTGATTTTCCATTGATCATTGCCGGTATGAACCCTCCCCAGGAGATCAGCAAGCTTGCTGATCAGCATGATCATATAAAAATGATCCCCAACCCCAGTGATGAGAAAATGTTCGATTTAATCAGAAATGCACACATCAATGTACTCGTCACATTCCAGGCCACTGGATTAAAGCTCAAACTTTTAAACACCCTATACAATGGACGTTTTTGCGTGGTAAATGACAAAATGCTTAGCGGGACCCCCCTAGGTGGTGTTTGCGATGTGGCGAATAATGAAAACGAGCTGAGAGAAAAAATCAGCAATCTTGCAAAAACAGAATTCAACGAGCAACGAATCCATGAAAGGGATTATAAACTGAATGGGCTTTACTGCAACAAGACCAATGCTGACAAGTTAATTGGTTTCATTTCCTGAGGTAATGATCTTACCGGCCTCACATTTAATGATCCTGGAAGGAAAACGGTGTATCAGGTTGTAGTTATGTGTTGCCATGAATACAGCCCGCCCTGATTCACTGATCTCAAGCAAAAGCTTCATAATCCCGTTGGATGTTTCCGGGTCCAGGTTTCCGGTGGGCTCGTCTGCAAGAATGATCTCGGGATCATTCAACAATGCCCTTGCAATGGCGATCCTTTGCTGCTCACCACCTGAAAGCTGCGGAGCCATTTTATGTCCCTTGCCACCCAGATCAACCTTGTCCAGCACATCCTCAATACGCGCCTCAATCTCTCTTTTTTCCTTCCAACCAGTAGCTTTCAGAACAAAATGCAGATTATCATATACTGTCCTGTCTGTCAGTAACTGGAAATCCTGGAAAACGATGCCCAACTTTCGCCTTAGCAGAGGGACCTCCTTAGGCTTAAGACTTTTCAAATCAAAACCGCAAACAAAGGCTTTTCCATCCCTGACGGGCAACTCTGCATATATGGTTTTCATTAGACTGCTTTTACCGCTGCCCGTTTTTCCGATCAGGTAAACGAATTCTCCTTTCTCAATGCCGAAATTAACATTGTTTAGCACCAGCATATCCTTTTGCAGTACGGGTACTTCTTTAAAATCTATTAGGGTATCCAATGGCATAACACTTAAATCTGATAATACATTTTAATTGCATTGTTAATTCCTGAAATAATCATTTGCACGGATATTACAGCCAGTATGAGCCCCATGATCCTTGAGATAACGTTGATGATGCCTTTACCCAGGAGTTTGATGATCCGTTCGCCTCCAATGAACATTAAAAAAGTAATGATACACATAATCCCGAAGATGGCCACCACCACGGCGGTATGCACTACATCATCCATGCCGGAAGATCTGGTAGCCCCGACAAAGTTCATTGCAGTAGCAATGGTTCCAGGGCCTGCCAGAATGGGAATGGCCAGTGGAGAAATAGCAATGCTGCTACTGGCACTATCAACCTGTTCCTGTACAGCCTCTTTATGTTGCTCAGTGCTGGGATACTGCACATGGGAAGGTTTCCCATGAAGCATTTGCAAACCCACGGCAAACAACAAAATGCCGCCGGTAATCTGGAAGGCCGGTAGGGTAATACCAAAGAGCTTGAAAATAAGCTGTCCACTGACACAAAAAACCGCCACGATAATAAACCCATATAACACTGCTTTGAAAGCAGTACCACGGATCTTTCTGCTGCTTTTGAAATTCTTTGTCAGTGAAATAAATACAGGCGTGTTGGCCACAGGGTTCATGATAGCAAAGAACCCCATAAAAACAGTACTGGCAAATGCAATGATCTCATTCATATATTCAGAAATAAAAAAAATCCGGAAGCTTATGTCCCGGATTCAAATTTACTGAAAATATTCCTTTTTAAACCAGTCCGCCGAAACCCATAAATGCCATGGCCAGGATACCTGCCGTGACAAGTGCAATGGGCACTCCACGCATTCCCTTTGGAACACTCATCAGGTCAAGATGCTCCCGTAATCCGGCAAAAAGCAGCATGGCAAGGCCAAAACCAATGGCATTGGCAATGGCAAAGACCACTCCCTGGAGGAGGTTAAACTCTTGCCCAACTGTGAGCAGGGCAACACCCATGATGGCACAGTTGGTAGTAATGAGAGGAAGGAAGATACCCAGTGCCTGGTAAAGAGGTGGACTAACCTTTTTCAGTATGATCTCCACCATTTGCACCAGGGAGGCAATCACCAGGATAAAACTGATGGTCTGCAGGAAGGTAACTCCGAAAGGTATCAGAACATAGTTCTGTATCAGCCAGGTAACGATTGTGGCAATGGTCATAACAAACAATACCGCTCCACTCATTCCGATAGCTGTGTCAACTTTTCCTGAAACACCAAGGAAAGGGCAGATACCCAGAAATTGTGACAGTACAATGTTGCTGACAAAAATGGCTCCGATGAAAATGATAATATATTCCATGACTTATTTTTTAAGCAGTTTTTTTAATTTTATTCAACAATGCGATCAGGTATCCAAGCACAATAAAAGCACCCGGTGAGAGGATAAAGACAAGGATACCATCGCCTTCGATAAATTTAAAACCAAAGACGGAGCCAGCGCCTAGCATTTCTCTAACGGCACCCAGCAGGGTAAGAGCAAAAGTAAATCCAAGGCCCATACCCAGTCCGTCTATCACAGATGAGAAAAACTTCTGCTTTGATGCAAAACCTTCTGCTCTTCCCAACACAAGACAGTTTACCACAATCAGCGGAATAAAAATCCCAAGTGATTCGAAGAGGTCAGGCAGGAAGCCTTCCATGACCATTTCCACGATGGTCACAAAGGATGCAATGATTACAATAAAAGATGGTATTCGTACTTTGTTCGGGATCACATTCTTGATCAGAGTCACGACGATGTTGGAACTAACCAGCACAAAGGTTGTTGCCATTCCCATTCCGAAGCCATTGAAGGCTGATGAGGTAACGGCAAGTGTCGGACAAAGTCCCAGCAACAATACGAAAACCGGGTTCTCTTTAATAAATCCTTTTGTAAAATTTTTCCATTGATTCATTATTCATTCCCTCCATCTTTTTCATTATAGGATGAATACGCTCTTTGCAATGCATCACAAAACGCTCTGGAAGTAATGGTTGCCGCGGTAATTGCATCTACATCCCCACCGTCCTTTTTTACTTCCAGCCTGAAACTCCTGGGATCCTTTCCCATAAATTGATCCTTGAATTTGGGATCTGCCATTTTGGTACCCAGTCCTGGAGTTTCTTTCTGCTGTACAACAGCAGTATTATTTATACTGCCATCTGGCAGGATGCCCACCATGATCTGTATCTGCGTGGGGTCGTATCCTTCATTGGAATATGTTCCGATGGCCGTACCAGTCAGTTCACCATTATTAAATCCTTTATTGATGGTAAGGCTGTCTTTCCCGTTCTTCGGCATCACCTTATAAGACTCCAGACTATCAAATTCCGGTATTACGGATTTGATCGCCGCTTCGGCTTTTGCTTTCTTAGCCAGCCGGATGGGCTCTTTGGTAAGTTCGTAAACTCCACCCAGAGCAAGTGAGGCTATACCTGCGATCACGAAAAGTGTGATCACCATATTTGCAAAAGTTGATTCTTTAGCCATTTTTCACTACCTCCCCAAATCTTTTTGGTTTAAATCCCCTGTTGATCAACGGGGTAAATCCGTTCATAATTAATATAGCAAATGATACACCTTCGGGGTATGCTCCCCATACCCTGATGATCACTGTGATGACACCACAGCCCAGTCCGAAGATCAATTGTCCTTTACTCGACATGGGTGTGGAAACCATATCGGTTGCCATATAGAAAACTCCCAGCATCAAACCACCGGTAATCAGGTGGAAAAGCGGGTTAACATAAAGTTCGGGATTGATCATCCATAGGATACCCGTAAATAAAAATGTAGATAGCAGATAGGAAACCGGGATCTCCCAGGTAATGATCCTGCGGTAGAACATATAAATACCACCCAGGATCAGGGCGATGGCTGAAACCTCACCCAGCGATCCACCCATATCACCTACCAGGGTTTGCATGTAAGAAGGCACCTGGTCCATTAGCTCGGGAACCGTTTTTCCCATCATCAATCCTTCCTTGATAAATCCAAGAGGCGTAGGACCAGTGACGGCATCGGTGAGGCCTCCATCCATGATCGGTTTTGGAATGGGCCAGCTTGTCATTTGTACTGGAAATGATAACAGCAAAAATACACGTCCTACCAGGGCAGGATTGAAAGGATTCTTACCAAGTCCGCCAAAGGACATTTTGGCGATTCCAATGGATACGAATGCACCGATAAGGATGATCCCGATGGGCAGGTTAGAAGGCACATTGAATGCCAGCAACACCCCGGTAACAATAGCAGAACCATCATTAATGGTAACAGGTCCCTTGATAATGTACTTTTGTATAACCCATTCGAAGAACAGGCAGGCGAGTATGGATATGAGGATGACCCTCAGGGCATCCAGTCCAAAGAAATACACAGATACAAGCATTGCCGGAATCATTGCGTATGTAACGCCATACATGATCTTTTTAACCGACAAATCCCCGTGTACGTGCGGAGAACCCGAAATCGTTAATAAACCCATATCTTATTTTTTTCCTCTATTTCTAATTAATTGACCAACTTTCTGTTTTCCAAGCCTGATGTAGTCAAGCAAAGGCCTGCCGGAGGGGCAGGTATACTGACATGAACCACATTCGATGCAATCCATCACCCTTTCCTTTTCTGCATCTTCCCATCTTTCATTTTCAGATAACTGGGCGAGCAGGACAGGTTCGATTCCCATGGGGCAGGCATGTATGCATTTGGCACAGCGAATGCAGCTAAGCATGGGCACCCTTCTTGCCTCTTTTTCATTAAAGAGCAGAATTCCGGATGTTCCTTTGACTACCGAAACATCGATATTATTCAGGGCCTTACCCATCATTGGGCCGCCGCTAACAATCTTCCCTGTATTTTCAGGAAGGTCTCCCACTGCTTTGATAAGTTCAGAAACCGGGGTACCGATACGCACCAGGAAATTTGCCTTTTCTTCTAAATTCTTGCCGGTTACGGTAACGATCCTTTCGAAAAGCGGTTTATTCTTTTGCACAGCTTCGTATACTGCGAAAGCTGTTCCAACATTGTTTACCACACAGCCGACTTCGATGGGTAGCTTACCAGACGGCACTTCCCTTCCGGTGAGGGCTTTGATGAGTTGCTTTTCGCCACCCTGCGGATATTTAACTTTCAATCCTTCCACTTCGATCCCGTCGTATGACGCGGCCAGCTGCCTGAGTTTATTGATCGCATCGGGTTTGTTATTCTCAATGCCGATATAGGCTTTGCTGACTCCAAGTCCGCTCATCAGGATCTTTGTTCCGATCAGGATCTCTTCAGTTTTTTCTAGCATCAGACGGTGATCGGAAGTGAGATAAGGTTCGCATTCCACACCATTAATGATCAGCACTTCGGCTTTTTTCCCCTGAGGTACCATTAACTTAACATGGGAAGGAAATGTAGCACCACCAAGGCCTACAACTCCAGATTCCTTGATCTTGTTAATGATCTCATCCTTTCCCAGTGAAAAATCCTTTTTGATGATGTCTGTGCGGTCGATGCTTTCTTCCCACACGTCTCCTTCTACATTGATAATGATGGCCGGCCTTCTGTAGCCGGTCTGATCCGGCATATCATCGATCTTAACGACTTTACCGGATACAGAAGAATGCACACTGGCAGAAATAAAGGCTTCCCCTCTGGCAATCAGTTGACCTACCTTAACCTCATCACCTTTGTTCACAATTGGTTTGGCAGGAGCGCCTAGATTTTGAGCAAGTGGAATAGAGACCTGTTTTGGAAGCTCCAGCACCTGGATTGCACTTTCTGCTGAAAATTTATTTTCGGGTGGATGAACACCGCCTAATTTAAAAGTTTTCAATCTTCCGATCCTCCTTAATTTTATTGAGAGAAATCTAGTTTAATTTATCTTTATTTTCCTGATCATCAGCATCCAGCTTTGCCTTGACAATTTTGCCGGGATCAGCTTTCTCTGATGGCTGCTTTCTTTCTTCTTCCCTTGCCTGCTTATCCTTCAATGGTGGTTTTTCTTCAGATTTCTCTTTGCGTGGCGGGAAATTCAGTTCATGGATTGCATTGGTTGGACATTCGGGAACACATTTGCGGCAGAGTTTACATTTTTCATAATCAATGTATGCCAGATTATTATTCATGGTAATGGCATCAAAGGGACATACCTTGAAACATTTCTGGCAACCGATACATGCCACACTACAGTTTTTCTTAGCCACACCACCCTTTTCTTCATTGATACAGCTCACAAAAATGCGGCGGCTTTTCTTGCCCACATTGCGCAATTCAATAATATCACGGGGACATGCTTTCACACAGGCACCACAGGCCACGCAATTCTCTTCGATCACTACAGGAAGCCCTGTTTTTTCGTCCATGTACATGGCATCGAAATCACAAGAATCTACACAGTCGCCGAGCCCAAGACAACCATAAGGGCATCCGCTTTCTCCGCTGGAAAGGTTGTGGGCAAATGCACAGGTGGCCGGTCCATCGTATTGTACTTTTTTGGGGGCATTTTCAAAGGAACCGCTGCAACGGATTACTGCAACCTGTGGCTCTTTTTCTTCAACTTCCATGTTGAGCGCTTCCGCAATCAGACCCATGACTTCATTACCGCCTACAGGACAATTAAAGCCTTCCAGGCTGCCCTCCTTTTTGGCTTTGGTCACTACCGCTTCGGCAAAGTTGCGGCAACCAGCAAAACCACAACCACCACAATTGGCAGCCGGTAAGCGGTCCTCAACCACATCAATGTCGGGATCTTCGACTACTTTAAATTTCTGAGCTACGAAATACAAAATAACGGCGGCAGCAATTCCGATCGCACTCAATGAAATAACTGCATAAATAATTACATCGTTCACCTTGCTCTCCTTTTATGAATAAATAATTGCATGTCTTATCATTGAAAATCAATCAGTAAAGGGCTGTTAAGATTTTCACAGCAAAATTAAAAACAAATACGAAAAGGAGTAAACGGCCCCGGCATTCAATATCGTCAGGTATATATCTATATATCAGATATTTATAAGGGCAAGAATTCTCACGAAAGGATGCTCTGGATTATACAATATTGATTTACAGCAATTTATTTTAACTATTTAAAATCTATATAAATTGCCCACAATTCTTTTATTTAGAAAGCATTTCAATGCTGTCCACTTAAAATAAG
>NPIE01000713.1_pt1 | contig 15610 bp, 18 predicted proteins | sample 8637661 | NCBI WGS metagenome assembly NPIE01 (sample SAMN07420842, study PRJNA396082) | bioreactor metagenome | isolation source: sample BA12 brine-fed electro-methanogenic bioreactor BA | place: Japan: Kochi | collected 2016-12-09 | reverse complement strand
AGTGTTTCAAAACGAATAACACGATGTTTGTTATCAAGAAAGAGACATGCAAACACTTCTTGCTGATAATGACGCAGTTGTGCTTGCAAGTAATGCCGGACCGCTTGAGGGCTGTCCATTAAATCACCCCGCTCAATGGTCGCTAACAAATGGCGACGGCTCATCTCCAAGACCGCCTGCAACTGGGCATATTTTGCCGAACCTAAGCCGGGAGCCTCACAAAACGCCTCTTGAGAACTTTCCAGCAACTGCCGTAAACCTCCAAACCGATTGAGTAAATTACGCGCCAAGTCCACAGCACTGACACCTTTAATACCTGTACGTAAAAAAATCGCTAATAGTTCCGCATCAGAAAGCGTCACCGCTCCTTGGAGTAACAGTTTTTCACGAGGCCGCTCATGCGCTGGCCAATCTGTAATTGCCATCCACTTTTCCCTGTGTTGTTAAGATAATCCAGAAGGAGGTCTACGCAAGAATCCTTCGAAATGCTATCTTACACACCTTTGACGGAACAGCGTATTAACAGGCGCCCCAAGGTATGCATAGACTTACTAACAAACAGATTATTTTAGGAATTACGGGCGGAATCGCTGCCTACAAAAGCGCTGAACTTACGCGTTTATTAAAAGGCGCAGACGCAGATGTTCGTGTCGTTATGACACCTGCCGCTACGGAGTTTATTACACCGTTAACGTTGCAAGCACTCTCTGGGCACCCCGTACACCTTCACCTACTTGATCCTGAAGCGGAAGCAGGCATGGGCCATATCGAGCTAGCGAAATGGGCAGATCTTATTGTTATCGCCCCTGCCAGTGCAGACTTCATGGCTCGCTTGGCCAATGGCATGGGGAATGACCTATTAACAACGGTCTGTTTAGCAACGGATGCCCCCATCTGCTTAGCCCCAGCGATGAACCAAGCGATGTGGCGTGCGCCACAAACCCAGCAAAATGCTGAGGCTTTGCGACAGCAGGGTATAACACTGTGGGGGCCCAGTGTTGGCGAGCAAGCCTGTGGAGATACAGGCCCTGGGCGAATGATCGAGCCTCTAGAGATTCTGGATGCTGTTAGCAATTGTTTTGATACAGGTACATTAGCAGGGCTTCGCGTACACATTACCGCGGGGCCAACACAAGAGCCCTTAGACCCTGTTCGCTATATATCCAACCATAGCTCAGGCAAAATGGGATATGCGCTAGCACAAGCAGCGACCGATGCAGGAGCAGCCGTTACCCTGATCAGTGGCCCAGTCAACTTAGCCCAGCCCGACCACGTTAAACGCATCTCAGTAACCACTGCGGAAGAGATGCTCAGCGCCTCATTAGCAAATATAGATGACTGTGATATTTTCATTGCCTGCGCCGCGGTTGCTGATTATCGACCAACCGCTATTGCTGAGCATAAAATCAAAAAAGGCAATGAGGAGATTATGGAACTACATCTGGTAAAAAACCCAGATATCGTAGCAACAGTTGCCTCACTTTCAAACAAGCCTTTTACTGTCGGCTTTGCCGCAGAAACGCGAGATGTTATCAGCTACGCCCGAGGAAAACTCGCCAAAAAAGGGTTGGATATGATCGTCGCCAATGATGTGTCTCAAGCAGGCATTGGCTTTAATAGTGATGAAAACGCTGTAACCTTGGTAACCGCTGACCAGCAAACCAGCATTCCTCAAACAAGCAAACGTCAACTTGCTGTACAGCTGATTGAACAGATTGCTAAACACTATAAGACATCAAAATGAAAAAAATACAGGTAAAAATTCTCGATCCTCGCATTGGCGACAGTTTTCCCCTACCCGCTTATGCAACCCCAGGCTCAGCAGGCATGGACCTTCGTGCGTGTCTTGAAAACGATTTGACACTAGCACCAGGCCAAACAGAGCTAATTCCAACAGGGATCGCCATCCATATAGAAGACCCTTCGCTATGCGCTGTAATTCTGCCGCGTTCAGGTCTGGGCCACAAACACGGCATTGTGCTCGGCAATCTCGTTGGGCTAATTGACTCGGACTACCAAGGGCAACTGTTCGTTTCTTGCTGGAACCGAGGCAATACGACCTTCACCATTGCGCCCGGCGAGCGTATCGCTCAAATGGTATTAGTACCCGTCGTGCAAGGTGACTTTGAAATCGTCGACCAGTTTTCTGATTCAGAACGAGGTGACGGTGGTTTTGGATCATCCGGACGCTCTTAATTTCCTAAAGGACTCGATGACGTGGAAATGCCACTATCCAACCTAGATCACACCCTGTTTANNGGCTTATGACATTCGAGGCATTGTTGGCGAAGCACTGACCTTTGAGGCGGCATACCACCTCGGTCGAGCGTTTGCGGCTGAGGCTTTAGCTAACAACTTAAGTCAAGTTACGGTCGCGGCCGACGGTCGTCTGTCCAGCCCATCAATGAAGGAAAAACTGATACAAGGCTTACTCCAAGGTGGCGTGGATGTTCAGGATATCGGCTACGTTCCAACCCCCGTTCTCTACTTTGCAACCTATCATACCGATAGCCAAACAGGGATCATGATCACAGGCAGCCATAATCCAGCCAACTATAATGGCTTTAAGATGGTCATGGCCGGAAACACTTTGGCAGAGAGTGAAATACAAGCACTCAAACATCGAATGCTGCAGCAAGACTACTCGCAAGGTGATGGTACACTGTCACACGCAGATGTGAGCACACGTTACCGAAAGCGCATTCAAGATGATATTCAACTGGGTCGCAGACTAAAAATTGTAGTGGACTGCGGCAATGGGATCGCAGGCAATATCGCCCCCGTATTACTGGAGCAACTAGGGTGTGAAGTCATACCCTTATATTGCGAAGTCGATGGTAACTTTCCCAACCATCACCCAGACCCTGGGAAGTTGAAGAACTTACGTGATTGTATTACAACGGTACAAAACTACGGCGCTGATATAGGCCTTGCGTTTGACGGCGATGGAGACCGAGTCGGAGTTGTCACCGCAAGCGGGGATGTAATTTACCCAGACAGGTTGATGATGCTATTCGCGGAAGATGTTCTGCAACGCAACCCTGGTTGTGAAATTATATATGATGTCAAATGCTCACGATTACTTCATGAGACGATCCTCTCTAAAGGCGGTAAGCCCACTATGTGGAAGACCGGCCACTCTCTCATCAAGCGTAAGATGAAGAGCACGGGCGCACTACTTGCGGGTGAGATGAGCGGACATATCTTTTTTAAGGAGCGCTGGTTTGGTTTCGACGATGGCCTCTATAGTGCGGCACGACTGCTGGAGATACTCGCAAACACCAGCCGCTCGCTGGATGACATGTTTAGCCACTACCCCATTAACATAAGCACGCCTGAACTCAATATTGACGTTAACGATGAAGCCAAATTCGACCTAATCTCACAACTGCAACAGCAAAGTTACCCTGAAGGGGAAGTAAGCCAAATTGATGGGCTGCGGGTTGATTATCCAGATGGCTGGGGGCTAGTCAGAGCCTCAAACACAACACCGGTCTTAGTTTTACGCTTTGAAGCGACAAGTGCAACAGCACTGGCACGTATTCGTCAGCAATTTCAAACTCGATTACTGGAGATTGATCCTACGTTGATCATCCCCGATGAATAAGTTTTTGGAGAAACCAAAAAATGCCTTTAAATAGAAAACAGGCGATGACCACCGCCGAAGTGTTAAGTGAAGCGGTGCCTTATATTCAGCGTTTTGTCGGTAAGACAATCGTTATCAAATATGGCGGAAATGCGATGACCGATGAAAAGCTAAAAAACAGCTTCGCTCGGGATATCGTCATGATGAAATTGATTGGACTGAACCCCATTGTCGTTCATGGGGGCGGCCCGCAAATTGGCGACCTACTCAACAAGCTTAATATTGAATCTCATTTTATTAATGGCATGCGCGTGACTGACTCTAAAACCATGGATGTGGTTGAAATGGTGCTCGGCGGCATGGTGAATAAAGAGATTGTAGGGCTAATCAACAGTAACGGCGGCAAAGCAATCGGCTTAACAGGTAAAGATGGCCACCTATTAGGTGCGCGCAAACTCAGAGTTAAACACAAAACCCCCGAAATGGAAGCGCCTGAAATTATCGATATAGGCCATGTTGGTGAAGTGGAGCACGTTAATACCGCTGTGCTAAATATGCTGGCCGACTCTGACTTTATCCCAGTCATTGCACCTATTGGTGTAGGCCCAGATGGTGCATCTTACAATATCAACGCTGATTTGGTAGCAGGTAAAGTTGCAGAAGTACTCCAAGCTGAAAAGCTCATTCTGTTAACCAACATTGCAGGCTTGATGGACAAAGAGGGGAATGTATTAACCGGTTTATCAACCGAGCAAGTGGATGCCTTAATTGAAGATGGCACAATCTACGGTGGCATGCTACCCAAGATTGACTGCGCACTGAGTGCGGTTAAAAGTGGCGTCGTAAGTGCGCATATCATCGATGGCCGCGTGGAACACTCCTGTCTGCTAGAAATATTCACCGATGAAGGGGTTGGTACACTCATTACTAACCACACGTTATAACAGGGCAGTCATGAGCGAAAACAAACTATCCCGTCGAGAACAGATCTTACAAGCACTGGCAAGAATGCTNNGAAGGTAACCCAGGACAGCGTATTACAACAGCGGCACTGGCGAAAGAGGTCGGTGTGTCTGAAGCCGCGCTATACCGCCATTTCCCTAGCAAAGCACGTATGTTCGAAGGGCTGATCGGTTTTATCGAAGAGACACTTTTCTCTCGTGTCACCTTGATTACTCACTCAGATAGCCCAGCCACACGCCAATGTGAGCAAATACTCACACTCATTCTAGCGTTTGTAGAACGTAATCCCGGCATGGCACGCATTCTGACAGGTGACGCCCTATCGGGCGAAACCGACCGTTTACGCGGCAGAATCCATCAACTATTTGAGCGGGTAGAAACCCAACTAAAACAAGTATTGCGCGAAGCAGAAGCAAGAGAGGGGCTCAGAACCTTAACAACCGTGGGCATTAGCGCCAATCTGATGACAGCCGTGGTTGAGGGCCGAATTAGACAGTTTGTTCGCAGCGAATTCCAAAAGCGTCCCACCGAAAACTGGAATGACCAATGGCAACGCCTAGCGGCTGGGGTGTTCAGGCCGCTGACCTAAAGCTTGAGGCACACACTTAGGCTGGGAGTTAGCTCCCAGCTCTTCATTCTACCCCCCCCGAATTACTGACAATCGTGACCTTCTGAATAATCACAGTGGGATAATAGCTCATGATGTTTGCGCGCTTTTGCACGCAATAAACGACGCTGCTCTTGCAACATTAATAGCGCTGAGGCGGATACTAATTGCACCCCCGCNNTCATCAAGTGCTGGAATAGCATCCTGCAAGAATTCAGTGGTAACAGGATAAGGGTGGCCAATCACAACAGCATAACCATGCTGCCTTGCAATATTCACTGCGCGCAAGAACTGCTGACTTAGGAATTCACGGGTTTGAAAGTGGTCCAGAAAGATATCCCGCTTCAGTGCGGGGACTCCTGCCTGCTTTGCTATATCCCACGCAACACTGGAGGGCGTCGTTTTGCTATCCAGAAAAAATACACCCCGCTCTTTAGCAACATCCATCACCCAGCGCATCGGCACCTTCTGCTGCGTTAACAAACTTCCCATATGATTATTCAACCCAACCACATGAGGAACAGCATCAAGGCTTTCATTCAAAACTTTCTTGAACTGGGCTTCACTGTAGGAGGGCAGTAATGCACCAGGGCCTAGTTTCAAGTGCNNGCGTATTAGCCATCGGCGCGTGAAGCATTACCTCTTTACCAAATTGATTCGCTTCTCTGGCTAACTGTTCTGCATGAGCAGTATGAGGCAAAACAGCATAAGTCACAGGCCCAGATAAAGCTAAAGCAGCTTGGCCTTGCTGTAAATTATTACCCATATCATCAATAACAATGACNNAAGCGAGGTGCTTCGTCAGCCGCAACCTCCCCAAATGAGTAAAACATTAGCCATGCGACCATCAACCAACAAAACACGCCGTCACGCTTCATTAGGATTGGCTAACCCTGCCCACGATTGTCAGAGCTTTGAGTAAGTTCAGAGCCTCATACAACTGATAATCCCTCTGCGACAAGCCTTTAGTTGCATCAATCAGCGCCTGATCTGCTTCTTCGTCGGTTTGTCCATTGAATAAATGTCTGGACAAGTCCTTCTCCTTTAAAAACGCCTGAGACTCGACACGCTTCAGCTCTGCTTCCTCCACGACAACATCAGGCAAAATGCCTTGAGCTTGGATAGAGCGCCCGCTCGGGGTGAAATAGCGCGCAGTTGTAAGCTTTAAGGCTCTTTTTTCTGCTAAAGGTAAAATAGTTTGTACAGAGCCTTTGCCAAAACTTCCCGTACCCATAATGACAGCACGTTTATGATCTTGTAGCGCCCCAGCAACAATCTCTGAAGCAGAAGCCGATCCACCATTAATCAAAACCACCACAGGAATATCACCAATCACCGTATCTTCTGAGGCCATAAATGAGGTATCTGCGCTCTTTAGACGACCTTCGGTATAAACGATCTTACCTTCTGATATAAAGGCATCGACCACATCCACTGCAGCCTGCAAAACCCCTCCGGGGTTATTGCGCAGATCCAAGACCAAGCCTTTAAGAGCCTGATTAGTTTCAAGCTTAGCCACCGCCTTTTTCAAGTCTGCACCGGTATTGCTCTGGAATTGGGTAATACGTAAATAACCAAAGTCCTCTCCGAGCATCCGCTGTTTTACACTAGCAACATGAATAATAGCGCGGACTACCTTAATCTCTCTGGGTTTATCTTCTCCTTTACGAACAATCGTCAGCACAATACTAGTGCCTGGCTCCCCTCTCATACGGTTGATCGCTTCATCAATCCCCATATTTTGAATCGGTTCACCGTCGAGTCGCGTTATCAGATCACCCGACTTAATGCCCGCCTTTTCGGCTGGCGTATCATCGATCGGGGCAATAACTCGAATAAAGCCATCGTCTTGGCTAATTTCAATGCCCACACCACCAAACTCGCCTGAAGTGTGCTCTTGCAGCTCCTCAAAGGCGTCAGGCTCCAAGTAAGAGGAGTGGGGATCAAGCCCAGCAATCATACCGCGAATGGCATCTTCCAGTACTTTCGCATCATCAACTGGTTCTACATACGCACTTTTTATGCGATCAAATACTTCGCTAAAGCGACGTAATTCCGCTAAGGGCAAGGACTGAACCGAATCATCCTTCACAGTCTCTGCCGCTGCGGCATGAATAGATAAGCTCATACCCAATATCGCTAGCGACAGTTTTATTTTAGCCTTCATCATTAACCCTCAATCGCTTGCCCATTACACATCCTTTTTACATTACCGGTTCGACAGCCATGAAGCCGGGTTGATAGCCTTACCTTTATATCGGATCGCAAAATAGAGCCCCGGTTCAGCATATCCACCACTATTTCCTAATGTAGCAATTTGTTCACCCTGCGCGACCCAATCGCCCGTTTCTTTCAATAACGCATCATTATGCCCATAGAGCGTCATATAACCATCACCATGATCAACTATCGTCAAAAGGCCGTATCCTCTTAACCAATCCGAGAAAACCACTCGTCCGTGATGCACAGCGTCTATACGATCTCCTGTCTTCCCGGAAATCAGCAGTCCATCATAACGAATGTTATCCTGAACATGACCAAAACGACGACGAGTTTTACCCTTGGCAGGCGCTTTAAGCTTACCTTTTAGGGCTCTAAACTTCTGGTTATTTTGTGTCAGGTTGGCAATCGATACGGACTTTTCTACCTCTTTTAACACTTTTTCCAAGCGGGCGCGATTGGCTTTCAGCTGACTCAGACGGCTTTTATCTTTCTTAATCTGCTTATTAAGCGTTAATAACGCGCGCTCTCTATTCTGTCTTACTTTTTGCAAGTCAGACAATTGCTTATCTAATTGCACCTTTTGATCAAGCATGGCTTGCTTAGTGGTATCAATCGAGAGGTGAGTATTTTTTAAATTCGCTAATAACTGCTGAAATTCAAGTAACTCTGCTGCCTGAGCCGCACTAAAACGGTCATAGTACTTGAGCATGCGGGATAGCTGCTCAGGATCTCTCTGATTTAAGAGTAATAGCAACCTCGGCTGCTGTCCTAACCGATACTGCTGTCGCACCAGTTCAATTAATCGTTCTTTTTTATCGGCTAACTGCTTCTCTAGCTGCGCTTTTTCTGCTTCAAACCCCGTGAGATCCACTTTGAGCGTTAGTAGCTTTTGGTCAATTTGATGTATTTGCTTACCCAGCTCCCCAATCTCTTTTTCCACATCCGCAAATGCAGATGCAGCCTTTGTCTGCTTTTTTAAATCGTTTTTTAACTGAGACTGTAGATGACTGATGTTTTTCTTGAGCGTTGCAAGCTGTGATTGTGTCGCCGGCACATCAGCCGCCCACCCCCCTGAGCCATTAACTAACAAGCCGAACAAACAAAAAAGGAAAAAAGGCCGCAACAGCGGCCCTAGAAAATCAAGATAAGGTTGCAAGGCTATGCCCCGTCATCTCATCTGGTTTTGGTAAGTCCATCAGCGCCAGCAACGTGGGCGCGAGATCACACAAAGCACCATCTTCAAGACTTAATGTCTGATTTTTTGGCCCATCGTAGATTAAGGCTACTGGGAAGTTGGTATGGGCTGTATGAGGCTGCCCCGTTTCGGGGTCTTTCATCATCTCGACATTTCCATGGTCGGCCGTAATCAGGGTTTCACCGCCCACTTCCGCCATCGCCGCCAAGACCTCTTTCAAACTCGCATCAACCGCTTCAACCGCTTTGACGGCAGCATCAAAAACGCCCGTATGCCCAACCATATCCCCATTAGGATAGTTGCACACAATCAAGTCATACTGGCCACTTTTAATCGCTTCCACCAGCTTAGCGGTCATCTCTGGCGCACTCATCTCTGGCTTTAAATCATAGGTCGCCACTTGCGGAGAGGGGATCAGTATGCGGTCTTCACCAGGATAAACCGCTTCTTGGCCACCGTTGAAGAAGAAGGTCACATGAGCATACTTTTCCGTCTCGGAGATACGCAATTGAGTGCGCCCTTGTGCTGACAAGTACTCCCCTAAGTCATTGGTGATTGTCGCTGGCGGGTAAGCACACGCCGCTGGAATCGTCGCGGCATACTGGGTCATCATGACAAAGCCTGCCAATGCAGGACGCACTTGTCGCTCAAAACCCTCAAATGAGTCTTCCACAAAAGCACGGGTAATTTCACGGGCACGGTCAGGACGAAAGTTTGCACAAATAACCGCATCACCATCTTGAATTGCGCCGTTCGTTAATGCTGCTGATCGGATGACAGTTGCTTGTACGAACTCGTCATTCTCATCTCGATTATAGGCTTGCTCTAAAGCTTCTAGGGCTGACTCACACTGATAAGGTGATTGGCCAGCAGTCATCGCATCATAGGCCAACTGCACTCGATCCCAGCGATTATCCCTATCCATTGCAAAGTAGCGCCCGACAACCGTGGCTATGCCTCCAACGCCTATCTCAGAAAATACTGCTTCTGCCCTCTCAATCGATGGCTTTGCTGAACGAGGCGGCATATCACGACCATCCAAGATGGCATGTAAGAACACCTGAGACGCACCTCGTTGTGCAGCCATTCGCAGCAACTCAAAAATATGCGCTTCGTGGCTATGCACCCCACCCGGAGACAACAATCCAAAGATATGCACAGCACCGTTATTGCTGATAGCGCTATCGATAGCCGATGTAAGCACTGCATTCTCGTAGNNAGTCACCATCTTCTATCGATTTGGAGATGCGCGTAAAATTTTGATAGACAGGACGACCCGCACCGATATTCATGTGCCCTACTTCCGAGTTCCCCATCTGCCCCTCAGGCAAACCAACTGCCATACCTGAAGTTGCTATACGTGAGTTGGGATTATTCTTTAATAAAGCATCCCACGTTGGCGTATTGGCTACTTCAATAGCGGAGGAAGCAGTAGACTCAACACCAAAACCATCAAGGATTAACAAGGCTTTGGGGGTACGTTTATTACTCATAAAGGTCAAGACCTATCCTATCCATGAAAAAGAGAGCTATTTTACTGTGATTCCCTGCAATTGGCTAACCTTCTGCCTCTGCTTCTGCGCTTTGCCTCTTATATGAAGGCCGTGGGCATTGTATAATTCTGACCTTCAAAAGTGGCTGCCTAATAACTAACGGCAAAATGACGGTTTAGGAAACATAATGGAACAACTGATTGAATTTGCGTCCAACCATTTCATGCTGGTTGCCGCATGGGTACTCACATTAATTTTGATTATATGGAGTGAAGGCCAACGAGCAGGCAAATCGGTTTCACCTGCCATCGCCACACAGCTAATCAACAAACAAGATGCCGTATTGATTGATATACGCACTAAAAAAGAGTGGGATACTGGATATATAACAGGCTCTAGACACATCCCTGTGGCAGACTTATCTCGCCGCATCACCGAAATTGAGAAATTCAAAAGCCGTCCCGTCATTGTCGTTTGCAACCTTGGGCAAGTGGCTGGTAGCGCTAGCAAACAACTAAAAGCAGCGGGCTTCGAAAACGTTATGCGCTTGCAAGGTGGCATAACTGAATGGAAAGGCCAGAACTTGCCGATCGTCAAAAAGGCTTAATACATGCGCACTATTATCTATAGTTCTGACTGGTGCCCTTTCTGCGCGAGAGCAAAAATGCTTTTGGATCATAAAGGGGTCACCTACGAAGAGATTAACGTTGATAATAAACCCAAGATTCGAGCTGAAATGACCAATCTCTCAGGCCGCACCAGCGTGCCTCAAATCTTCATTGGCAAAACTCATGTGGGTGGCTGCGACGACCTATTTGCCCTGGAAAGACAGGGCAAGCTTGATGAACTTCTTTTCAATAATAAAGATTAAGGATCAACCATGCCTGATAACGAACAAGCGGCTCAACAGCAGCCACAACCCCAGTTCTCCATCCAGCGTATTTATGTAAAAGATGCTTCCTTGGAAACGCCTAACAGTCCTCAAATTTTCACTAAAGAGTGGAAACCTGAAATCAATCTGGAAATGAACACGCGCACAACACCACTGAGTGATGAGCACTTCGAAGTTGTTCTGACACTGACCGTTACTGCCAAGAACGAAGAAGAAACAGCGTTTCTTGTAGAAGTGCAACAAGGCGGTATCTTTTTAGTTGCAGGAATGAACGAGCAGGAATCTGGTCATGCTTTAGGCGCGTTCTGCCCTAGCATTCTGTTCCCGTACGCTCGTGAAGCAATTGATACAATGGTGACAAAGGCAAGCTTCCCTCCATTAATGCTAGCACCGGTCAACTTTGATGCACTATACGCTCAGCAGCTTCAGCAAAGAGCTGCTCAAGAAAATCAACACTAAGGTGTACTCTATAGCTTACCGGTCATTCATTCCAGCAAGCTATAATGAAGGGCTTATGGTTCTTTAAGAACCAAGGCCCTTTGTGACTTAGCCTTTCGATCAACCCACCTGACCAAGTCTGTCCACATACGATTAACATCATGCGGTGTAGGCATAATCCCTGCGTGAGGCAGCTCAATTGTCATCACAGGTATCCCTTTAACAAACCACGCATAATTACCCAATGACCCAGGGTACGTTCCCAACTGACGAAGATATAAAGGCCCCAACTTACGGGGCGGCTTTAGGCTATTACCGTCGAAGTCTAAAATGCCATGGGGAGCATGGACTGAGATGATAACGTCTGGCCGATACTCATCAATTAGCTGATGAATCATTCGAGTTTCCGGCTCACTTAACGGCTCATGTCCAGGATAGTAGCGAGCGCGCTGTTTAGCACGCTCTCGCCAATGCGCTAAAGGCTCGGGGAAGTTAGGTGCAGGTATAAAATTACGGTTCAAATCAACCTTATTCTTATTTACCCGTGAAGAGCGCTTTTGTAGCAAGCCATCGGGGTTTGCCAATGGGATAAAATGCCAATCATAGATACCGCTATGATGCTGGTGCAACGTACCTAACCACTTAAATGTCACACTGACACTGGAGTATTCATCGCCATGAATGCCTCCAATAAACAAAATTCTTGGTGCATCCTCAGAGGTAGCAGCATAATGCTTTTCTAAAATAGGCAGTCCTCCTGATGAATAGAATCGGGGTTGGTTAAATGATATATCGTTACATTCAGAGGTAGTAACACTTGAAAGCTTGTTACCTATTTTTCCACAAATAAGCTGCACGTCCGTAATACTAGGTGTGCTTTCGGGTGAAGCCCATACGCTGCGGGTAAAAGAGAGCAGCAAAACCATAAATAAAAAAAAGAAGCGCATACCTGACAACCCAATCATTACCCTAAGAGATCGATATAACAATGTTAAGAGCACAAAAAACCGGCTATAAAAGCCGGTTTAGATAAGTAGATATTAACACTTAACGCGTGTTAGTTAGCATCTTGCGAATATCTCTATTCAACGGCAGTCGGAAGTCATGAGATGATAAAACACGACTATCCGCAACACTAACTAGACGAGCATTTACATATACATAATCACCGCCCATAGCATAAGTACCCACTAATACAGCCTGTGCATCATGGGCAGCACCTACATTCATCAGCTCACGTGATAACATAAACTCACCTATACGTGGCTGCATAAATAGACTGTTTCTCAATCTGACTTCAATGACCTCATAGCCCTTACCAACCAAATCACCCGCGATGCTGTCGCCGATCAATCGACCAAACGTCGAGGAGCGCTGTAGGTCATCAATATTGACGAAGCTGGTCGCCAAAATTGCTTTATCTTTCGGTATTTCATCGGCAGTATTCTTAATCAAGGAGGAGCCCACAGAATTAACCACTGCTACCAGATTAACCTTCGCATCCGCAACGCGTATATTTTTTTCAGATGCACAACCGGCAAGAAACAGCGCTGCTAACAAGGCGACCACTTTGGGCCATGTAATATGTGCCATAATCCTCTCCTTAATGATCAGTCACGCGAATAGTTCGCATAGACTCGGCAGACCCAACATAATGTTCTTTATCGCCAGAATTGATGTAGTAGATGTTAGTTGATGAGTGTTGCAACATATCATCTTTTGTAACTTGCGTTGTGATAGCAACTTCATGGCTGGTCTCAGGTGATAAGTTGCCAATCAGGAAATCACCCGCTGCCGCCATCGGAATGAGACCCAACGCCGGTTCCTTCCAATGGTTAATTGGGATAGATGCAACAGCGATACCAGCCGCCAATGCCGTTAGCGCCCCTTCTGGGGGTCGAATAGCATCACGGTCTTTGTGCTCAATCAGGTTAACATTATAGCTAATTTCAACCGTAGCATTAGGAGATACCATCACCGCAGCACCCTTAGAAACCAGCTCACTGGTTAGTAACTGCTTGAAGGTTTCATTAAATACAGCGTCTCCACTACCAGCATTAACATATACGGATTGTCCATTGAGCTTCTGGAAAATACCATTCGCTTCGTTTGCCGCCAACACACGCCAATGATGCGCAGCCTGCATTTTCTGTTGCTCAGAAATGGGGTACGTTGTTGCGATAGGGGCTTGCGATGTGTGCGCGTAGAAGCAGCCTGGCAACACCAACGCCATAGCACCCAGAATAGCTATTTTCCTTATCATCATTCTATCCTTCAATTAAAAGACCAGTCATTTAGCCCTATATTATTCGATTTATTCGCCAAGGTACACGCCGACATTCATTAAGTACAGCCTGAGTAACCTAACTGGCGCCAAGCTTCGTAAACAACCACAGCACACGCATTCGAGAGGTTCAGACTGCGGCTCTGAGGCCCCATCGGCAACTTCACTCGCTGTTCTGGCGGTAAGCCTTCCCGCACTTGTAAGGGCAAGCCTCGAGTTTCGGGACCGAACAGCAGAACATCCCCAGCGGAAAAAGAAACGTCAGAGTGAAATATCGTCCCTTTTGTTGTCAAAGCCCATACTTTACCCGGTTTTATCTCTTTCAAGCAATCGGATAGGTTCTTGTGCACGCGTACCGATGAAAACTCATGATAATCCAAACCAGCCCTTCGGAGCTTCTTATCATCTAACTCAAACCCCAAAGGCTCTACCAAGTGTAGTCTAAACCCAGTATTTGCACATAATCGGATAATATTACCGGTATTGGGCGGAATTTCTGGTTCGTATAACACAACATGAAGCATAGTCAGCACTCTACTCTAACAACCTTTTATGTCGAATTATACGCAACCTACCCAACAAAGCATCGGCTAATCAGTCATCATCAACCTGTAAATTAAGCTCTTTAATTTTGCGGGTAAGCGTATTGCGCCCCCACCCCAGTAGCTCAGCCGCATCACGTCGACGCCCAGCTGTATGCTTGAGTGCTGTTTCGATCATAATACGCTCAAATGCAGGTACAGCAGTATCGAGTATATGCTGGCGCCCCGACGATAATTGCTGGTCGGCCCAATTTTTTAGGGCTTGCTCCCAATTGGAAGCAATTGCGCTAGCTCCACCCTGCTGTTCCACTAGTTCAGGAGGCATATCCGATACCAGAACTTCACGCCCTGACGCCATAACCGTTAACCAGCGACAGATGTTTTCAAGCTGTCGAACATTACCCGGCCAAGCCAGATTGCACATATAGTGCTCAGTTTCAGGGCGCAGTACTTTAGGCTCCACACTCAACTCTTCAGCTGAGCGTGTCAAAAAGTAGCGCGCAAGCTTAGGAATATCCTCTCGGCGCTCAGCAAGCTTAGGGATATGAATACGGATGACATTGAGACGATGGAAAAGGTCTTCCCGAAAACGCCCACTCTCAACCAAAGACTCAAGGTTTTGATGCGTTGCCGCAATAATACGCACATCTACTTTTACTGGTGTATGCCCTCCAACCCGGTAAAACTCGCCATCCGCTAACACTCTAAGCAAACGCGTTTGGGTCTCGGCTGGCATATCACCTATTTCATCAAGAAACAGCGTACCGCCATCTGCTTGCTCAAACCGCCCACGACGCGCAGCCGCCGCCCCAGTAAATGCGCCTTTTTCGTGACCAAACAGTTCTGACTCAATTAGGTCTTTAGGGATCGCCGCCATATTCAAAGGAATAAAAGACTGTTTAGCTCTAGGGCTATGTTTATGCAGAGCATGGGCCACTAGCTCTTTACCTGTCCCTGACTCGCCATTGATCAGCACTGTGATATTAGAGTGGGACAACCGCCCTATCGCCCTAAACACTTCTTGCATCGCCGGAGCTTCACCGATAATTTCAGCCGTATCCAACTCAGGAGCTAGAGGAGCCGCCTCCTTTCGTTGCTCATAAGCGTGCTCAACCGCTCGCTTCACGAGCGCAACCGCATCATCTACATCAAAAGGTTTAGGTAGGTATTCAAACGCACCACCTTGATAAGAGGATACTGCACTATCTAGATCAGAATGCGCCGTCATGATAATGATTGGGATATCCGCATGATCGGTTTGTATTCGTTCCAGTAGCTCTAATCCATCCATACCCGGCATACGAATATCACTGATGATGGCATCAGGTTGGCTTTTCGCTAGCTGACTAAGCACTTCACTAGCGCCTTCAAAGGACGTAATTGAAAA